>Ga0209648_10001852_pt1 | contig 17256 bp, 15 predicted proteins | sample GraSoi2013_115cm_FD_185830 | JGI IMG/M metagenome (GOLD analysis project Ga0209648, IMG submission 185830) | Grasslands soil microbial communities from the Angelo Coastal Reserve, California, USA - Sample 9_17_2013_115cm (SPAdes) (version 2) | ecosystem: Environmental > Terrestrial > Soil >...
AACCGCCAGTATCTCACCCGGCCCGAGCTCTCGGTGCTGCTGGCCTACGCCAAGATCGACCTCAACGACGAGATCCTGGACTCCGACCTGCCCGACGACCCGCTGCTCGAGGGCGAGCTTTTACGCTATTTCCCGACGGCGCTGCAGGAGAGGTACGAGCCTGCGATCCGCGCCCATCGGCTGCGCCGCGAGATCGCCGCCTTGCAGGTCGTGAACTCGCTGGTCAATCGCTGCGGGCCGACCTTCGTGCGCAATATCGGCCTGCGCACCGGCGCGCCGGCCGCCGCCATCGCGCGCGCCTTCGCCGTGGTGCGCGATGCCTGGCAGCTGCGCGACCTGTGGGGCGACATCGAAGCGCTCGACCCTGCGCTCAAGGCCCAGGCGCAGATCCGCATGCTGGTGGCCTCGCAGCGTTTTCTCACGCGGGCCGTGCAATGGACGCTGCGGCGTCTGCCGCAACCGCTCGACACCATGGCCGCGACCGACCAGTTGCGCACCGCCGTGGCGGCGCTGGGCGACCTGCCGCGGACCGTGATCGGCGACGCCGAGAGCGCTGCCCTGACCGAGCGCGCGGCGGCTTTCGAAGCCATGGGCGCGCCGGCCAGCATCGCCCGCCGCACGGCCGCCCTGGAAACGCTGGCCGGCGCCGGCGATCTGATGCTGGCGGCCCGCGCCAACGGCTGCAGCATCGAGACGGCGACCCGCGTCTATTTCCGCCTGGGCGAGCGGCTGTCGCTCGCCACCCTGGCGACGGCAGCGCAGAAGCTGCCGCGCGAGGGCCAGTGGCCGGCGCAGGCGGCGCTTGCCGTGCAGGACGAGCTGGCGACGCTGCACGCCGATCTTCTGAACTCCGCGTTGCGCGCCGGACCCTTGAACGCGGACGCGGGTGGCGCCGCCGATCCGGACGCCGTCCTGGCGCGCTGGAGCGAGCCCCGCAAGCTTGCCTTGGATCGCGTCGACCGGCTGCTGAAGGAGGATCTGGCGGCGACGGACGCGCTCGATCTCGCCATGCTGTCGGTCGCCACGGCCGAGTTGCGCACCCTTGTGTAGAGACGGATCATCGCCACACCGGAGGCATCATGAGCCAGAAAGTCGACACCCATCCCGTCCAGAAAAGCGACGCCGAGTGGAAGAAGGAACTCGACCCGATGCAGCATCACGTGCTGCGCGACCACGGCACCGAGCGCCCCTTCAGCAGCCCGCTGAACAACGAAAAGCGTGCGGGCACCTTCCGCTGCGCCGGCTGCGGCGAGCCGCTATTCGACTCGGCGACCAAGTATGAAAGCGGCTCGGGCTGGCCGTCATTCTGGCAGCCGATGCCGGGCGCGGTCGGGACTTCCAGCGACTCCAGCCACTTCATGACCCGCACCGAGGTGCACTGCGCGAAATGCGGCGGCCATCTCGGCCACGTTTTTCCCGACGGGCCGAAGCCGACCGGCGACCGCTATTGCATGAACGGCGCGGCGCTCAAGTTCGACGCGACGAAGTGAGCGATCGGTCGGGCAGCGCGTAGAGATCCTCGATCAGCTTTCTGAGGTTGGCGCGAAGCGCCCGCTCGTCGGCGATGCGCAGCCGGTTCACGTTCAGGACGGCATCATTCAAGGAGGCAGTGCCCACTGACGTGCGCGTGTCCTGGTAGACGATGGCGCCGGTCGCCGTGTCGGTCAGCCGGTAGGCGACCGAGGCAGTGACGGTCATCGCGAAGCCGGCATAGGGTCGTTCCAACCCCAGCAGGGTAGCGTCGAGGCGAAAGCGGCCGTTCTGCGCGCTCGCCAGATTGGCGAGCATCAGCGTCCGCACCAGCGCGTCCTGGAATTCGGCGCTGCCGATCTGCGATCTCCAGGGCGCGCTCGTGTCAGTGCCGATGCTGACGGACGCGACGGTGATCGCCCCGCGGTATGACGGCGCGGGGCCAGGGCCCAGTTCGGCGCTCGCAAGCTCGGGGACCATCGACGTATAGCTGGCGGGTGTGGCGCAGGCGCCAAGGCCGGCAAGCAGGAGCATCGCGACGAGAAGACGGATCATCGGCGCCTCCAGTTAGCCGAAGCCCATCACAGGCCCTTCAGAAAGTCGATTAACAGTTTGTTGACTTCGGCCGGTGCCTCCTGCTGCACCCAATGGCCGGCGCCGTCGATGATGTGGCTGCCGCGCAGGCCGGGCAGGGTCTTGGGGTAAGCGTCGAGCTGCGACTGGGCGGCGGGAAAGCGCAGCACGCCGTCGCGGCTGCCGGCGATGAACAGCGCGGGCTGGCGGATCGGCTGGCCGCGCCACGGGCCGCCGAGCTCCCAGTTGCGCCGGAGGTTGCGGTACCAGTTCAGCCCGCCGCGAAAACCGGTGCGCGAGAATTCCTGCGTGTAGTAGTCGAGGTCGGCCTCGCTCAGCCAAGCCGGCAGCGTCGGCGGATCGACTGTATTGGCCAGTAAGGTACCCCCGGTCAGGCGGGCGAAGCCCTTGCCTTTTTCTTCGAGCTCGCCGCCGGCAGTGAAGTAGAGGCGGCGCAAGGCGCTGCGGATGTCTTGCTGCAGCTCGGCCTCGGGCACGCCGGGCTTCTGAAAGTATTGCAGGTAGAAGTCGTTGATGCCGAGCTTCTCGAGCGCGCTCAGGATGTCGACATAGCCCGGCGGCGCATAGGGCACGCTCATGGCGCAGACGGCGGGAAACAGATCGGGGCGCCACAGGGCTGCGTGCCAGGCGACCGGCGCGCCCCAATCATGGCCGACGATCGTGGCCCGGCTCTCGCCCAGCACCTTCACCAGCTCGGCCATGTCGCCCACCAGGTGATGGAGCGTGTAGTGGTCGATCGCCTCGGGCGCCCCGGTGCCGCCATAGCCGCGCATGTCGGGCGCCACGCAGTGGAAGCCGGCGGCGCTCACCGCCGTGAGCTGATGCCGCCACGAGTACCAGCTCTCCGGCCAGCCATGGCAGAACAGCACCAGGGGGCCGCTGCCGATCTCGGCGTAGCGCATGTGGATGTTGTTGGCCGTGGCGGTCTTGAGCGTGACGCCTGGCACCGGCTGAGCGGTCATTGTTGGCTTCCTCCCCGGGACGGGAGCGAGCCTAGCGGGTCGTCCTAGCCGCGCAAGTGAACGGCGCGCGACAGCCGCATCCGCACCGAGGCGCGCGCGCCCACCAGCAGTGAGCCCACGAAGAACAGGCTGGCGAACAGCACGATCACCGGCCCCGACGGCAGGCCGGCATGGAACGAGACCAGCAAGCCGATCGCGGCCGACGCGAATGCCATGGGCGCCGCGATCAGGGTCATCGACCAGACTTCGCGCGCCCAGAACGAGGCGGCGACCGCGGGCAGCAGGATGAGGCCCAACGCCATCAACGTGCCCAGCGCCTGGAAGCCCGCCACCAGATTCAGCACGGCCAGCGCCAGGAACAGATAATGATAGAGCGAGCCCCTGATGCCCATGGCGGCGAGGAAGCCCGGGTTGAAGCACTCCACGACCAGCGGCCGGTAGACGGCGGCAAGCCCGACCAGCGTGACCGTCGTGGTCGAGACAACGAGGATGAGCGCGGTATCGTCGACCGCGAGGATGGCGCCGAACAGAATGTTCATCAGGTCGACCGCCGAGCCGCGCAACGACACGATCAGAACGCCGAGCGCCATGGCGGTGAGATAGGCCGCGGCGAAGCTTGCATCCTCGCGCATGCTGGAGAAACGGGCGATGACGCCCGACACCAGCGCCGTCGCCATGCCGGCCAAAAAGCCGCCCAGGCTCATCGCCGGCAGCGACAGGCCGCCCAGCAGGAAACCCAGTGCCGCGCCGGGCAGCAGCGCATGCGAGAGAGCGTCACCCATCAGGCTCATGCGGCGCAGGATCAGGAACACGCCGATCGACGAGCCGCCGATCGACAGCGCCAGGCTCGCCACCAGGGCACGACGCATGAAACCGAAATCGGCGAAGGGTGCGATCAGCGTGTCGTAGAGCACTACGCCCTCGCGTCATGACGGTGCATGGTGGCTACGCACTCAGCCGCATCGGCACTTCGCACGCATCGGCATGCTCGTCCCAGGCCTCGGCCATGGCGCGGGCGCGCAGCAGGTTGTCGGCCGAAAGCACGCGCGCCGTCGGGCCGGCATCGACCAGCTCGCGCGCGAGCAGCAGCGCATTGGGGAAGTCGCGCCGCACCTGCTCGAGATCGTGCAGCACCACCACCACCGTGCGCTGCTCGGCGCGCCAGCGCTGGATCAGCACCATGAGGTCGGCGACGGTCTTGGAATCGATGGCGGCAAACGGCTCGTCCAGCAAGACGAGGTCGGCGTCCTGCAGAAGCACGCGGGCGAACAGCACGCGCTGGAACTGGCCGACCGAGAGCGTGTCGATCGGCCGGCGCTCGAAGCCCGACAGCCCGACCGCCTTGATGGCGTGCCGGGCGTCGTTGATGTCGACAGGTTTGGCGGCGCCGAAGCCGCCGAAGCGCGACCAGCGGCCAAGCAGCACCGTGTCGAACACGGAGATCGGGAAGGAGCGGTCGATCTCGGCCTGCTGCGGCAGGTAGGCGATGCGCTTGGCCGTGCATTCGATGCGGCCTTCGATGTGTGGCGCCAGCCCGAGCAGCGCCTTCAGGAGCGTGCTCTTGCCCGCGCCGTTGGGGCCCACGATGGCTGTCATCTCGGCCGCCGGAATCTCGGCCGACACGTGATGCACGGCCGGATGGCGGTCGTAGCTCACGGTCAGGTCGACCAGACGGAGCGCCGCCGTCACAGCGCCCACCAAGCGGCGAGCCACAACAACGCCGCGAGGCCGAGTGCCGCCGCGATGCGGGCCGATGCGCTCATGGCAAGCAGCGTGGTGCCGGGCGAAACAGGGGTATTCATCTGGGGATTTGTTATAATATTACCTCACTCGAGTCCAGCAACCGCGTGTTCGTCCGTGACCGCCGCCTAACCGTTTGTTGATTGGCAGAAGGATCCCGACGCGCGCATCTTGCAGTGATGACGAAGCTTTGGATTCCGCGGCGGCGCTCGCTGCTGGTCGGCGCTGCTGCGGCAGCAGGCGCAACGATGATCGGCGGAAGGCCCGGGCCGGCCCACGCGCGCAGTACCGCCGAAGGGCCGTGGGCGGTCGAACTCTTCACGTCGCAGGGCTGCAGTTCCTGTCCGCCGTCGGATGCCTATCTCGGCGGCCTGGCCAAGCGCGCCGACGTCGTGGCGCTGTCCTATCACGTCGACTACTGGGACTATATCGGCTGGAAGGATCCTTTCGCCACGCGCGCCACCACCGAGCGCCAGCGCGCCTACGCGCGGGTGCTGAAGCAGCGCTACGTCTACACGCCCGAGATGGTGGTTGAAGGCATTGGCCACGACACCGGCCGCGAACGCGGCCCGATCGAGGGGCTGCTGAGCGAAGCGCAGCGCCACTCGCCGCCGCGCGCGACGCCCGAACTGTCGCGCGCCATAGGCGGCCCGCTCACGGTCAAGCTCGCGGCTTTCCCGCTCAACGGCCAGCCGGCCGACGTCATGCTTGCGATCTACGACCGACGCCACTCGACGCCGGTGGCGAGCGGCGAGAACCAGGGTCGCATGCTGGAGAACTTCAACATCGTCCGCCATCTCGAGGTGCTGGCCCGTTGGGACGGCTCGGCGGCGACATGGACGAGCGATGCCGGTCGCGTCCAGCCCGGCCAGGGCGCCGCCGTGATCGTGCAGCACGCCGACCATGGCCCGGTGATCGGCTGCAACAAGCTGGAGCCGATGGTCTCGGGCTAGGCTTTTCGCCCTCCCGGCGGCCTTGCTTCAGCCACCGGCGCGCGCGAAGGTGGGGTCGATGTCGCTTTCCAGCGCTGCCGGCCGCCTGACCGCCGTGCTCGGTCCCACCAACACCGGCAAGACGTACCTCGCCATCGAACGCATGCTCGGCCACGAGTCGGGCATGATCGGTTTTCCGCTGCGCCTGCTGGCGCGCGAGAATTACGACCGCATCGTGCAAGTAAAGGGCGCTTCGCAAGTCGCGCTGATCACCGGCGAGGAGAAGATCGCCCCGCCCGGCGCGCGCTATTTCGTCTGCACCGTCGAATCCATGCCGCTCGACCGCGTCGTGTCGTTCCTCGCCGTCGACGAAGTGCAGATGGCGGCCGATCCCGAGCGCGGCCATTTCTTCACCGACCGGCTGCTGCACGCGCGCGGCACCCACGAGACCATGCTGCTGGGCGCCGACACCATCCGCCCGGTGCTGAACCGTCTGCTGCCCGACATCGACGTCGTGGCGCGGCCGCGCTTTTCCAAACTCGCCTATGCCGGCCCGAAGAAGGCGACGCGCCTGCCGCGCCGCTCGGCCGTGGTCGGCTTCTCGGCCAGCGAGGTCTATGCCATCGCCGAGCTGATCCGCCGCCAGCGCGGCGGCACGGCGATCGTGATGGGCGCCATGAGCCCGCGCACGCGCAACGCCCAGGTCGACATGTTCCAGTCGGGCGAGGTCGACTATCTGGTCGCGACCGATGCCATCGGCATGGGCCTCAACATGGACGTGAACCATGTCTGGTTCGCATCATTGCGCAAATATGACGGCCGCAGCCTGCGGCCGCTGCGCAACGTCGAGCTGGCGCAGATCGCCGGCCGCGCCGGCCGTCACATGAACGACGGCACATTCGGCACCACCGCCGACGTGGGCGGGCTGGAGCCGGAGGCGGTCGAGGCGATCGAGAATCACCGCTTCGATCCGCTGCGCGACGTGCAGTGGCGCAACAACGAACTCGACTTCCGCTCGGTGCCGGCGCTGATCGCCTCGCTCAACCGGCCGCCGCCGCACGAGGCCCTGCAACGCGTGCGCGAGCAGGACGACCAGCTCGCTCTGCAGACCTTGTCTGCGCATTCGGAATTCCTGCCGCGGCTGCACACGCTGAAAAGGGTCAAGCTGCTTTGGGAAGTCTGCCAGGTCCCGGACTTCCGCAAGACCATGACCGAGGAGCATACGCGTCTGCTCGGCCAGCTCTTCGAGCACCTGACGCAGGGCGGCGAGCGGCTGCCCGAGGATTGGATCGAAAGCCACGTCCAGCGGTTGGAGCGCTACGACGGCGACATCGATACACTGATGGCGCGTATTGCCCATGTGCGGACGTGGACCTACATCTCGCATCGTCCGGATTGGATCCAGCGCGCGGCGCACTGGCAGGAGCGCGCACGTGCGATCGAAGACAAGCTTTCCGACGTGTTACATCAGCGTCTGACCCAGAGGTTTGTCGATAGACGGGCGGCCCTGCTTGTACGAAGATTGCGCGATGAGGGTGAAATGACGACATCGGTCGCCGCGGCGGGCGAGGTCTCGGTCGAAGGCGAGCATCTCGGACGCATCGAAGGCTTCCGCTTCGTTCCCGACGCGACCGAGGGACAGACCGATCAGAAAGCCGTGCTGAGCGCCGCCCTTCGTGCGCTGCGCCGGGACCTGCCCGTGCGCCTGCAGGCGTTCGCGGCCTCGCCCGACGGCGAACTCGTGTTCGACTCGCAGCTTCGCGTGTGCTGGGGCGGCGGCGCGATCGCGCGCCTGCTGCCGAGCGGCGACATCCTGGCGCCCAAGGTCGAGGTGCTGTCGTCCGACCTGCTCGACGGGCCGGCGCGCGAGGAGGTGCGTAAGCGCGCCGCCGCCTGGGTCGAGACGCGCATTCGCCTCGGCCTCAGCGAATTGATGGACGCGCGCGCCACGGCCGAACTGCCGGCCGGTGCGCGCGGCATCGTCTTCCAGCTCTGCGAGAGCCTGGGTGTCCTGCCGCGCCGGCCGATCGAGCAGCAACTCGGCGAACTGGGCGAAGATGACCGCAAGGCGCTGGCGCGACTCGGCGTCAGGGTCGGCGTCTATTCGCTCTATTTCCCGAGCATGCTGAAGCCGGTGCCGATCCGCCTGCGCGCCGGCCTCTGGATGATCGCGCGCAACCGCGAAACCATTCCGCCGCTGCCGGCGGAGGGTCGCACCTCGATGGACCTGCCGCGCGACGCCGAGCGCGAGTTCTACGCCACCATCGGCTACCTGCCGCTGGGCGACCATGCCATCCGCGCCGACATGGTCGAGCGCCTGGCGGCGATGGCGCGCCAAGCCGTGCGCGAGAGCCGCGAAGCCGCGCGCCGCGCGCAGCAGCAGCAAAAGAAGCCGCCGCGCGAGGCCAAGCCCGAGGCACCGGCGGCGGCCGCGGCGCCGTCGGCCGACGAGATCAGCGAATGGGCGATCGTGGCGGCGGCCTTCGGCGAGAGCGAGCCGGCGCCGGCCCCCGAGCCTGCGGTCGAAGCATCGCCCGCCGAAGCACCGCCCATCACCGACGAAGCGAAGTCGGAAGAGACGGTCGCGACCGAGCCGCCGCCGACGGATGAGGCGTCTCCTCTGCCGGCCGAAGCGCCCCTGGAAGAAATGAGGGCGGAAGAGACGAAGGCAGAAGAGACGAAGGCAGAAGAGACGAAGGCGGAAGAGACGAAGGCGGAAGAGTCGGAGGCTGCAGAACCGGCGGCCGAAGAGGCGAAGGCGGAAGAGACGAAAGCGGAAGAGCCCAAGAAGGATGGCCCGCGGCCACTGCCTCCCGGCTGGTTCCGCGCCGCGCCGCAGATGATGTCGCTGGTCGGCTGCTCGGAGCCCGAGATGGCCAACGTGCTGCAGGGGCTGGGCTACAGGGTCCATCCGCCGTCGGAAGAGAATGGCCCGCTCTATGCCTTCTCGATGAAGCCGCGCTTCGTGCGCGAACGCGAGGAGCAGCGCGAGCGCGAACGCCTGCAGCAACGCCAGCAGCGCGAACAGCGCCGCCGCGAACGGCCAGAACGGCCGAACGAGCGGCAGTTCTTCGCCGACTCAGCCCGTCCCGAGAAGGGCAACGATGAGCGGCGCCGCGGCGGGCCGCGCCAGGAGGGGCCGCGCCGAACAAGGGCGCGGCGAACAAGGGCCCTCGCCCAGAAGGCGATCGGCCACGCGACGATCGCCGCGGGCCGCGGCCGCCGCGTCGTGACAGTGGCGGGCCAGCGCTGCGGCTTTACGCCACCACCGAGAAAAAGAGCGACGCGCCCGCCGCCGACTCGCCGTTCGCCAAGCTGCTTGAGCTGAAGCTCGGCGGAAAGAAATAGTTGCGCGGTGGAGCAGTAGCGGCGCGATGCGGCTCGACAAGTGGCTGTGGCACGCCCGCTTCTTCAAATCCCGCAGCTTGGCCGCACGCTACATCGAGAAATCGCGTTGTCGCATCGATGGCCGCGTCGTCGCCAAGCCGCACGCAACGGTGATGCCAGGCATGGTGTTGACCTTCGCGCTGGGGCCGCGCGTGCGGGTGGTGCGCATCGTGGCCTTGGGCGAGCGGCGAGGGCCGGCAACCGAGGCCCAAGCGTTGTATGACGAAATCGACGGTGCGTGATTCAGCAGCCTTGCGCGGGTCGCTGCTGCGCGTTAAGCACGCGCCCGCCCGTTTCGGGAGCCGTTGATGACCTATGTCGTGACCGAGGCTTGCATCAAGTGCAAGTACATGGACTGCGTTGAAGTCTGCCCCGTGGATTGCTTCTACGAGGGCGATAACATGCTTGTCATCAATCCCGACGAATGCATCGACTGCGGCGTGTGTGAACCCGAGTGTCCGCCCAACGCGATCCTGCCCGATACGGAAAAGGGCCTCGAGCAGTGGCTGGAGCTCAACCGCAGCCTGGCCGGCGATTGGCCGAACATCACCCGCAAGGGCGAGGCTCCTGCCGACGCCGACAATTTCAAGGACGAAAAAGACAAGTTCAAAAAGTATTTCAGCAAAGAGCCGGGTAAACGCTAGAATCGGCCGTTTTTCAGTCCTTTCACGCATCTTTGACACGAGACATGCAACCTCCGCATGGGCCCAGCGTTGCCGAAATGCAACATGGGCCGCGACTCCTGTCCGAATTTCTGTTATAAGGATGGGGCTGGAAGCGGTCCGGGGTCCGGTCCGCCGCCGGTTCGGTGTCCAGTCGGTATCCGAAAGCAACTTACCGATACCGGGCATCGGATCGAGCACGCAGGGGAGCGTGCGCGGTGGGTCGCGGTGTCGCTGAACGCGGGGCTAGAAGTGCTAGATGTGAAGGGACTTGATATGGCCAAGCCGAAGAAGACACCGGCAAAGGCAAAGGAATTCGCCTTCGAGAAGGGCGACTTCGTGGTCTATCCGACGCACGGCGTCGGTCGCGTGATCGACATCGAGGCGAAAGAGATCGCCGGTCACAAGCTCGATCTGTTCGTCATCTCCTTCGAGCAGGAGCGCATGATGCTGCGCGTGCCGGTGGCGAAGGCGAAGATCTCCGGTCTGCGCAAGCTTTCTTCGCGCAAGATCATGGAGAATGCGCTGGTGACCCTGAAGGGCCGCAGCCGCGTCAGCCGCGCCATGTGGAACCGCCGCGCCCAGGAATACGAAGCCAAGATCAACTCCGGCGACCCGGTGTCGATCGCCGAAGTCGTGCGCGACCTGCACCGCAATGCCGGCCAGCCCGACCAGTCCTACAGCGAACGCCAGATCTACGAGGCGGCGCTGGACCGGCTGGCGCGCGAGTTGGCCGCGGTCGAGCGCATCGACAAGGACCTGGCCACGCAGAAGCTGAACAGCGTGCTGCAAAAGGTCGCCTGACGGCGACTTGGCTCAGAAATAGCTGAAAGGCGGCCGACTGAAAAAAGTCGGGCCGCCTTTTTCATGTCCCGCCCAGCAACGCGCCGAGGGGCACTCACGGCCCTCGCCCGCGCCGTGCTGTCGCGTTGGCAGCCTAGCGACCGACTGGTCGTGCTGGGCAATGTGCTGGGTCCGAACGGCGATCCCGCACGCACGCTCGACGGGCTGTTACCGCTGCGCCGCCGGGTGATGGCGGCCAGCCAGGGCTGCGGCATCCTGTTCCTGCGCGGGGCCCAGGAGCATCGCCGACGGCCGCATCGGCGGCGCCGACGCCGGTTGGGACGCCGGGACACGGCTGGTCCGCGGTGCCGGCCCCGCCGCCGACGAAGGTACAGGCGGCTGGCAGGTTCTCACGGCGACGCGCGGCCGACCGGCCGTCGTCGCGCTCGATCCTGCCGGCGCCATGCTGGAGCGGATAGAACCTTAGTTCATGTCATCGGACCGCGGGCCTCCAGGCCCGCTCATGGCTGGAAGGATGAGCGGGCCTGGAGGCCGAAGGCGCATGTCAATGCGCCGAGTCCGCTTGAGATGTCCCTCTACGGCTCGACGATCTTCACCTGCGGCAGGCGGGCGAGTTCGGCGGCGTTGTCGACCCCGTTCAGGACGAGCAGCCGTTCCATCCTGAAATCGCCATAGGGCAGGCGCTCGGCGAGTTGCGCAGCGGAGGCGCCATTCGGCGCGACCACGCGCAGGCGATAGGGGTGCAGCGCCGCCGCCTCGGCGTCGGACAGCGTGCGGAAGGTCCGCGCCGCAGCGACCAGGGTCTCGATCCGCCGGTCGCGATCCGGGCCCTCGCTCAAAAGGTTGAAATAACAGACCTGATCGCCGTGCCGCACCATCACGTAGCGCACTTGGCCGAGACCCGTATCGGAGCCGCGCGGCCTGGCGCCGATCGCGGCTTCGGCCCCGTCGATCTCGGCAGACTGGATATCGGTCGGCGTCGGCTTGAGCTTGTTGCGCATCCACTCGGCAAGGCTGCCCGGCATGGGCTCCTTGGTGCAGGAGAAGAACAACAGCGAATGGTCGCGGCCCACGCCCAGCACGCCGTCCTGGTCGTTGAACAGACGGAAATCGCGCGGCGCCGTGAAGCCGAGCTTGAGCAAGGGATGCACGAACTTGTTGTCGCGCACGAAGCCTTCCTCCGGCGCATCGTCGACCGACATGCCGTTGATCGCCGCGAGGTAGGCGGCGCGGTTGGTCGCGCCCGGCGCCTGGGCCTCCGGGATGCCCTCCAGCGCGGTCAGCCGCTCGACCGGGGCGGGATGCGTCGAGGTGGCGCTGCGCCGGTCAACCGAATCGGGCGCTTCGCCCATGAGCTGCAGCTCGAACTGCGATTGCCGGCGCAGCTTTTCGATCAGGCTGGCCATTGCGTCGCCGCGATAGCCGGCGCGCACGAGCAGCGACAGGCCGAGCCGATCGGCTTCGAGCTCCTGCTCGCGCGAGTAGCGCCTGAGCGCCAGCAGACCGTCGCGAGCTACCGAACGGCCGACCGTGACCGATCCGGTCACGACCGCGGCCTCGACGGCAGCATCGAGCACACCCTGCCGGGCGCGGGCGCGCTGGGCGGCATGGTGCTGGGCGAGATGGCCCAGCTCATGACCGAGAGCGGCGGCAAGCTCGGCCTCGTCCTCGAGCGCGGCGAGAAGCCCGCGCGTAACGAAGACGTAGCTCGACATCGCGTGAGCATTGGCGATCGGCAGATCGAGCACGGCGAAATGGTAGCCGCCGCCCAGGCCCGCCTGGCCGACCAGCTTCTGGCCGACGCCATCGACATAGGCCTGCAGCGCCGCGTCGGCATAGGGAGGCCCCACTTCGCGCTCGATTTCGCGCGGCAGCGCGGGCGCGCCGGCTTGGCTCGCACCCTGGCTGGCTGCCGCGACGGACGTCTGCGGCGGATTGGTCTGCAGCGTGCAGGCCGCGACGCCCAGGAGCAGCGCGATAAGCGGCAAAATACGGCGAAAAACCACTAACCCTCCTTCGCGCCGGGACGACCATAGACGTTCGGCCGCGGCAGCGGCAATCGTGCCAAGGCTGGAACAAAGCCCGCCGCTATGGCAGTGATGCCCTCGGAATATTCGCATGCCGCGTTCAGAGAGCCCTCTTCGTTCCGATCTGTTTCCCGAGATCTCGCCCTACGCCAGCGGCATGCTGGCCGTCGACGGGCGGCACACGATCTATTGGGAGCAGAGCGGCAACCCCGACGGCGTCCCCGTGCTGTTCCTGCATGGCGGGCCGGGCGCCGGTTCGGCGCCGGTGCATCGCCGCTTCTTCGACCCGCAATTCTACCGCATCGTGGTGTTCGATCAGCGCGGCTGCGGCCGTTCGATGCCGCTCGGCGAGCTGCACGACAACACCACCGGCGATCTCGTGGCCGACATGGAGAGACTGCGCACGCACTTAGGCGTGGAACAGTGGCTTCTTTTCGGCGGCTCGTGGGGCAGCACCCTGGCGCTGGCCTATGGGCTGAAATATCCCGACCGCGTGACGGGCTTCATCCTGCGCGGCATCTTCCTCGGCGCACGCCCGGAGATCGACTGGTTCCTTCACGGCATGCGCGCCATCTTCCCCGAGGCGTGGCGCGATTTCGCCGAACATCTGCCGGAGGCAGAGCGCGGCGATCTTTTGGGCAACTACTATCGCCGCCTCACCGACCGCAATCCCGACAACCACCGCCCGGCGGCGCGCGCCTGGAGCCGTTACGAAGCGGCCTGCTCGACGCTCTACCCGACGGCGCGGGCGCCCTTCGAATCGGATCACGGCGGCTTCGCCTTGGCGCTGTCGCGCATCGAAGCGCACTACTTCGCCCACGGCACGTTCGTGCCCGAAGGCTGGCCGTGGGCCGACCTCGCCCGCATCCGCCATCTGTCGAGCACCATCGTGCAGGGCCGCTACGACATCGTCTGCCCGCCGGTGACGGCCGACGCGCTGGCGCGGGCGTGGCCCGAGGCGCGCTACGTCGTGGTCCCCGACGCGGGCCACAGCGCGCTCGAGCCGGGCATTCGCGCGGCGCTGGTGAACGCCACCGAGAGCTTCAGGCTGTCGAGCAGCGACGCCGATCTCTTCGCCCCGCGATTTCCCTGGGAAACGTAAAAGGGGAGACCTGATGTCGTTCGAGCTCCCGCCGGAGCAGACCGGCGCCGCCGCCTGGTACGGGCCGGAGATGTCCAAGCGCTGCGACTGGCTGATGCCGCTCAGCACCGCCGAGAGCCTCGAGGTCGAGACGGCGACGAAGGCGTTGACCGCACGCGACGCCGACATCGCCGCGATCATGGCCCGCGACTTCCCGTTGCCCACCCTCGGGCCCAAGCTCGCGGCACGCGTGCGCGAAGAAGTGCTGGCGGGCCGCGGCTTCCTGCTGATGCGCGGCCTGCCCGTCGAGCGCTGGTCGATGCGCGAGGCGGCGACGGCGTTCTTCGGATTGGGCAGCCATCTCGGCAGCGCGCGTTCGCAGAACGGCAAGGGCCATGTGCTGGGCCACGTCCAGGACCTCGGGCTCGACGTGCACGACCCCAACGTCCGCATCTACCAGACCAACGAACGCCAGACCTATCACACCGACTCATGCGACATCGTCGGCCTGCTGTGCCTCAAGACGGCGCAGTCCGGCGGCCTGTCGGCACTGGTGAGCTCGACCACGATCTTCAATGAGATGCGCCGCCGCCGGCCTGACTTGTTGAAACTGCTGTTTCAACCGGTCGCCACCGACCGGCGCGGCGAGGTGCCTGAAGGCCAGAAGCCCTATTTCCAGATTCCGACGTTCAACTGGCACAAGGGCTTTCTCACGGCGATCTACCAGCGTCAGTACATCGACTCCGCCCAGCGCTTCGCCGACGCCCCGCGCCTCACAGCCGCTCATGTCGAGGCGCTCGACCTGTTCGATGCGCTGGCCAACGATCCCAGGCTGCACATGTTCATGGAGTTCAAGCCGGGCGACGTTCAGCTCGTGCACAACCACACAATGCTGCACGACCGCACCGGCTTCGTGGACTGGCCCGAACCCGAGCAGAGGCGCCATCTGCTGCGCCTGTGGCTCGCGGCGTCGGGCGCGCGGCCGCTGCCCGAGGCCTTCGCCCAGCGCTATGGCTCGGTCACGGTCGGCGACCGCGGGGGCATCATCGTGCGCGGCACCAGGCTCCATGCCCCGCTAGAGGCGGTCTGACGCGGCCAGCGAAGGGCGAGGGAGGTTGACCCCGGGCGCGGTCGTCCCTAAGTGAAGGCCGCCGAAAGAAACCACTGTCACTAGGGATAACGTATGGCCAGCGACCCAACCGCGGGCGGCGCCCCGGCTGAGATGCCGGTCGAGACGTCCGACCCGAACCTCGATATTCCGCCCAAGCCGGAAGGCGTGGCGGCGGAAGTGGAGCAATTGCAGGCCGAGAAGGCCGACCTGCAGGACAAGCTCCTGCGCGCCCTTGCCGAGGCGCAGAACGTGCGCCGCCGCGCCCAGCAGGACGTCGAACGCGAGCGCAAGTTCGGCATCGAGCGGTTCGCCAAGGACATCCTGTCGGTTGCCGACAATCTGGGCCGCGCGCTCTCGGTGTTGCCCGACGATGCCGAGGCGATCGACCCCGCGCTGCGCAACGTGATCGTGGGCGTGCAGGCCACCGAGCGCGAGCTGCAGTCGGTCCTGGAACGCCATGGCATCAAGCGCATCGAAGCGCTGGGCAAGCCGTTCAATGCCGAGTTCCACCAAGCCATGATGGAAGTCGAGGATCCAACGGTCCCGGCCGGCACAGTCGTGCAGGAGCTGATCCCAGGCTATCTGATCGCCAGCCGCCTTCTGCGCGCGGCCATGGTCGCGGTCTCCAAGGGCGGGCCAGCGGTCCGTCAGCCCAGCAACGAAAACTAGGGTCTGCCGGCCGTTCCCCAATAGCCGCGGGGAGCCCTGGGTTGCGGCAGATTCCGCATTTTTGGCCCGTCTAGTCCATTGCAGGCGGCCCCATAGACCCTATATAGCCCCTGTCCTGACCCGGTTTTTCCGGCAGGTAACATCGTTTCGGGGGGCGGCACGGCGCCTTATGGGGCCAAACCGACCTGCCAAGGGAAGAGAGAGCAGTCATGGCGAAAGTCATTGGTATCGACCTGGGCACGACCAATTCGTGCGTCGCGGTCATGGAAGGCGGCGACACCAAAGTTATCGAGAATTCCGAGGGCGCGCGGACGACCCCGTCCATGGTCGCCTTCACCGACTCGGGCGAGCGTCTGGTCGGCCAGGCCGCCAAGCGCCAGGCCGTCACCAACCCGATGAAGACCCTTTATTCGGTCAAGCGCCTGATCGGCCGCCGCTTCGACGACCCGATGGTCGCCAAGGAGATGTCGCTGGTCCCCTTCAAGATCGTGAAGGCCAGCAACGGCGATGCCTGGGTCGAGGCCAACGGCCAGCAATACAGCCCGAGCCAGATCTCGGCCTTCATCCTCGGCAAGATGAAGGAGACCGCCGAGTCCTATCTCGGCGAGAAGGTCGAGCAGGCGGTCATCACCGTGCCGGCCTATTTCAACGACGCCCAGCGCCAGGCCACCAAGGATGCCGGCCGCATCGCCGGCCTCGACGTGCTGCGCATCATCAACGAGCCGACGGCGGCGGCCCTTGCCTACGGCATGGACAAGCGCAAGAGCGGCACCATCGCGGTCTATGACCTGGGCGGCGGCACGTTCGACGTGTCGGTCCTGGAGATCGGCGACGGCGTGTTCGAGGTCAAGGCCACCAACGGCGACACCTTCCTGGGCGGCGAGGACTTCGACCTGCGCGTCATCACCTACCTCGCGGAGGAGTTCAAGAAGGAGCAGGGCATCGACCTGCGCAACGACAAACTCGCCCTGCAGCGCCTGAAGGAAGCTGCCGAGAAGGCCAAGATCGAGCTCTCCAACGCCAAGGAGACCGAGATCAACCTGCCGTTCATCACCGCCGACGCGAGCGGCCCCAAGCATCTCGTGATCAAGCTGTCGCGCGCCAAGCTCGAGTCGCTGGTCGACGAGCTGATCCAGCGCACGCTCGAGCCCTGCAAGGCGGCGCTCAAGGATGCCGGCCTGCAGGCCGGCCAGATCGACGAGGTCATCCTGGTCGGCGGCATGACCCGCATGCCGAAGGTCATCGAGGTCGTTAAGCAGTTCTTCGGCAAGGAGCCGGCTCGCAACGTCAACCCCGACGAAGTTGTCGCGGTCGGCGCGGCGGTCCAGGCGGCCGTGCTGAAGGGCGAGGTCAAGGACGTCCTGCTGCTCGACGTGACACCGCTGTCGCTCGGCATCGAGACGCTGGGTGGCGTGTTCACCCGCCTGATCGAGCGCAACACGACGATCCCGACCAAGAAGAGCCAGACCTTCTCGACGGCCGACGACAACCAGACCGCGGTGACCATCCGCGTGTTCCAGGGCGAGCGCGAGATCGCTTCCCAGAACAAGATGCTGGGCCAGTTCGACCTGGTCGGCATCCCGCCGGCGCCGCGCGGCATGCCGCAAGTCGAGGTCACGTTCGACATCGACGCCAACGGCATCGTGCAGGTCTCGGCCAAGGACAAGGCGACCGGCAAGGAGCAGCAGATCCGCATCCAGGCCTCGGGCGGGCTGAGCGAGGCCGACATCCAGAAGATGGTGAAGGATGCCGAGCTGCATGCCGAGGAAGACAAGAAGAAGCGCGAGCTGATCGACGCCCGCAACCAGGGCGAGGCG
>Ga0209648_10001854_pt1 | contig 17249 bp, 15 predicted proteins | sample GraSoi2013_115cm_FD_185830 | JGI IMG/M metagenome (GOLD analysis project Ga0209648, IMG submission 185830) | Grasslands soil microbial communities from the Angelo Coastal Reserve, California, USA - Sample 9_17_2013_115cm (SPAdes) (version 2) | ecosystem: Environmental > Terrestrial > Soil >...
GTTCACAGAGAACAAAACTTGCAAGGGCCCGCAAGACGCGTTGCGTGTCGCCGTCTTCGGGATAACCGGCGGCGAAGCCGGCCGCATGGAATCGGCGCGAATCGTAGACGCCGTGCGGTTCGCGGCGGCAAGAATGGGACGGCTGGAGTTGCGCGCGTTCGGCCGCCACGCCGACGATTGCGAATCGTTGCTGCGCGAGGGCTTGCGCGATGTTCCGGTAGACGTTCAGGTTAAAGGCGTGTTGCCCGCGGAGCAGGTCGCCGCAGAGCTGTCGGCTTCGGATGTGTTGCTCTTCGTGCGCGGCGCGATTTCCACGCGCCGGGGCAGCGCCATCGCCGGCATCGCATGCGGTTTGCCGGTCATCGCAGAGCGGGGAGCTGAAACGTCGGGCCCCATTGAAGAAGCCGGCGTCGTGTTAGTTTCCGCCGATAAGCCCGGGGAATTCGGCGAGGCCCTGATGCGCGTGTTGACGAGTACGCAGTACCGCGCGCAATTAGCAGAGCGCAGCCGGCTTGCGCAGGAGAAGTATTTCTCCTGGCAAGCGATTGCCGCGCGCTATGCAGAAGAGTTGAAGAAAGCTAGATAGAGCGGAACGTCCTCACCACTTTTTCGCCAACACTGTGATGATTCTTGCCAGCGCATCTACATCGCGCGTGTCGATGACTTCGCCCGGCGAGTGCGAATAGCGCAGGGGCCAGCCGAGCGGGATGTCCACGGAGCCGTAGCGCTGGAAAACAGCGCCGTCGTTGCCGCCGCCGGTGACGCCATACTGCACAGGGATGTTGTTTTCGCGCGCGAGCTTGATCACGCGCTCGACGTATTCGCGCGGCGCGATGTTGGAATTGTCCACCGCGCGGATGACGAAGCCTTTGCCGATTTCGGCATCGGCAAAACGCTTTGATTCCAGTGGTGAATCGGAGCTGACAAACGTATCGACGGCGAAGACGAAATCCGGCGCCTTGCCTTCTTTCGCCATGCGCTCCGCCACGACTGCGGCGCCCTTAAGGCCGACTTCCTCTTGGGTGGACCACACGAAAGTAACATCACGCCCAGGCAAGTCCGGACCAAGAGCTTGCAGCGCTTGGATCAGCGCCGCGCAACCCACGCGGTCATCGAAGCTACGCGCATTCACCCGCGTCCCGAGCAGCGGACGATATTGCTTCGGGATCGTAATCCAGTCGCCGGTCTTAATGCCGAGCTGATGGGTTTCTTGCGCCGAGCGCGTTCCGACGTACACATGCGCCGGATCTTCGAAGAATGCGCGAGGGCCGTGCGGCCACTCGAACCCCGGCCGATCCCAACCGTCCGCCAGTTCCAGCACACCACCGGAAGTCGTTCCGTCGCTCTTGTGAATCAGCACTACATGCCCAAGGAAATATTCGGTGTAGCCGCCGCCGAGCACGTCCACGAGCAACCGGCCGTCCGGCTCAATCGACCGCACCTGATAGCCAATCTCGTCCATGTGCGCGACGATGAGAATTTTCGGTGTCTTCGCGTCGGCCTTACCGTCGCCGAGGTGCAGAGTTAGGTTGCCGGCAGTGTCCGCTTCCACCTTTTTCTGCACTCGCGGATCCAACCGATTCAGAACAGCTTTTCGTACCTGTTCTTCATGCCCGCTGGCCCCGTAGGATTCGACCAACGCTTCCAGCAAGGTGAGCTCGTGGCCCCCTCCGCTTCCGCCTCCTATACCGCCCGATGGTTGTGGGATATCAAGATACGCGCCAATGAGGCTCATCAAATGGCCTGTATCGTTCCAGGAAACGTACTCGCCTGCGGTTGCGGGCCAAAGCGTTGGAATCCCCAACATCGCAACCCGTTCGGGAAACGAGTTGGCTTTCGCGTAGCTGGCGATGCGCGGTCCCGGTGCGGTTACGATTCGAAAAGGCAGATGCTCTTTTTCGGCCGTCGTCTGCAGTTCGCGTGGGAAACCGGTCGGGTTCGCAGCGTCGTTTACTCCCAAGAGCACGCCACTTCCCGGCGCTGGATTCTCCCCGGCCGAATTGCCGGTGGCAGCGCCTGCTGCTTGCACGCGCCCTATGTAAACCATTTCGTCCGGGCGTATTTCTTCGAGAATACGGTTCAGGCCCCGCCCGCCGGTCCATTGTTGGGTGACGAAGGCGATGGTCGTCGTGCCGGGCTTCTTCGATTCTTTCAATCGTTCGGCAATATGCAGCAATGCCTCGCAACCGAACCGATCCCCAACGGCAGGGCCCGCCCACCCCTGGCCGACAGGAAAACTCTGGCGCTGCAGCGCCACGGAATCCAGGATGTCCACTCCTGCTGCGCGTACTTCCTCACTGCTCGCTGCGCCAATATCGACGTACATCTGATCCAGGTCTGACATTTTGGGCGGGTTCAGCCGCAATGGCTCCAAGTGGACCGAAAGCCCCGCGAAAACGCCCGAAACTCTTTTCCCGTCCCGCGTAATCACCCAGGCGGGCTGCGCCGCGTGCAGCAAATCGAAGGCAGCGTTTGGCGGAGTCTGCGGCAAGCGCTGAACGCGCAAGAAACCATCCGGCGTGATCCCGCTGACGACGTAACCGGGCTCGTCGATCGCAGTGACGAGAAGCCGATGCGGCGCGCCACTGCCCACTGTCACGTAAACGTTGCCGAGATTGTCTGTTTTCGGTTCAAGCGCCCGTAGCTGCTCGCGAATGCGGCCACTCAGCTCCCGCTCGTAGCCTGCGACCGCCGGAATCTCCGCAAGTTGCCCCGCATTCGCGAACTGCAGACCAACCGCGGATTGCGCCGAGGCGGTCTGCACCGTTAGTACCGCTGCCAAAGCTCCGCAAACAGCCCACACCCCAAGTTTCATTACGCCTCCCTCGTAAAAAATTCCTCGCGGCGCCTTACCTGCAGAGCGCCTCGATCAGCTTTTCTTTCTTTTTCTCGGCGTAGGAGGTTAGCGCATCGAGCGACGCAATATATCCCCCAAACGCCGCGGCCGCCAGCAGCGCAAACGCTTTAGCGGGCAGCCAGCGGTCGCCGGTCCATCGCCCCAGCGCGAGGACCAGCGAGCTTATACCAAAAAGCAAAATCTGCGCGCCGAACGCCACGAGTACCGCCATGCCCGATTGCCGCTGCCCGTGCACCTGGCCAAACGCCAACTTGCGCGGAAAACTCAAGGACGACCAATTGGCGATCGACAACTGTCCGACCACCGTAAAAACAATCGCCGCCAGCGTCGCCGTGAAGATCGGCGCCGACGGCAATCCCACACGATAATAAAACGCGACAATGCACAGCGTGAGCTCCGTCACAATCAGGGAGACCTGCACAAAATTTTTGCCCAGCAGAACGTCGCGAAATTTCAGTGGCGCGGTGAAGTACGTTTGCACGCCGGTATTCTCGTACGCGAAGCTGTTGTAAGCGGGGGCCATCAAAATCAAAATGATGTAGGCCATCAAGCCGGGAAAGACTAGTTCCGGCGAGGTCCCGCTTGCCGCGCCCGAAAACCGGAACAACGTAGCCTGCGTAATCAGCGCAAAAACCAGGATGGGCGGCAGGAGCAGCAACAATGCCGCAAAGCCGTTGCGCAGCAAATAGCGGATTTCCTTGCGAACGACGGCGGCGACTTGCGGTGACAACAACGCCAGCGCGTCCATTTCCGATCGCCGCCCCACACTGTTCCGTAGGGTTCTCTCGGGCGCCGGCGCTTGGCTCAGCTCCTCCCCGCGATACTGCGCGGCAAATCGCAGCCACAGCAAGCCGCCGAAAAACACCGCGTAGCACGCAATCCCCGCGACTGCGAGCGCGAACTCACCGTAATGTCCCTCCGATGCGGCTCCTACGCCGCTGCCCGCGAGCGACGCCGGAAAATACGCGAAATAAGGGAGAACGCGAGGAAGCCACGACCCGACGGAATCCCCATAACGATTCAGGAACGGCCCGATCAACTGCACCGATACCATAAGCAAAATAAAAACGGCGAAAAAGAGTTCCCGGCTGCGGCGCCGCGCCAACATGCGTTCCAGCCACGACCCGAGCAGCCGTTCCAAGGCTACGTTGAAGATGACGAACAGTACGGCCACCAGGAAGATTGGCGTCAGTAACGCGAGATTCGCGGCCGCCGCACCGAGGATGATTGAGACAATCCAGCAAACGGCCGCCAAACCTGTGAAATCCGCCAGCCCGTACGCCAGCCCGATCACGTAGAACGCGCCAAAGCTTACGGGAAAGCGCAACAACGTGCGGAAGTCGAATGAGATTCCAAAGCCCGCCGCAATAATGGGAAAGAGCTGCCACCACAAAAAAATGGCCCAGAAGAACAAGCTCAGCCATGAGCTTCTGCCGCTGGACACAAAATCACTCGCGCCCACAAACAGGGCAAAGCACACACCAATCACAAATGTGCCGGCCAGCAGGCTGACAATAATCAGCCCGAGCAGATCCAGCCGGTTCTGTTTTCGACGCAAACTATTGTGAAGCAGGCGCCACCGCAATCCGGCGATCAGCCAGACTTGTTTCAGGATTCCAACCGGCTGGGCTACGTCAGCCACGAGAGTTCCTCAATCTGCGTTCGTTCTCCGCCGCTTTGACCCACAATCGACAGGAAAATCTGCTCGAGTGTCGTCTTGCCGCCTTCGCTTCCGGCAATCCCCGCGCGCAATTCCTCGATGGAACCCTGCGCCACCAAGCGGCCCTGATGAATGATCCCCACGTGGCTGCACAAGCGTTCGACAATCTCCAGCACGTGCGAGGTCAGAAAAATCGTCACGCCGCGCGCCGTCATGCGTCCCAGCAGCGCCTTCAAAGCGCCCGCCGCCAAAGCATCCACGCCTTCGAACGGCTCATCGAGAAAAAGAATGCGTGGTCCGTGAATCACCGCCGCCGCCAGCGCCAGCTTTTTCTGCATGCCGTGCGAATAATCCGCGATCATCGACTTCGGCCGGTCCGCCAACTGCATGAACTCCAGCAACTCTTGCGTGCGTTGCAGCGTCGTGGCGTGGTCGAGCCCATACATCCTGCCGACAAAATGCAGATATTCAGCGCCAGTCAAGCGCTCGAAAAGCCCCATGCCTTCCGGCACCACGCCAATCTGCCGCTTGACCTCCACCGTGTGCGAGGAAAAATCCAATCCCAGCAACTGCATGCGCCCGGAGGTCGGCGCCAGCAGGCCCGTCAGCATTTTGATCGTCGTGGATTTTCCGGCGCCGTTAGGTCCCAGAAAGCCGAAAAATTGCCCCGCCGTCACCCGCAGATCGACATTGTCCACCGCAGTAAGCGCGCCAAAACGCCGCGTGAGTTTCTCTGTCACAATGGCCAAGTCGGTCATCGCATTACCCCAGGGCTGATAGTTCGTAGCACGACTCTAGCATGAGCGCGGTGTGCCTGAAGCGCCGCGCGGCGCGAACACGAAGTGGGTAGCAATGTCTTTAGACCGGAGTTTTTTGCGGATTGGTCGCGACGCCCGCAAGCTGCGATTCTTTCGGGGGAAACGCGGCGAGCACCGCCGGCAACTCCACCCGGAAAACCGCGCCGCCTTGCTGCGAGTTGTAGCAAAGAATTTTTCCGGCGTGCTCCTGCAGAATGCCGAAGCAGATGCTCAAGCCTAGGCCCGTGCCTTTCCCGACTGGTTTCGTCGTGTAAAAGGGGTCGAACACGCGCTGCGGATCTTTGATGCCGGGTCCCGTGTCGGAGAAAAGGATCACCACATTACCGCGATCGCGCATGGTCTTGATGGTCAGCACTCCGCCCTCGCTTGCTTCCATAGCATCGATCGCATTGTTGATGATGTTGAAGAATACCTGCAGCAGTTGATTGCCGTCTCCCCGCACGCCCGGCAGCACGGACTCCAGTTGCAACTCGATGCGCGATTTCGACGAGCGCAAATCCAGCGCCCGCAACTGCACCGCATTGGTCACCACTGTGTTGATGTCCAGCAGCGTTCGCTCCGGCGGCACCTGCCGCGCAAATCTCAGTAGATTTGCCACCAGCGTCGTTGTGCGGCGCGCCTGGTCGCGAATCTTTCCCGCCGTGGCCCTCGCCTTCTCCGGCAATGTCGCATCATCCGCCAGCAGATCCGAGTAACCCAGAATCGCCGCCAGTGGGTTGTTGATCTCATGCGCCGCGCCCGCCGCCAGCTGGCCCAGGGAAACAAGTTTTTCCGTCTGCACCAGTTGCGCTTGCAGCCGCTGCAAGTTTTCGATGGACTGCTCCGACCTCGCCAGCAGTCGCGCGCGGTCCGAGTCGGCCAGGTGCGTTCTCAGGAATACCAGAAATGCGATCGGCACCGAAGCGATCAGCGTGGTCATCAACCGAAAATCCCGCACCTCGGGCGCATCGTGCTCGAATCGCAGCGTGTAAATCGCGAATACCGGCAATGATATGACCGCGGCCATCGCCAGTCGCGCGGACCACGCGTTTTCGCGTGGCTTGTCCTCCGCGTCAGTCCAGTTGTCTTGCGGGCTATCCAGTTCCGCGCGCTTCAGATACGCAATCACACCAGCCAACCCAAACCACAAAAACGATGAGATCAGCGGCAAATCGTAAGGGCTTCCCGTCGAATATTTTTTCAAGCCGATGGCCACATTAATGGTAAGGGAAGCAAGCATGTACATCGCCGCGCCGCCGAACAGGTTGGCATACACCACACGCCAGGCGCCTTTGGCCCTCAGCCACAGCACGCCAAGCCCAATGACGATCACCATGTTCTGCACATTGCTGAGCAGGTCGTAGTTGTAGTTGTATTGCGTTTCCGACGGCGTGGCGTACATCCAGGGAAAAACAACGAAGGCGTAAAGGAACGTCCACCAGGTGAGCAGGAGAACGAAGTTCAAATAGCCAAACTGAAGCCGCATTTCGCCGCGCTTGCGGTGCGGTTGCAGCGCCAGCGCCGCCATGATGGGAATTCCTCGGAGGAAGAAGACAATATCGCCGCCATAGATTATCGGCATCGGCTGGTGTACGTAGACTTCATGGTACGTCCACTGAAACTGCCCGATCATCCACAACGTGCAGCCCATCGCCAGCAGCATCCAGAAGATGTTGCGGCGCCAGTGCGGCGTGCCGGCGTTGAGCAGCAGCCCAGCATTGGCCAGCAGTGGGACGATGCACTGCACAAGGTTCCCGAAGGCGGATACCGATTCGGGATGCCCGGCAAACGCGAGCGACACCAGCGCGTAGATGCCGATTATCGCCAGCCAGATTCCCGCCAAAATGCCGATTGTTCGAGAGAAAGACATACTTGTCTTTCAGGCTATTTTAGAGGGGAAGCTCGCTCAGCGGGGCCGGCGTTCCTTCGCGGATAGCGAAACGATTACTGCGAGCCGTATGTTTGCGGCAAGGGACCTACTCGGGGCAGGCCGCGCCGCCGGCAATCCATATCTTTACCTGTGCCACAGTGTCTTCACGGGAAAGCGGCGGCAATGCCCGCCCGTCGCCCGGGTTCCAGCCCCAGCCCACAAGGTCGTCGTTGGCGATGTGATCGAGCAGCTTTTCCAGCGACCGCCCGCCATTCTGTTTCGGATCTTTGATCTGTTTGCACAGCTGGGCCGGCGAGCGCCCGACAAACACCATCTGCTGTGCTGGAGGTGGCAGCGCCCATTTCGGATTGCCCGGCGGCATGTGCGCCACAGCGAGGTTCGCCGTTTGGTGACATGTGTCGCAGCGCATTGCGGTTACTCCGTGACCGTCCGCGCCGCGCTTCACGTTCTGCAAGTGCGCGTGGCTGTCATCTCCTTGCAACGGCGCGTCACCCACGGGATGACAGTTCTGGCAGCGCGGAGAAGTCAGCACACGATACACCTGCAAAAAAGCCGCGCGCGAGGCAGCGGTATCGGGTTTCTCAGCGGTTTGTGCGGCCACTGAGCACGGAAGCAGCGCCAGAACCGCGATGCTTCCAACAATTGCAAAGCCACAAGGAAGCCTGCCATGCCGGAGCCAAACTGGAAAAGAAGCTTCTTCGTTGTAGGTAGGCAGTCTCATGATCTTGCCCCCTGACTTTCCGCCAGGTCGCTCGCGCGAATCGGCAGTCGGCGAATGCGCTTACCGGTAACTGCGAAAATCGCATTGGTCAGCGCCGGAGCCACCGGTGGCACACCAGGCTCGCCAACTCCGGTCGGATTGGCGCTGCTCGGAACGATGTACACTTCGATTTTCGGCGACTCAAAAATTCGCAGCATCTGATAGTCGTGGAAATTACTCTGCTCCACTTTTCCATCTTTCAGTGTGATTTCCGTTTTGAGCGCCGCCGTCAACCCAAAAACGATGCCGCCTTCCATCTGCGCCTTCACCGTGTCCGGGTTAATCACCGTCCCGCAATCGACCGCGCACACCACGCGATGCACGCGCACCGCGCCGTCTTTCGCTACCGAGGCCTCCACCACTTGCGCCACGTAGCTGTCGAAGGAAAAATGTCCAGCGATCCCGCGGCCCACTCCCGGCGGCAGCTTCGATCCCCAATTCGCCTTTTCCGCGGCAAGCTCCAGCACCGCCAGCATGCGCGGTTGATTCGCCAGCAATTTCCGGCGCAGCTCGTACGGATCCTTTCCTCCGGCATGCGCCACTTCATCGAGGAACGCTTCCACGGAGAAGCCCGTGTGCGAATGGCCCACCGACCGCCACCATTGCACGGGGACGCCGATCTTCGGACTGTGTAAGTCCACCTGCAGATTGGGAATGCCGTAAAGCAAATCCGCGGCTCCTTCCACGGATGCGGAGTCCACGCCGTTCTTAATTCCAAATGATTCGAACAGCGTGCCCTGCATGATGGACTGCCCCACGATGGTGTGCGTCCACGCAACCGGTTCGCCGTTCGCATCGAGGCCTGCCTCGAAGCGGTCGTGCCACATCGGCCGGTACCAGCCGCCCTAGCGGTCGTGCCACATCGGCCGGTACCAGCCGCCCTTCAAATCGTCTTCGCGCGTCCACACCACTTTCACCGGCGCCTTCGCAACCTTCGCCACGTGCACCGCTTCGCGTACAAAGTCTGAAGCCGGATTCGCGCGCCTTCCAAACCCGCCGCCCAGCAGCGTGGTGTGAATCTGCACCTTCTCCGGAGGCAGTCCCGCCACTTGCGCCGCATTTGCTCGGTCCACCGTCTCGAACTGCGTCCCTGTCCAGATTTCGCAACTGTCCGCGCGCAGATCCACAACGCAGTTCAACGGCTCCATCATGGCGTGCGCTAAGTAGGGCACGTCATACTCGGCGGTAATCGTCTTGGCCGCTGCTTTCAAAGCGTTCGCCGCATCACCCGTCTTTTTCGCAACGATACCCGGCGACTTCGCCTGCTCCGCAAAATCGCGCAGCATCTGTTCCGTCGACAACCCCGCATTCGGGCCCAGATCCCATTCCACCACCAGCTTGTCTCTTCCGACTTTCGCTGGCCAAAAGCTCTCCGCGATCACGGCCACGCCGGACTCCACTTGCTCCACCGCTTTCACTCCGCGCACCTTCAATGTCTCGCTCGCGTCAAGCGATCACGGCCACGCCGGACTCCACTTGCTCCACCGCTTTCACTCCGCGCACCTTCAACGCCTCGCTCGCGTCAACCTTCGCTACCTTCCCGCCAAATACCGGCGGCCTCGCCACTACCGCCGTCAGCATTCCCGGCAAGCTCACATCCAGCCCAAACTGCGCGCTCCCGTTCGTCTTCGACGGTGTATCGAGCCGCCGTGTCGGTTTCCCAATCAACGTGAAGCTCTTCGCGTCCTTCAACTTCACTTCCGCCGGCGGTGTCAGTCGCGCGGCCGCATTCGCGAGCGAGCCATACGTTGCCCGCCGTCCCGTCGCGCGATGTACCACCACGCCCTTTTCCACCTGGCAACTCGCCGCATCCACCTTCCATTGCTGCGCCGCCGCCGTCACCAACATTGTCCGAGCAAGCGCCCCCATTTTTCGGTAGCGCTCCCACTCCGCAGGCGACGTCGTGCTTCCCCCGGTCCCCTGGATTCCCCAGATTGGATGGTTGTAAGCCTTGTCCACCGGCGCCGCTTCCACGCGAACCTTGGACCAGTCCGCCTCCAGCTCTTCGTTCAGCAGCATCGGCAGCGACGTGTAAATTCCTTGGCCCATCTCCGAGTGGCTGGAAATCACCGTCACGCTATCGTCCGCCCCAATCCGCACAAAAGCATTCAACGCGACCTGGTTCTCAACTGCGGCCTTCCCTTCGCTTGCGCTCGCCACCGGCACATACAGGCTGACCAAGAGTCCGCCTCCCACGGCCGCGCCCGTTTTAAGAAATTCCCGCCGTCCCACCATCGCCGGTGCGCTCATCTTGTCCTCCGTTCGCCGCTCAATTCCGCTGCCCGGTGAATGGCTTGCCGGATGCGCGAGTAGGTTCCGCAGCGGCAGATATTGCCGCCCATCGCCTCATCAATATCTTTGTCGGTTGGTTTGGGAATCTCGGCCAGCAGCACCGCCGCGCTCATAATCTGCCCGGACTGGCAGTAGCCGCACTGCGGCACGTCCAAGTCGATCCATGCCTTTTGCAGCGGATGCGTCAGATCGGCGGATAGTCCCTCGATCGTCGTGACATGCTTTCCCTCCGCTCGGGACACGGGAGCAACGCAAGAGCGAATCGCTTTTCCTTCCAGGTGTACGGTGCACGCTCCACAGAGCGCCATCCCGCACCCAAATTTTGTTCCCGTCAATCCCAGCGAGTCCCGCAGCACCCACAACAAAGGAGTCGATGGATCGACGTCCACGTGGACAGGTTTCCCGTTTACGAAGAAACTGGTCATACGCTGTTCTCCTGCACTATCGCGAATGGCAACCTTGGTTTCCCTTGGATGGTGGAACGCAGACCAAGGTTACGCCCGTGGGCTGGGCCCTAGATGTGACAGCATAGCGCGAAAATCGATGATTTGGCGCTTCCCCGGTGCGTGGGCATCGCATCGGCTAAAACTTACGCAACGCCATTGCGCATCCAATCTACTGGAGCAACCGTAGCATAATAGGAGGTGCGGAATTGCGCGCCTCTTGGAAGGACACCATTGGAAGGACCTATGTTGTTTCGTAAATCGTCAGATTTAACGTACGCCGATGTAACGCCCAAGGCGCTGTATCTGGACCGCCGCAAATTCCTGCGCGGCATGGGCATCGCTGGTCTCGCCTCCATCGCCGGAAAACGTGTGTTCGATATCGTCGCTCCTTCGCGGAGCGTCTACGCGGGCACGAAACTCACGACTGTCAAAGGGCCATTTGGCACCAGCGAAAAAATCAATTCGTTCAACGACGTAACGCATTACAACAATTTCTACGAGTTCGGCGTGGACAAAGACGAGCCCGCCAAGAATTCCCAAAAATTTGTGACTTCTCCCTGGTCCGTTTCCGTGGGCGGCGAGGTCAAGAAACCGCGCAAATTCTCCATGGACGAGATCCTCAAGCTCGCGCCTCTCGAAGAGCGCATCTACCGCCACCGCTGCGTCGAGGGCTGGTCCATCGTGGTTCCCTGGATCGGTTTTTCCTTCAGCACGCTGGCTAACCTCGTCGAGCCTACGCCGAAGGCGCGTTTCGTCGCCTTCGAAAGCTACTACGATCCAGGCCAGATGCCCCTCGGAAAATACGCCGGAATCCAGTTGCCATACGTCGAAGGCTTGCGCCTCGACGAAGCCATGCACCCGCTGGCGCTTCTATGTGTCGGAATGTATGGCGAAACGTTGCCCAATCAGGATGGCGCCCCGGTGCGCATGGTCGTGCCGTGGAAATATGGATTCAAAAGCATCAAGTCGCTGGTGAAAATCCGTTTCGTCAAAGACCAGCCGGATACGACATGGAATCTCTATGCCCCCAGGGAGTACGGCTTCTACTCCAACGTTAATCCCGAAGTCGACCATCCCCGCTGGAGCCAGGCTCGCGAACGCCGGCTCCCCGAATTCTTCAAAACGCACAAAACGCTGATGTTCAACGGCTATGGCGATCAAGTCGCCGGCCTCTACACCGGCATGGACCTGCGCAAGAATTACTAGGCAGGAATCGCTGCGTGCACACCCTTCTCCCCAGCAAATGGCTCACCGGCAAATGGACCAAAGCCGTTCTGTTCCTTTTGTGCCTCGGTCCGCTCGCCTCCATCATCTGGCCTTTCGTTCGCGGCTATACCATTCCTAATCCGCTGGAGTTCATCCAGCACGGCACCGGCGATTGGACGCTCCGTTTTCTCGTGCTCACCCTCGCCATCACTCCGCTGCGCCAACTGTTTCACCTGCCCGAGCTGATCCGCTTCCGCCGCATGCTCGGCCTCTTCGCCTTTTTCTACGCGTGCCTGCACTTCACCACCTACCTCTTGTTCGACAAAGTTTTCGACCTCCACGAAATCTGGAAAGACGTTTACAAGCGCCCCTTCATCACCGTGGGGTTTCTCGCCTTCACACTGCTCGTTCCGCTGGCGATTACTTCGACCGCTGGCTGGATTCGCCGCCTCGGCGGCCGCCGCTGGCGCATCCTTCACCGCGCCATTTACATCAGCGCCGTTTGCGGAGTCATTCACTACTATTGGCAGGTGAAATCCGCGGTGATTCGGCCGCTGTTCTACGCGGCGCTGGTGGGTGTGCTTCTGGCGTGGCGTGTGGGTGAGTGGCTCTTGCGCCGCCGCCGAACTGCGCTCGCTAACGCAGCGCCACAACGCACTCCGGTGAAAGCTGTGCAGTGATTCTTGCTGACCATGCCTAGTTTGGTTGGGTAGTTTGCGGGGCGTCCTCAAGGTCCAGCCCCCAGAAGCGTGGCGCGGGCGTAAGAAACTCCACTCCCACGCGCTGCCGGTCGGCTGGCTCTCCTAAGTACACGACGCGGCATTCCTGCTCTTCCTGCGTTTCCGGGTGCGTCAGCACCAACATCTCGCCGTCATCGATCTCGTGCTTTAGCAGGATCAGTGCTCCGTGCGCACTCACCACGACGGTTTCGCACGTCTCGCGAAACTTTCGCCTGTTGTGGCCGCGCCCCTGCGCCTGCAACTTCATTTTCAGGAAAGCTCGTCCGCTGCGTCGCGGGGAATTGGAAGCGACGGTATCCATGCCTCCATGGTCCGTCCCACCATAACCCCAGTCAATTGCCCCGCATTTCAGATGTTCCCCACCCGCAACTCACTCTTCTCTGCGATCTCTGTGTCCCGAACTCAGTGCCCTCTGTGTTAAATCTTTTTCTTCTGCTGTCCGAAAGTAATCACGCCGCCATCCCGATCCGCTGAATCAAATCCTCCTGCTCCGCCCTGTTCTCCGCTCCAATCGTAAACGCATCCAGCAGCCCTAGCCCCAGCGCAAATTTCAGCGCCTCATCCTGCCGGTTGCGCATAGCTCCCTGACCCAAAATCTTCATCCCCACAATTCCTTTCCCGGCCGCCTTCATTTCGTGCATCACGCTCACCACCGTTTGCGGGTCCGCGTCCATGAGCGCCCCCACCGGATTGATGCGCACCAAGTGCACCTGCACCCACGGAGACTTCGTCGCCGTCCGCAGCGCTTCAATCGAGTGGCACGAGCATCCATGCGCGCGAATCATTCCCTTCTCGCGCGCCTCCTCCATCGCGTCCATCACGCCGCGATACCGCTCCGTCCAGTCGCCCTCCGTCAAACAATGCATCAGGCAAATATCGATATGATCCGTCCCCAATTCCTGCCGGAATCGCTCGATATCCGCGCGCGCCGTCGCCGCATCACGCGCCCACGTCTTCGTCAGCACCGTCACCTTGTCGCGCGGCACATGCTTTAGCGCCTCCGCCACGTGCGGGTGGCTCCCATACGAATCCGCCGCGTCAAAAAATCGCAGCCCATGCTCGTATCCATTCAACAGCAAATCCGACAATCCTTTGATCCCCAGCGCCGTCTGATGCGAGTGATGCCCCGATCCCACGGTGCCCGTCCCCATCGCCAGCAAGCTTGTCTGAATCCCTGTCTTCCCGATGGTCACCGTCTCGTTCGCCGCAAACTTGCGCGGCAGGGCAGGCAGCGCGGCCAGTCTCGCTTCCGCCACACTCGCTTCTGCCAAACTCGCCGCATTTGTCATTCCGAGCGAAGCGAGCATCCTGCCTTTTGCAGCCAAAGCGCCGGAGCCTAGCCACGCGGCAGCTCCCATTCCGCCAGCCGCACGCCTTAAAAATTCTCTCCGCTTCATGACTCCCCCCTTTCTCCTTCTCCGGCCCCCGGTACAGACTTGGACGCACCACGACCGTGGCGGTCATCACGCGGGTATCATACCCCCGCCGCGAATCGCCGCCCAAGGTGCGTTTACGGCACCTATGCGAGCGAAAGTGTCGTCGCCCCGGAAGACGTGATCAGGTTTTAACGACTCCAATGTCAGGACTTTAATGAGCTTGCCCTGGCGGGCAGATCTTATCGCGGGCGCCCCTCGCTGAATGCGAGAGTTTCATTCCATTCAGGTTTGGCGCGCCTTATACATTCCGCCGAGCGGCCGGGAGATGTGCGGCATGCTTTTTGCGAAGTACGAGGAAAAAGTCAGGTGTTTGCCCTTGGTCCCTCTTTGTGCGAATAGCCAGCCTGCGGGAATGTCTCCGGGCCTTCTTCTCGCCGTGCGTCCATTTGAACAGGACCAGAATCAGGAAGATGCATCCGAGAACGCCAAGCACAGCAAAAATCACAAGGGCCATATCCCGCCTGCTTCTCCGCTTCGAGCCATCCGCTTACACCCAAATCGACCTTAATTGCGGCCGCACAAGAAAGTCCGGAGATATTCATCAGGAATTCGTTAAGACCATTCTCTTTCGCAAAAATCAACCGTCGCACGAATTTATGATTTCCTAATCAACCGCTCAGGATTTCCTCAGGCAGCTTTTCCTACCGTTGAAAGAGCTCTAGCGCGGCTGATTGGATTCAACTTGCCGCGCTCTCAACAGAGCGATGCGCGCCGTGGTGAGGAATCAAGGAGAAACTGCGATGCTAAACGGTCCAAAAGGCACGGAGCAGGACTTAGTTGGCCAGTGTAGTGTGTGCGGCCTTCCCGCCGAGTTATTTGAGCTCCCCGGAAGAACTGAAAAATATTGTTTAGCGTGCAGTGCCGACGTGGCCACAGCCATCTTGTTGACCGCAGAGATAGACGCAGCGACGCTGGCTGGCCGGAGTACAGAGGCGATGGTTTGCGAATTTGCCGACCTTAGCCGCCGGATGCTTGACCGGTCTCAGTCTGCTGCCTAGTCCCGAATCTCACCGATAAAGCCAATCGGCTCTACAGGTGTTGCGTGATCGCGGTTCAGTCCATCAGTTCCGCATCCCTCCTTTACATCCTTTCTTTCCTTTACATCCTTCCTTTCATCCGTCTTCCGCGCCCGTGGCAACTGCGAAACACTAGTTCCGAGGGAGCATTGACCTCCGCAGAAATCGGCGACATCGTGCATAGTAAGAGCGCTTCACTTCCGTCCCTGGCAACAAAATGGTCGCAGCCACCAAAGCCGGCAGGTACGAAATTCTCGGAGAACTCGGCCGGGGCGGCATGGGTGTTGTCTATCGCGCTAAAGACCCGCTGATCGGTCGCATCGTTGCCGTCAAGACCATCCGGCTCTCCGAAGAAGGCACCGGACTCTCTCACGCCCAATTAGTCGAGCGCTTCCAAACCGAAGCGCGCGCCGCGGGTCTCCTAACGCATCCCAACATCGTCGTAATTTACGACGTCGGCGAATCCGACGGCGTCTACTACATCACCATGGAATTGGTGAACGGCAAAAGCCTGCAATCCATGCTGGATTCAGGCGAGAAATTTTCGCTTCCGCGCCTGCTGAGCATCATGGAGCAGGTGTGCTCCGCACTGCAGTTCGCCCACGACCACAAAGTCGTGCATCGCGACATCAAGCCGGCCAACATCATGCTGGCCGCCGACGACCTCGTGAAGATCACCGATTTCGGCACCGCCAAGATCCTGCAATACGGCGCAGCGCAGCAGACCTCCGCAATGGGCACGCCCGCCTACATGTCGCCAGAGCAGATCAAGGGCAAAGCGGTGGACGGCCGCACGGACATCTTTTCCCTCGGCGTGATGCTCTACGAAATGACCACCGGCCAAAAACCGTTTAGCGGCCAGGACATTGCCACCATTCTTTACCACATTCTCAATGAAGAGCCAGCGCCGCCCCACCGACTGAATCCCGCTATTCCGCTGGGCGTCAGCAGCACCATCTTGAAAGCGTTGGCCAAGAGTCCCCACCTGCGTTACGAAAATTGCCGCGAATTGCTCGACGATCTGAAGAACTACCGGCCGGGCGAAACCACCGCACACACAAGATCCGCGGAACCTCCGATCAACACTCCGCCGCCCCAGCCTCCTATTCGCCAAAAGGTAGACAAGAACTACTACGTCGAGATGCCGCGAATCCCCGGTGTTGAGCCGCGTCCCACTCGTTCCGCGCCGCCGCGCGCCAAGCCCATTCCGCGTTCGGCCGTTACTCCCGCTGACAATTTTCCAGCAGACACAGCGCAGCAGGGAGGCGTTTACGCCGGTCCGCCGGCAAAGTCGAACCTCGCCGTCTTCAAACGCTTCGCGCAAATCGGTGCCGGCACTGTGCTGGCGCTCATGCTCGGCTCTTTCGCCGTCAAATCGATTAGCAGCATGCTTCGACCCGATTCGGATGCCCCGCCCCCTCACCAGGACGGCGTTCCATCCGCTCCGCTACAAAGCGCGGACGTAGATCCCGCCGACAAGTCCATTTACGCTTCCCAACTGCATCCTGAAGTTGCCACCATCGGCGAACTCGCGCGGCCTTGGTCTTCAAAAAGGTTCTTCTTCCGCAGCTTGACCCAATCCAGGTACGTTCCGGCGGTAATTGTTCGTTTGCCCGGGCCTGCAGGGCAAAGTAATTCCTATTGGGCATTTTCCCTGGAAGCGCCCTTCGATCGCTGCCAGTTTGAATATATTGCTGACGTCGCGAAGCTCTCTTCCGATTACGGATTCGAGGCAGCCCACCCCATGGTCGTTAATCCCTGCAGCCACACCGTTTTTGATCCGCTGCAACTCAAGGAGCTGCCTGGAAATATTTTGGTGCGCGGCTCCATGGTGCGGGGAAGCGATCCCCGTCCGCCCTACGTCATTGAAGTAAAAGTCACCGCCAACCAAATCCGCGCCGTCGCCATGGAGTGACCTGTTAGTTCGGTTGTGCCCGCTGGAGAGGCCGGGCCTCAGCCCGGCTAAAGCAGGTGGAAGCTCCTGCCACCGTTCAGTCTGGAGAGCGGCGCCCGTCAGGCGCCGCAGTAAAGAGCCATCGCTAACAGAAACGGTCGCTAGAAGCTAATGCGCCCAGAGAACTGGAAGCTGCGTGACCCGATGCGCGGCGCCATAGCTCCCGGTGCGCCGAAAGACGGATTTGCGGCCGC
>Ga0209648_10001855_pt1 | contig 17248 bp, 12 predicted proteins | sample GraSoi2013_115cm_FD_185830 | JGI IMG/M metagenome (GOLD analysis project Ga0209648, IMG submission 185830) | Grasslands soil microbial communities from the Angelo Coastal Reserve, California, USA - Sample 9_17_2013_115cm (SPAdes) (version 2) | ecosystem: Environmental > Terrestrial > Soil >...
TAAGAAGCTGTTCGATACGATCGAGAAAGACGCTCCCGCCAGGCTTGCTGATATCCAACAAAGCGATGGTCTTCCCCTTCAACCCACCCAGCCGCGGCGCAGCCAAAGCCGCCTCCAGCAAAGTTTCGTTCAAAGGATTAACCAAAGTAACCGGCATGTGTCCCTCTTTCTTATTCGCGTGCATTCGCGTCCATTCGCGGCCAAAAAGTTTTTATCCGTGTCCATCCGTGTCCATCCGCGGCTCAAACAGGATAAGTCACCATCTCACTCCCGCGCGGCCCCGTAGCCCAGCTCCCCAGCACCGCCGAAAACTTGCCCGCCGTCCCCCCGCCACCACAATCTTAATCGACTCCGGCGTGCGAAACTTCCGGTAACAAGGCTCGCCGTCGATTGTAATCTCCTGATAAGTACCGCGTTGCGCTACGCCTTCGCCCGCATCGCCTTCGTAACAACGCAGCGGCACGCCCGTATTCTCAAACAAAAACTCCCGCACATCCGCCTTGCTGAAGCCATCGCGATCAATCGTCCGTACATGTTCCGGCCCCAGCACAACCAGCGCCTCGAACGCCCCGCAAAAGCGATAATTCCAAACCGCCGCAAGTGCGTACGTGATCGCCTTCAGCACACCCCGCGCAGTGCGGGCCTGATGCTCGCTCACCCCATGCGGCGCTTCGCACGCAAAGAGCGAAACTGCGCTCTGCTCCCGGCCAAGCCCGCTCTCGACATGAAAAGGCTCCCACGGACTCTCCTCTTCGTTCTCGGCGATACAGTAGGAAAACTTTCCGGGATTCCCCAGCGCCGACATGTCGATCGCATCCGGCCGCGCGCCGCCCAGGTTCAACAGCATCAATTGCAGCGCGCGCCCCACGGTGCTGTTGGCGCGAGCCACGTTGCTGAACACGTTCTGGCGGCAATGGAAACCCAATTCGTGACGCACCGGCCCATTCACGATGACGAGCGGCGCGGCGAAATGCGTCGTGGCCTGCACGCCATGCGCGTTGAAGCGTTCATCCGACACCGCGCGCACCAGCGGAATCAGCACGCGCATCATCTCCGGCACGCAGCCCGCCATCACCGCGTTGGCCGCAATCTTCTCCACCGTGGCTTCGCCATAACACGGCGGAATGCGCCCAATCACTTCCACGCCATCCCGCCCGCTCGCGCGCAACATCTTCTCCACCCGCTCCTGCGTTGGTGGAACAACCGGCAATGCATCGCCGAAAGCTTGATAACAGTACTCGAAGACATCCTCATCGTCCGCCAGCTCGACCGTCGACGCCTCGTCGCCCCACGGCGCATGCATGTTCAGCGCCGGCGCGCCCGCATCCCCGGTCTGCGCTTCCAGATGCCGCGACGTACAGCCCGGTTTGCTCGCCGGCGCGCCATCGTGCGGACTCGCCACCGGCGCGTGTCCTAACATGCCCGCGATTTCATTCAACGCATTCTTGTCGAATCCCGGCTCCTCGCGTACAATCCGCCCGCTTTCGTCCATTACGTACAAAGTCGGAACGGTCACCACTTCATACCGTCGTGAAAGCTCCAGCCCCGCGTCGATCTGCAACGGAAACCGGACATCCATTTGGCTCACAAATTCGCGCGTCGCCTCTTCGCCGTCTTGCGAAATGCCGGTAACCAGCGTCGCGTCTTTCGCCAGCGTGTTGAGATACGGCGTGATCAGCCGGCAAGTGGGGCAATCGGTCTGGAGAACCGCAAGCAGGCGCAACATCACATCCTCGCCAGAAAATCGATCACCACGCGAGCGCACTCCTCGCCCTTGTCTTCCTGCAGAAAGTGTCCCGCGTCGGCGATGGTTGCGTGCGGCTGGCCCTGCGCGCCCGGCACCAGCTTCTGAAATACCCGCTCGCCCCCGCGCGTCACCGGGTCTCCGTCGCTGAACGCCGTGAGGAACGGTTTCCGCCAGCCTCGCAGCACTTCCCACGCTTTGCGATTCGCCGGCGCAGCCGGATCGTCCGCCCGCGACGGAACCAGCAGCGGGAACGCGCGCGCACCCGCTTTATAGCGTTCGTCGGGAAACGGCGCGTCATAGGCCGCGATAACCTCGGGAGAAAGCTCGGTCACGCACCCCCCCTTGACGATGCCGCCCGCATGCAATTCCGGCACGGCCTGCGAATACTTTTGCCAGCGGTAAAACGCCTCGGTCAACGGCACGTCGCCGGTCGGCAACCCCGTATTGGCGGCGATGATCCCCGCGAACCGGTCCGGATGTTCCGCCGCCACTCGCAAGCCAATCAGCCCGCCCCAATCCTGCCCATACAGCGTGATGTTCTTGAGATCCAGCACCTCGATAAACCCCGCAATCGTGTCCACGTGAAACTGGTACGAGTAATCGGCTTTATTCAGAAGCTTGTCCGACCGTCCGAAACCGATCAGGTCCGGCGCGAGCACCCTGTATCCCGCCCCCGCAACCGGCGGAATCATCTTGCGATACAAGTAACACCATGACGGCTCGCCGTGCAGCATCAGCACCGGATTCGCACCCGCCTGCCCTTCCTCCACGTAATGCATCCGCAGCCCCGCCACCTCAACATAGTGCGGCGAAAAACCGTAACCGGCGAGCCGGGCGAACCGTTCCTCCGGTGTACGGACAACCGTCTCATCAGTGTTCATCCGTGTTAATCCGTGGCCAGTTTCATCCGCGTTCATCCGCGTTCATCCGCGGCCATTTAATTTTATCCGTGTGCATCCGTGTCCATCCGTGGCCAATCTGCCCCTACGATCCCCCACCCTGCGCCTGCTCCCTCCTGCGCCGCCACGAGAACCGCTCCTTGCACGCGCGAAAGCTCGCGAAATTACACCGGCAGAATTCGCACCGGTAGGGTGTCGCACCCAGCCGCAGCATCAGCAGCGTTCCACTCGGAGGATTGTAGTATTGTTCCGACCAGGTGCTCAATTCCATGCGCAGGCACTTCGGGCAGCGTGCGTAGCGCAGAGCGGAAAGCCTCCAGATCGAAGCCTCGAACCGGTGCTCGCACTGCCGGCAGCGAAACGGCAGAATGCCGATGATACTGCGCACCCGTTCACTCCACCCGCGAACCCTCGAGCTGCGCAGATTCTTCGATCCGCATTGCGGACAAGAAACAAAAGAAGTCTTCAATGCAGACAGCTCCCCAGCGCCGCCACTTCAGACAGACACCTTATCCAAACGGGCCGGCGCATTCGTTCTCACATAAGCTTCCCGGTATCCTTCCAGCGCTTTCGCCAGTTGTTCCACGACAGCGCGGCCCTCCATTCTCACGTTTAGCCCCTCGATGTGCGATACCGGCAGCACATCGCGCGTCGTGGAAGTCATGAAAACCTGTTGCGCCCGCTCCAGATCCTGCGGCAACAGCGTCCTTTCCCCCGCCGTTATCCCCGGCACGCGAATCTCATCCAGCAGCAACTCGCGCGTCACTCCCGGCAGGCAACCGGCGCTCAGCGGCGGCGTCCACACCGCCCCTCCGTCGATGACGAAAATGTTCGCCGATGTGCATTCACTCACCTCGCCGCGTTCGTTCAGCAGCACTACTTCATCGAAGCCTCGCTGCCGCGCCTCCTCGTACCACGTCAGATTCTGCGACCAGGAAAGAATCTTCGCCCCGGCGAATTCATTCTGCGCGTGCCGGCCGTGCGGTTTGACCGCCAGACGCGCGCTATCACCCCACGGATTGACGTCCGCGGTAAAGGCGATCACGTCGAAATCCCGCTCCTGATCCGGACCCTCGAACAGACCGCCGCGATTCCGCACTACAACCACCCGCAGCGTTGCGTTCCCGGCTGAGTTCGCTTCCACCAGCTTAAGCAGCCGCGATTTCAGCCCCGCGCCGTCCGGCGGAAACGGGACGTGCATCCGAGCCGCATCGCGCTGCATTCGCTCCCAGTGGCGCTCGTAGGCGAACAGCACTCCGTCCGAAACCCGAATCGTGCTGAACACGCCCCAGCCGTTCATCAAACCGGCTTGGCCCGCCGCAAGATCCTTTTCATGACTGTCCCGAATGTCGTCGTTGTGCAGCACGAAGCGATGCATACCTAGATTCTAAACCCACCCTGAGACTTCTTGTCCCCTCGATCGACAGAATGTCTCCGGCGGCAGCCTGTCTCCGCTGTTTTTTCTTCAACTTACAGTGTGGCCGCACGCTTGCTTTATAGGCCGACACATGACAAAGCAATCGACACTCGGCCGCGCATTACGACCGGCTCTCATAAAATTAGCGATACTCTCCGCGCTGCTGCTGACAGCCTTTCCAGCATTCGCCGACATCTCCAAGCTCTCGGGCGACCTATTGAGCGTGCTATCCAACCCGCTCGGCAGCGCCAACCTGATCGTGCAATTCAAGACGGCGCCCTCGTCGCTTGACCTTTTGCAAATCACGCTTCTCGGCGGAACCATTCAGCATCAGTACTCCTCCATTCCCGCCGTCGCGGTGAACTTGCCACTGGCACAAGTGCTGACCCTTGCGAATCTTTTGAACGTCTCGTTCATCACTCCCGACCGTATGCTGCTCTCCAGCCTGGATTACACCGCTGCGGCCGTGAACGCCAGCACCGCGCTGCAGTACGGCCTGGATGGGTCGGGCGTCGGCGTCGCGGTCATCGACAGCGGCATCTACGAGCATCCCGATCTCCAGAACGCCAGCGGTACGGCCTCGCGCGTGGTTTATCGGGAAAGTTTTGTGCCCCATACGCAGAACGATGATTTCGGCCACGGCACCCATGTTGCGGGCATCGTCGGCGGCAACGGCAAGTCGTCGTCCGGACCGCACTCCACGCGCCTGCTGCGCGGCATCGCGCCCAACGCCAATCTCATCGACCTCCGCGTTCTGTACGCCAACGGAGCCAGCAACGATAGCGTCGTGCTCCATGCGTTGGATCGCGCCATTCAGCTCAAAAGCAAGTACAACATCCGTTGTGCCGGGCGGTAACCGCCGCTTGGAAGAACGGAATCGTGGTCGTGGTTGCGGCCGGCAATCTCGGCCGAAATGGCTACGCCACTGTCCTGTCCCCCGGCAACACTCCGGCAGCCATCACCGTCGGCGCCATGAAAACCCTGTCCACCTACGCCCGCACCGACGACCTGATCGCGAGTTACAGTTCCAAGGGACCCACCGAATACGATTACACCGTCAAACCCGACATCGTGGCCCCCGGCAATCTCGTCGTCTCGCTCCTCGCGCCTGGCTCGACGCTAGCGAGCGAGTTCCCCGCAAATATCGTCGGCAGTTCCTACTACAGCACGGGTTCTAGCACGGCCAGCGCATATTTGCGGCTCAGTGGCACCAGTATGGCAACCCCGGTCGTAAGCGGCGCCGTGGCGGATCTGATCCAGCAAGATCCGACCTTGACGCCGGACACAATCAAGGCGCGCCTCATGAAGAGCGCGTACAAGAGTTTCCCGGCGTCCAGCACCGCTTACGATCCCGCCACTGGCCACAGCTACACCAGCTATTACGACCTCTTCACCGTCGGAGCCGGATATCTGGATATCGCCGGCGCTCTGAGCAACCACGATGTTGCAACCGCCAGCGCGCGTTCGCCGCGGGCCAGCTACAACGCGACCCAAGCACTGGCTTATCTCGTCACCGATCCCACAACGCTGTGGAACAACTCCACTACCTGGAGCAATGCCGCGACGTGGGGCACAACCGTGTTTCAGCCCGGCATGTCAACCACCGGCGGCATATGGGATTCCGCCGCCACCTGGGGAACCGCAGCCACTTGGGGCACCGCCGCAACCTGGGGTACTGCTGCCACTTGGGGCACCGCCGCTACCTGGGGAACTGCAGCCACCTGGGGTACCGCCGCCACCTGGGGCACCAGCGGAACGGGAGAAAACTAAGACACAAGCTTACAGCCAGCGCCGGATTCGGGCCGGGTTACCTCCTCATTACCGGCTCGAATCCGGCGCCTTTCCCAGTGCGCGCAGGTCCTTCTTGAATTCCTCGAATCCCCCGGTCACGAAGTGACCGTCGGCGCAAAGCGCCGAACTCACTCTTCCGCTAAAATAAAATCGCGTGGGTACTTCATTCCTTAGCGGCGAGCCCGCCGCCAAAACGGACGAATCTGCTGCGCCAGAAACAAGAGGAAAAAGATGCCAGTGACACAAGCGGGACTCGAAGGAATTGTTGCGGCCGAATCGGACATCTGCTTTATCGATGGAGATCGCGGAATCCTCAGCTACCAGGGCTACAACATACACACCCTCGCCGAGAGCGCCACCTTCGAAGAAGTCATCTATCTGCTTTGGCACGGAAGCCTGCCAACTCAATCCGAACTCGACGCCCTCAAGTCGGACTTGGTGAGATACCGGCCCATCCCCGACCAGGTCACCAATTTCCTGATGATGACCAACAAGTCGGCGCCCATGGACGTGCTGCGCACCGCCGTCTCGATGCTTGGCGTGTACGACCCCCTGGGCCGCGATAACACCATCGAAGCCAGCGTTGAAAAGGCCACGCGCCTCATGGCGCAAACCCCAACCATCGTTACTACCTTCGACCGTTTGCGCAAGGGCAAGCCGGTAGTGGAGCCGGATCCCAAGCTTGATTTCGCGGCGAATTTCCTGTACACCCTGACCGGTCAAAAACCCGACGATGTCATGGAACGGGCCTTCGATGTCGCCCTCGTCCTGCACGCCGACCATGAGTTGAACGCTTCCACCTTCGCGGCCCGCGTCACCGCAGCCACTCTCTCCGATATCCATTCGGCGGTCACTTCCGCCATCGGCGCGCTGAAAGGACCGCTGCACGGCGGCGCGAACGAAGACGTCATCCGCATGCTGCTCGAGGCCGGCGATGAGCGTTCCGCCCTCCAACACGTCCAGGGAATGCTCACCGAGAAGAAAAAGGTCCCCGGCTTCGGCCACCGCGTCTACCATACCGAAGACCCGCGCGCTACCCATCTCCGCGCGCTCTCTGAAGAACTCGGCCGTAGAACCGGACACCTGGACCTGTACCTCACTTCAAAGAAAATCGAAGAGACCATCAAGCAACAAAAAGGCCTCAATGCCAACGTGGACTTCTACTCCGCGTCCACCTACTACTCGCTGGGCATTCCCATCGATCTCTTCACCGCCATCTTCACGGTCAGCCGCATGTCCGGATGGACCGCGCACATTTTGGAACAGTACCGCAACAACCGCTTGATCCGGCCGCGCGCCGAGTATACCGGTAAACCGGTCGGACAGCCCTGGGTCCCGATAAGCCAGCGGTAGATCAACCAGCGCTCTTCCAGGAACCGAGGAACTAAAGAACCAAGGAACCAACGAACTCTTTACATGCACGACCTCTCTTTTTTTCGGACCAACTTAGATGCAATAGCCGTCCGCCTGTCCACCCGCGGGTTTGAGTTAGATGTGTCCCAGTTTCGCGAGCTCGACTCCCAGCGGCGCGCCGCCGTCACCGAATCCGAGCAGCTCAAGGCGCAGCGCAATACCGAAAGCGCCCAAATCGGCAAGCTGCGCCAACAGGGCGTCGACACCGCCGAGCAGCAGCGCAAACTACGCTCCATGGACGACCGCATGTCCGCCCTCGCCGAAAACGTCAAGGCTCTCGATGAATCCTTCCGCACCCTGCTCGCCGGAATTCCCAACATCCCCCACGAATCCGTGCCCGTGGGTAAAACCTCCGACGACAACGTCGAGATACGCCGATGGGGTGAGCCGCGCAAATTCAATTTCGAGCCCAAGGCGCACTGGGATCTCGGCCCCGATCTGCGCATCCTCGACCTGGAGCGCGCCGCCAAAATCACCGGAGCTCGCTTTGCGGTCTATTGGGGCGCCGGCGCGCGCCTGGAACGCGCGCTCATCAACTTCATGCTCGACGTTCACACCCGCGAGCACGGCTACACCGAAGTCCTGCCCCCGTTCATGATCAACTCCGCCAGCCTTTTCGGAACCGGCCAACTTCCCAAATTCAAGGCGGACCTGTTCAAAGTCGAGGACCACGATTTCTGGCTGGCGCCCACCGCGGAGGTTCCCGTGACCAACCTGTTTCGCGACGAAACACTCGATCCCGAGCAGCTCCCCATCTCGCTTTGCGCTTACACGCCCTGCTTCCGGAGCGAAGCCGGATCCCACGGCCGCGACGTGCGCGGCATCATCCGCCAGCACCAGTTTCAAAAAGTAGAGCTGGTGAAGTTCACGCGCCCCGAGCAAAGCTATGAACAACTCGATCAATTGACCGCCGACGCCGAGGATATCTTGAAACGCCTCGGCCTGCCGTTCCGCACCGTCGTGCTCTCCACCGCCGACATGAGCGCCGCATCCGCCAAGACCTACGACTTGGAAGTCTGGCTCCCGGGCCAGAACGGCTACAAGGAAATCTCCTCCTGTTCCAATTACGAAGCCTACCAGGCGCGCCGCGCCTCCATCCGCGCGAAATCCGGCAAAGGCAAGGCCGAGTTCGTCCACACACTGAATGGAAGCGGACTGGCCGTCGGCCGCACCTGGGTCGCGATCGTCGAAAACTATCAGCAGGCCGATGGCAGCGTGCTGGTGCCCGAAGCCCTCCGGCCTTACCTCGGCGCGGAACGCATTGAAGCCGAGTCACAAAAGTTCCACTAAAAAAATTTTCGCCGGAAGAAGGCGGAGCTTAGCACACTCATCGCATTGAAGCACGGCCGCGATACCGCACCAATGAGTGCAGCTCTAACCGTGCCGGCGCTTGATTGAATCGAGGATCTCGTCGACAGTCAGATGTTTTTGCCATCCGATTCGATCCTTCGTGTAATCGCCAGGTCCGGATCGATGTAATCGGAGGAAGCGTGCAAGCCCATCAACGCCCAACTCGCGCCGGAGGACGTCCAATGCATGACGTTCGAACTGTTCGTCAGTCAAAGTGTCGAGCCTGCTCATGGCAACGTTTCCTGGCTCCAGGATAGCGGATTTCGCACGGCCACACCTGGATTACCATTTCCGCGTGAAGCCTTGCTGATGAATCGGTCATCCGTAGTGAGCAAGACATCAACGGCCGCGACTTCCGCGCAAGCCAAGTGCAACGCGTCGAAGGCCCCGTAACCCGTGCCCTGAAGTCTCCGGGCGCGGCCGACAATGTCCTGGTTCACTTCGACTATTTCGGACGCGAACGCCAGGAGGGCAGCATTCTCCAACCTCCTTTCCAGGTCCGGATTTCTGTCGATCTCATCAGTCAGCGCTTCGCTGGAAATCTATTGAATCGTGCCATCCCTGGTATGTCTAAGGATACGTTCAACGGCGTCTGCTTCTTGCCGGATTCGAGACTGGGTTTGATCGTCGGTGAGGCGATTAAGACAGCAAGCGTCGAGGTAGACCTTCATGCCCTTATTCCGCGATTATCCTACCTGGGCGCCGCATCCGCCAAAACATACGACCTGGAAGTCTGGCTTCCGGGACAAAACAGCTACAAGGAAATCTCCTCCTGCTCCAACTATGAAAGCCTACCAGGCGCGCCGAGCCTCCATCCGCGCCAAGTCCGGCAAAGGCAAGGCCGAGTTCGTCCACACACTGAATGGAAGCGGACTGGCCGTCGGCCGCACCTGGGTGGCGATTGTCGAAAACTATCAGCAGGCCGATGGCAGCGTCGTGGTGCCAGAAGCCCTCCGGCCTTACCTCGGCGCGGAACGCATCCAAGCCGAGTCACAAAAGTTCCACTAAAATTTTTCCCCCGCAACCCGTTCCAATTCAAAAACTTCCGCCCCGGCGCCGCAAAACGATTACGCGGCAGTCTCCAACCCATAAGCTAACCTGAAGCCGGAATTTGTAGGGCAGCTTGTCAAGCTGCGCGCCGGTTGTCAACCGGCGCTCCTAAACTGACCCACTACCGGAATTGGAGGCAGCATGTTTCGTTTCAATCGGTGGCTCCTGTGTGCGGCCCTGGCCCTCGCTTCAAGAATGATGGCCCAGCCGGCCCTCACCACCATCCAAGACGTCCTCTACACGGCGGACGGTGGCCGCTTCAACGGACTCATGATCGTGAGTTGGAAAAGTTTCGAGGCAGTCGATACATCCAACATTGGCTCTCTAACGCAGCGCATCCAGATCAACAACGGCAGCCTGTACGTTCAATTGGTTCCCACCACCAACGCCGACTCGCCAGCCAGCTACACGGTGCAGTACAACACCAACACCGGGATCCGCTTTACCGAAGTTTGGGTCGTGCCTCCCAGCACTACGCCGCTGCGCGTCCGTGACGTCCGCCTCGCCCCGGGAGCGGTCAGCACTCCCGGTCCGGCGCCGTCCACCAGCGTTCAGATCTCCGACGTCGTCGGATTGCAAAGCGCCTTGAATGTGCGCCCCACCATGGGAGCGGGCTTTGCCGTCTCCCGCGTCGTGCTCATCAACTCCCTCGGCTCGCTGGACGGCGCCGTGGGCAACCTTTCCGATTGCATCCACGTCGACGGAACTTCCGGCGCTTGCGGCGCGGGAACATCGGGAACTGCCTCTTTTGTCGACGCCGAGGTCCCCTCGGGAGCCTTCAATGGTTCCAATGCGACGTTCACTCTGGCCAATTCCCCCAATCCCGCGTACAGCCTCGCCCTTTACCGCAACGGCCTGCTGCTGAAGCAGACTGTCGACTACACTCTGTCCGCCAACGCAATCGCATTCGTTACGGCGGCCATTCCGCAATCCGGCGACTCGCTACTCGCCGCCTATCGCCTTAGCGTGAGCCTCCCCGGCGTTGGCTTTGTCGACGCCGAGTCCCCTTCTGGTTCGATCAACGGCGCGAACGCTCTATTCACCCTCTCCCAAACCCCCAATCCGGCCGCCAGCCTCGCCGTCTATCGCAATGGAATGCGGCTCCGCTCGGGCGTGGATTACACTGCCTCCAGCAATTCCATCACGTTCGTAACCGCATCCGTCCCGCAAATCGGGGACATCCTGCAATGTTCTTACCGGATCTCGCAATGATACGCCAGTACTAATGGACTAAGAAAGTTTGCCGACCTACTTACGGTCATTTCTCGGTTGCCACTGCCGCCTCGCGGCCTCAAGATGGATGCAGGAGCACCTCGGAGCTAACTCCATGAGCGCATTGCTAAAAAGATTGTGGAACGAAGATCGCGGACAAGACCTGATCGAATACGCACTTCTGGCTGCCACGTTCGCCGTGGCCGCCGCGGGCCTTTTTCCAAGCATTACTACCTCCATTAGCACCATCTTTTCGCAGGTCAGCAGTTGCCTCACCTCGGCTGGCAGCTAGGAATGGGGACAGTTACCGATTTTGGCGCCCGATTGGGATGATCGAGCCATTCATCGGACGGAAACCGGTAACTGTCCCGATTCTTATCCCAAATAACGCGTCGGCGTCGTCCCGAGCTGCTTTCTGAACATCGATATGAACGCACTCGCGCTGTTGTAGCCCGCCTCTAGCGCCGCCACCGTCACCTTCTCGCCCGATGTCAGCAGTTCCATCGATCGCAGCAGCCGGAGCTGTTGGCGCCACTTGCCGAACGTCATCTTCGTATCCCGGATGAACAGCCGCTCCACCGTTCTCTTGCTCGCCCCGCAATCCTTGCACAGCTTCTCGAGCGTTCTTTCGTCGCTCGGATCTCGAAACAGAGCTTCCACCGCCCGCATCGCCCGCGAGTCCGACGGATGCGGCAACTGCAATGGAATCGAGTCCACCGCTTTCAATTGATCCAGGATGATGTCGATGATCCGCCTCTGGACCGGAGACCTCCGGTCCAGTCTCTTGAATTTGCAGGCGTGCAGGATCAACTCCCGCAGCAGCGGCGTCACGTTCATCACGAAACACTTCCTCGGAAGATGCCGCCCCAGCTTCGGCAGAAAGTACAGCGTTCGCATCGAAACCGCCCCGGACATGACGATGTGGTGCGGCGTCCTGGCCGGAATCCACACCGCCCGCAGCGGCGGCACTACCCAAACTCCCTGCCTGGTGTGGACCGACATTACTCCCGTCGAAGCGAACACCAGTTGATCCTCCGGATGGAAATGCTCCGGGATCGTGCTCCCATGCTTGAAGTCGTAAGATACGCTGGCAATCTGCCCCAATGGGCGGCCGCGGCGGTCGAAAAGGATGCTGTGGCACTTTTCCGACATTTCTTGTCACAATAGCGCGAGAAAGTAAGCGGCGCAAGTGCTATTCCTGGGTTGGAGGGGGAAAGATGCTCGCATCTAACAACATGGTTGGGTTCCTGCTCACCAGTGACTACGACAAGGCCAGAGCCTTTTTCGAAGGCAAACTCGGATTCGAATTCATCAGCCTGGATCAGTACGCCATGGTCGTCAAGGCCGGCGCCCACATGATCCGCATATCCAAGATCCCGAGTTTCACGCCGTTCCAGAGCACTGTCCTCGGCTGGGAAGTAGAGGACATCGAAGCCATAGTCGACTGGCTCGCGCAGCGCGGCGTCGCCTTCGAACAATACCCCTTCATCCAGGACCGCAAACGTTTCATCTGGTCAACGCCCGACGGCAACAAAGTAGCCTGGTTCAAGGACCCCGACGGCAACGTCCTCTCAGTAAGCCAACACTGAGCCACCTGGAATCCGCGTTCATCCGCGGCCTTAAAAAGACTCTCGCCACCGCCCGATACCCCATCTGAAACGGAAGCTGCAGCGTGTAATCGGTTTCCGTCACTCGCATGCAAGGACTGCCAGAAGATGTCGGCATCGTCCTTGGAGTCACTGCGACGACTCTCCGCGCCGCCCGGCGGCCGAGACCGCGCAGGAGCTTCCTTTTCGTGAAAACCCAAGACTGCCTCGTCCTAATCATGCATTCCCAGTGCTCTACTACGATGTGATACCCTTTCGTTACGCTACAAATCAGCCGTCTTTTAGCGTTGTTCCTCTGGATAGGCGCGCAAATCTTGTGCGGTCAGACGTTGCCGCCGTACCTCATTGATACGTTTCCGGTTCCCAACGCCACCGTGGTTCCTACCAATGTCAATATCGTATTGCGCGCGCGGGTGTCGCTCCCGGTTCCGCCTTTCGCGGCCACCGGTTACTACACGCTCAAAGCCGCAACCGGCGCGCCCCTGTCGTTCACCCCGCTCTTTAACTGCACATGTTTCGCAACTGTGCTGGCGCCTGCCGCACCCTTGTCCCCCAACACGCTCTACACATTTACCGTAAGCCCCGGCAACGATATCGGCGCCCCGTACTCCTTCACATTCACCACCGGCGGTAGCGCCGACAAAGCTCCGCCTCGCCTCCTCAGCATTGATCCTCCCTCCGGCACTACCGGTCTCGGTCTCAATGGGCCCATCAAGCTCCAATTTGACAAGCGGATCACCCGCATGCTCTCGCAGGGCATCATGATAAGTGCTCTGCCCAATTATGTATACCCTTATTTCCCCTCCGTTACGGTCAGTGACGACGGTACCACTCTCATCGTCCGTATCAATGTAATTCAGGGTTATCCCAACGCCTACTACGTTACAGTCGACCCGACTCAGTTTGTCGACTCGTTCGGCAACGTTGGCCAGGGCGCTCCCATTACCGCCAACTATTTGACGTTCGTAGCCACCGATTCCTCCGGCCCGCACTTGAAAGCGAGCCTCCCCGCCGACGGAGACACCGGCATCCCCACCAACGTAACGCCTCGCCTTATCTTCCAGAAGAACATCGATAACCTAACTGCGTCCAAGGGAATTGAGTTGCGGGCGGGAGATACCGGCCAGCCCATCTCGTTCATCTTTAGCAACGACCCATCCCATCCGAATAACGGCAGCGTCCTCGCTATCAACCCTTCCAAATTGCTGGATCCCAATCAGACCTACAGCATAGTCATCAACTCCAACTTGCGAGACCCCAACGGATTTCCTGTCCAACAACCGCAGACCATTCGGTTCACCACCGGTCCCGGTCCCGACGTCATTGCTCCCGTCCTCCTGGCGCACTCACCGCAGAATCAGATCGTTCCGCCCAATGCAAGGGTCCTGATCCGGACTAACAAGCCGATCGCGCCGATCGTCCTCGACCGGCTCGCCATGTTCGGCTTGGCCTACGGACAGTTCGGCGAGAATCCCGTGCCCGTCTCCGCCACCGTCTCCGCGGACGGCACGCTCCTCACGCTGATTCCTCTAGCTCCCCTTCCTGCGCAGTACTTCGCGGTCAGCACCAGCGAGATCGTGGATACCTCCGGCGCCGCGTTCCATTTTGTCTCTGCCATCAGCTTTTCAGTGGCCGGCAACGCAGATCACGATCCGCCCGTTCTGCTGGCCGTCAACCCGCCTCCGAACTCCGACTCCGTTCCACTCTCAACGAACATACAGATCCGCTTCAATAAAGCTTGCGCCAATTGCCTCTTTCCAGGCGCCATCATGGTTTCGACGAATGATGGCAGCCTGCCGGTGAAGATCTCCTCCGATTACGGGGCTGACAACACAGGCTTCACTCTCAACGTCGGAGGATTGAGCCCCTCCACCACCTATACCGTCTCTGTCAGTGGCATCGTGAGTCTGGCCGGCGACGTCATGCCGGATTACTCTTTCAGCTTCACCACTGCGAGCGGCGCTACTCTCGCTGCTCCATTAAAGCTGCTCGATTCTTCCGTGGCCAACGGCGACGTCGGCGTGAATCCGTCCGGCCCGTTCGTGTTTCACTACGACTCGGTGCTTAACCAGGTCTCCGCTGTGACATCCGCTTCCATCTCAGGACCATCCAATTTCATTTATCCTGTGCTGGCCGGCGCGTCTGGCTCCCTTCTGACCGTTACCCCGGTCAATCCTCTTCCCGCCAACACCACTTTCCGGGTCGCCTGCACCGTCACCTCGCTGCTCGGAGGCTCGAATCTGACGCAAGTCACCTTCACCACGGCAGCCAGTGACGACACCACTCGGCCGGTCGTTACCGGTATTTCGCCGGGCGATGGTGCGCTCATAACGCAAGCCGCGGCCTCTTTCGTTCTTTCGTTTTCCAAGCCGCTGAATCCTTCCACCATCACTCCCGATTCGATCTCGCTTTATTCCGCCGGCTCGCGCTTCAACCCGCCTGTCGTTCGCGCGGAAGACAACCGGTCCGTCAGCTTCATGCTGCCAAACGTGTTAATAAGCGCCGTCTCTGTGATCGCTTCCAGCGATGTCAAGGATCTCGCTGGAAACTCCCTGGTGCCGTTCGAAGCGAATTACCCGGTGAGCCTCGCTGCGTCTTCAGGCCGGTCGTTTATTCACGAGATGCGTCCCGCGTTCGGCAGCACCGGCGTGCCGCCTGACACTTCGGTCACCTGGTTCCTCGATCAACCCGTCGATCTCGCCGCTATCCAGGCCAGCCTTCTTGTGCTGGTGGATAACACGCCGGCTTCGGGTTCGTTCGATCTCTCGGGTGGAGGGCGCATCTTGCGCTTTTCGCCCGCCCGCCCGTTCCCCGCGGGCGCGCTAGTCTCGTTCTACGAGCGCACGCCAATACTCGGTCTCAACAATTTCTCCAGCCCATCCTTCTTCATCATCGCCCCACCCCCCGACCTTGTTCTTAGGTTCGTTCGCACTACTGTCGGCTCCTCGGCGGCTTTGGATTCAGTTTTCGAAATCGAGTTCACACAAGACCCGCCGTTGGGCAAGAATATCGCCGCCATCTCCTATGGAACCGGCAATGGTTCTTCGATACCCGTAGCATTCACCGAAAGCATTCCGCGCCCGCATGTGTTGCGCTTGACCACCACTGCGCCCAGGAAGCCCGGATACTACTCCATTGCGCTTAGCAATCAAGTCATCGGTGATGTTAATGCTCCGCGTTATCTGATCGCCACGCTCGCAGCGGCTACCACGGTGGGCGGAAGTCCAACCGTAGCCTCGGCTGGCCCAGTTGCCGGCTCTACTGGCGTGCCTCTCAACACATCTGTTCGTGTGCTATTTGGCGCCCCCATTAACCCGCTGACGGTCACTCTGCAGAGCGCGGTGCTGTCGGTAGGTGGCCGAGTGTTGACCGTGCAGAGAACTTTTCCTTCAAATAATCGGGAAATCATTCTGCGTCCCCTGCAGGCGCTGCCGCCCAATTCACGCGTGGATGTGCTCCTGACCGGACTCGAGGACCTCGCCGGCCGCGCCATCCCGCCTTCCTCCTTGAGCTTCACCACCGGCACGGACCTCGACTTCACGCCCCCCTCCCTTCTCTCCACCTCCCTGGCCTACAGCGGCGGCAGCCCCGTCGAAATCGCCGCCAACGAAGCTGTGCAGATGGTCTTCAGCAAGCCAATCGACCCCGGACTCACTCTTCAGATCGGAGCCGATAGCGGCTGGCAAGACAACCTGGCAACCGTGACCTTCAGCAGCGATCTGCGCCTCCTCACCATCACACCAGTGCACGCCTGGGCCAAAGGTCAGCAATACAGAATCAATTTGAACTTCTTCACCGACCTCAGCGGTAATCCTGGTACCAGCGACAGTAATGTCTCCACCACCTTCCAGGTGGCCTTCGATCCCAGCACCACGCCCCCACGCCTCCTCGCAATTTCTCCCCCGGATGCAAGCACCGGCATGCCTCTCAATGCCAAAGTCATGGCAGCGTTCGACAAGCCGATTTACGTTCCTACTGATGGAGTCACGCTCACCGATACCGATGGAAACCTCATTCCACTCGTGCGCCAGTATTCCAGCGATCCCAGCCTGGTGATTTTCGCTCCGCGGACCGCCCTTCGCCCAGACGCCCTTTACAGTCTGTCGCTCTCTGGCGCCTCAGACATGAGCGGCAATCCGATGGGCTCTGTGGCCACCGCCACCTTCATGACCGGCGAAGCTCCGGACTATGTCAACCCCATCGGCGGTGTAAACATGCCCTTGCGACTTCGCTTCAGCAAGCCGATCACTCCCGCCACGGTAACCCCGCGGCAGATTCAACTCCTCGCCGGCAGCATCCTCCAGCCGGCGGACCTCGTCCTCTCCGGCGACGGCTTGTCGGTTACCGTGAACCCGCGCCAGCCCCTGATACCCGGAAAGTCCTATGCGCTGAAGCTGTTCGCGTTGACTGACTTCGCCGGAAACGTAGCGGCCTTCGGCGCTGCTGGCGGATCCACGATCAGCTTTGTCGCCGGCGATTCCCCGGACACCGCGCCTCCTATCGTCACCATCTTCCCCTCCGACGGCACCATCGGTTTTCCGGCCATTCCCACTCCTAGCTTCCCAGGCAGCTCGCCTCTCAGTGCCACGTTTTCCAAACCCGCCGACCTGCGGGTAAGCCCGCCGCTGCTGCGCGTCCTCCGCGACGGAGTGCCTCTGTCCGGTACCATCACCACGACGCTGAACCGGATCACCTTCGCGCCCTCGCCGCCTCTGGATTACAACACCACGTATCGGATCGAGGTCTCAAATGGCGTCGATTA
>Ga0209648_10001856_pt1 | contig 17246 bp, 16 predicted proteins | sample GraSoi2013_115cm_FD_185830 | JGI IMG/M metagenome (GOLD analysis project Ga0209648, IMG submission 185830) | Grasslands soil microbial communities from the Angelo Coastal Reserve, California, USA - Sample 9_17_2013_115cm (SPAdes) (version 2) | ecosystem: Environmental > Terrestrial > Soil >...
TATTTAGAATCGCACGAACGTTGTCGAAACGTGCCGCATACTCGGCAACCATCTGCGGGGTGCTGTCCGGCGAGGCATTGTCTACAAGAAAAATCTCGACGGGCACCGCCTGTTTGAACACGCTCTCTATACAGCCCGGTAATTCCTTGCTCGACCTATATGTAACTATGATTACCGAGACTCTTGGCCGCGTACCATTCGGCAGAGACTCTTTATTGTCGACCATCAATCGATTCTCCAGATTTATCCGACATCACCTAGGTTGTTAACAGGTCGGTCGAGGTTCTGCCGGCCGAGAAGCACAATTGCAAGCTGCGTTCGCACCGCCGGGTCGAGGAGCGTTCGCCATGTCCAAGCCCAGGCGAGCGCGCACACAAGCACGGCCGTCATTGCGGCCTCACCCAATGGAAGGCTAGCAATTAAGAGAATGCCCACAGAAACGAGTGCCGCCACCAGTTCTGGAGGTATGGAAAAGCCGCGCCCCCCTCGCTGGATTCGCAGCAGAACGACCATACATAGGAAATCAACGATTCCCCGCCCCAACCACGCAAGCGCTGCGCCTCGCACGCCAAACCGGGTAGCGGCGAAGTAGAATGCACCGCAATAGAGCGGGAATTCGGCCAAGTGTATCCACGCAGTCAGATCGGACCGGCCTCGAGCATGCAAGGCAGTCCAGGCGATTGAAGCTATGGATTGGACCACCGCCCCAGCGAGAAAAACCTGCGCCGCGAATACTGCATCGGACGTGCTCCGGTCTCCAAGCCAAAGCTTCATCACAATCGGTGCCGCCACAACACCCGCAGTCGTTAGAAGCGTCATGAGCGACAGGCTGATCGCTACCGCCCCCCGATACACAGTCTGGAACTGAGCCGACCCTGACTCGTCTAAGCGGCTCATAAGCGGAAACAATACCGCGCAGAAGCTAGTGATTAGTATCTGCAGCCTGCCGATTACGTCCAACGGCATCCCGTAGCTCGTGACCGCGGCCATCCCCACCAAGACACCAAGAAGAAACCGATCACAGTAGATCATTGCACTACCAACGATGTTCGACACGGAAAGCCACCCGCCGAAGGACAGCATACGTCGCACCGCGGTTACGTCGAAGATGGGGCGCAGGCTAGGGCGGCCTTCAACGCGCAAACAACCGATGGCGAGAGCTCCGCACATCGCCACCCTGACCAGAGCGAATGCAGCGGCGACTGCTACAAGACCACCTCCCATGAGCACCACGAGCGCCGGGAGGCCATACATGCTAACTCCGCTGAGTCCGGTGACTATGCTGATGTACAAGAATCGGTCGGAAGCCTCTAGGAATCCGCGCAATGTTCCGGTCAATGTCACTACTGGAACCGTGAGGCAGAGGATGTAGAACGACTCTGATGCAGCATGGAAATAAGCTATCGGAATCTTCAAGTAGCTAGAGACGAAGGTCGACACTCCTATGAGGCAGCCTCCACTAACGATCACGCCAATTCCGCTCAGCAAGATGATGGAGCCCCAGAAGTAGCGTCGGAGATCATCCCGCCGTCCACTCTCCAGGCTCTGAGCTATAAACCGAGTCGCGGCGCGCCCCAAGCCTAGGTCTAACATCGTAAAGTAAATCAGAGCGGTGGAGAAAATGGTGACGATGCCAAACACTTCGGAGCCCAGATGCCTTAAAAGGAACGGGATGGCCGCTATCGCCGCGAACGCTGGAGCTACCTGCGATCCGATTTGATAGATCGTGTTCCGCCCAATGTTACGGACTACACGTCCTGCAATACTTTCGTGTGCCATCATGCTTCCACCGGTGCGACGCACACGCAAAAAAGTTCCTCTCCGACGTCCTTTTTCAGATGCATGACGAAATCTTCGAATCCCCGAAACAAATAAGCGGCAACCTTGGTGCTCACCTTGAAGTTGCTCCGTTCTCCGACGTCCCGGCCACCCTGCTTCGCGCAAGCGCTCGCAGTGTAGATCATATGGGCTAGACGAGTCTCGGTTCGCAGGGAATGCGGATACAGGCCGGCTCGCTTCACGCACTCACGCAGCGCGGCCGGTGAGAAGAGGGTAAGATGGCGCGGAACTTCTAAGCCCCGCCAATAATTCCTGAACCACCGATGACCAAGGCTGTCGACGTTAGGTGTAGTGATGATAAGGCGTCCCGTACCTGGACGCAGCCGTTTCCGGCACTCGATCAGCAGTTCGACTGGATCAACAACATGCTCTACCACGTGACTGAGTGTGATTACATCGTAGCGGCTGGTACAAGGCACGTCGGAAATCATACCGCTGAAGACTTCAAGCCCCCGGCTGCGGGCGTAGGACACCGCCGCAGGATCGGGATCGACACCAGATACCGCCCAACCAAGGGAACGCATTCTGGCAATGAACTCCCCATTCCCACATCCCACATCGAGCAACTCCCCAATCTCAGAGGCGGGTAAAGCGAGCACCTCTAGCGCGGCTGTGCGAGCAACTGATCGCACCCGGAATAACAGGCGGGGCAGGATCCCCTTCGGACCTTCAACCCGATATCCCAGCTTCCTCAACTCGCACTGCAAGATTGCATGTCGTAGGCGCCCGAAAAGCGTCACGGGCATGCTCTTATGAGTGTAGTATCGAGAGTAGAGCTTAAAAATATCCTTCGCGGCCGGCTGCGGATCCAGCCATGCTAACTTGCAGCCCAAACAGCGCCGCATAGCCCAGCTTCCCGGGACTCCGAACAACCAGTCAGCCATGCCAACGTACAGTTGTGTTCCTTCCCTCGCACACAGCGAGCAATAAGGACGCGAAATCACGTCGATCTCCGCAGAGGCTTGCGGATTCGGCCCAGAATCTAAAGTCTGCACTTCGGTCATCGCGTTCTGGTAACGGCGGAACGGCGGTGGACGCAAAACGCCTGGGGGGCGTTATTCAAAAGCTTCATTCGCTTGAACTTACAGTTTACTATTGACAAATCGATAGAATATATGATATCGTTCCTCGTGTCATCTAGGACAAGCCTCACATACCCCTCACGCGATTTCGGCCTTAACTCTCGCCTTTTCATACTGTTGCGGACTCTTTTGCGCTCTCAAAAAAGTCAACTCCTTTGGAATCAAGCAAATCCAGACTCTTTTCGCAAAATACCCGGGTGGGGGGGTACCTCCACGCATCTCCACTCCACGCCATCGGAGTCATTCGGGACTCGTCACTTGCCGCTCGTTTACACAGAGCGCGCCTGGCGAAGGGCCACTTCCGCACGGCTCCAGCTCCAGCGCATCCACATCCACAGCCACCGACCGCTGAATTAGCTCCAGCGAAATCACGAATCGCGCGCCATTTTTCTTTCGCGCCAGAACCCCTTCCATTCCCGCAAGCGGCCCCGCCTTCACCCTCACTCGTCGTCCCACCGTCAAATAACGATGCGGCTCTGCGCGCACCCCGCTCGCCAACCCCGCTTTCAGCGCCTCGATCTCCGAGTCCGGCAACGCGCATGGCAGCCCGTTGAACCCCACGAGCCGCGCCACACCCGGCACCTGCAGCACCCGCAGCCGGTCGCGCAGCGCCAGCCGCACAAACACATACCCCGGAAACAGGGGGAGCTGGAGTCGTACCTTGCGGTCTTTCCACCGGCGCACCGACTCGTACAACGGCACAAAGTGCTCTACGGATCGCACCCCGAGTTGTTCCGCCACGCGCTTCTCATGATTCGCAACGGTGTACGCCGCATACCACAGAGGATCAGTCTCCACCGCCAACCTCGTGCGATCCTCCGTTGCAACGTTGCGAAACTCGGTTGTTCTCATATCGATTCGCAGCCAACCGGGTAGTCAGACAGCTTCGCCCCGTCACTTACAGGGGCGTGTGTGACCTAACCCATTTACAATTCGGCACTTACCGCCAAAATCGCCTGCTTCGACTACCGTTGCTCGCGACCCTCCGGGCTCGCGGAGCTTCCCAGTCCTCGCCGTCGGAAACGGCCCCAAACCCCGCCATTCACCGAGTGTCCCCCGGAAGCATTCCGTGAAAACACGGGCACACGTGCTGCGACGGTCGAGAAAACTTCCTGTGCAAAGACCTTTCGCGCATCTCTCGCATCGGTTTCGTCCCACATGGTTTTTCCGAATATCCAAGCGGTGGCGACGGCGAAGGAAAATGCCGTTCCCAAAAAGATAACCAGCAGACGAGGCGGAAACGACTTCTTATCTGGAATGTACGCGACGTCCAGCACTTTCACTGTGGGGATTTCTTTGACTTCCTGGACTTTAGCCATCTCATACTCTTTGGTAAGAGTCTCGAGAACGGCCTCCTGGATCTTCGTCCGCCTATACAAATCCGCGTAGGTGACACCGAGTAGCGGCAGCTTCCGGATGGAAGGATACATCGATTCGCCAGATTGGCTTGAGATGGTTGTTGCGCTTTCGCCTTTTCCGCCCAGCTTTTCGAGTTGGCGTTGAAGCTCGTCAATGCGAGCCTTGACCGTGCGCACGCGGGGATTGTTGTCCGTGTAAATCTCCCTGAGACCCTCATATTGAGATTGCGCGGCAATAAGCTGGCCCTGGAGCATTGCTGCGGCCTCGACCATGGCCTTGCCTTGTTCTTTAACGTCGATCGCCGTGTTCTTGCTCGCAAATTGGCTAAAGTCTTTTTCCGCCGTTTCCAAATCCTGACTGACGGCTTGCAAACGCCCTTCAAGGAAAATGCGCTCGCGACGAGCCGAAGAAGTGCTCAACTCAGCCACCAAACGGTTCAGTTCCTCAACGTAGGCCTGTCCCATCGCGGCAGCTCGTTGTGGGCTTCTGTCCGTTACGGTTATGGAGATGATCTGACTCTTGCGATCCACCGAAATGGCGGTATGCTCCGCTAGGGACTTCCGTGCATCCTCCATTCGGCGATCCCCATAAAGTTTCTTCAAATCGAACTGTTGGATCAGCTTATCTTGCACCGTGCGGCTGCCCAGGATGCCGACGAAGACATCACTCGTGCTTTTGAGTTTCAGGAAATCGCTGGCAAGCCCCCCGAGCCCGCCGGCCGCTCCAGACATTGCCGCGGCCGCCATGGCCAGCCCAGAACTGGACTGATTGTCCGGTGGCATCAAGCGAGCCACTGATTCATATCGCGACGGGATGAGGAAAGCGATTATCGTGCTCGCCACCAGTGCGCACAGCACGACGCGAGCCAGCGCTCCACGATTTGCCCAAATCAATCTGATCGACGCGAGGGCTTTCTCATCGTTTTCCGAAGCCTCTTCTGGCACAAGCGTTCCCGGGAAGTCGTTCTCCGGCAGCTCGGGCACAGGTTGGCGAACAGGAGCGCCGCTCGAATAGTTCACGGCCGACCTCCATTCTCCGATGTAGTTGCGTCCCCCCCCAGGGCCGAACGCCAGAACAATTTTTGTGGCTGGAACAGGATCTCCACCGTAGCCGAGATGTTCGTGGAAGCATTAGGCTGAATTACAGGAAAGAGCCACCGCTCGTATTGCACCGACGCTGAGAGGCTGAGATTTGAGCGCACCCAGTAATCACCCCGCGCGCCAACATCCGTAAGGGAGCCCCCACCCGGAATGAACTGCTGACTGACCTTCTGATGCCGGAAATTAAACTGCAAGCGGTTGCGCGGGCTGAACCAATAGTTGGTCCAAGCCTGAGCGCCCTGCCCGCCTCGACCAACCCAACTGCCGATCAAGTACCCATTGTTTGTGTAACCGCTGCTCCAAGTCGCATTGTCGTAGAAGGTGCCGGGGCCGATTGGGCCGGCTCCCGGGGGGACGTCAGTGTAAACGCCCTCGACTCGGAGATCCAACTTGGGAAGGTGCGGAAAATGAGAGAAGTAAAGGCCGGCATGCCAAGCAGAGCGGTCGGCGTAGGCGATTGGCGAAAATTGGTCGTCCGTGTACCCGTCGCCATAGAATGTCACCCAGTCGCGCAGGCGGGGGAGACGATAACTGAAGTCAAGTCCGGACGTTCGATTCCCAGGTTTGTTCGGACTACCCGGGTTTAGATTGCCTGTGGTGAGAAGGCTGCTAAAGAAGTGGTGCCACGTTAAAGGATATCCCTCGCCCCCGAAGATTGTCGTTCGGTAAAAGCCGAACTCAAAGTTCCGAGTAGGTTTAAAGCTGATGTTTTGACCATGGATGAATGGCTGTTTGGGAAGCGCCTGTCCCCATTGCCCCTCAAGTCCGACAGGACTGACAATGAATTCGTATCCCGCCAGCTGACCCATGAAAAATTCCGTCCGCATCGGCCCCAGCCAGCCTAGAATGCTGGGTAATTTGAGCGGCGCCGTGCGGTTAATGCGGAACATATCGATTGGCTGAGAATTATTGCTGAACTCCAGCGAACCACCGTCGCCGGATCCCCAATAAAGGCTCTGCTTCCCGAAAGAAACCTGCCAATTCGAGACCATCACCCCAACATAGGCGTCGAGCAATGCGAACTGGTTGACTGAGGGTTGGGCCGTTCCAGGTTGTACGGGCAGCGGAAGCCCGTTCACATTCTGGTCCGCCTGTTGGATAGCTTCGCGGGTCGCCAAAGAAAACGCCGGCATGCTCGGGGCTGTTTGCTCCTCGCCGCGAATGTACGCTACCCAACGGCCCGAGGTCGCATATCCAGAAAACCCATTGACAGTGTTCCAGCCTTCTCCATACGGACGCCCAAAATCGTTGATCTGCGTTTGTGCGAGATGGAAGCCGTCATTGAGAGGTAATCCGGAAATGTGTTCGGTTCGTGAATAAAGAGACTCCAAACGAAATGCCGCACCGCCATTACTGCCGGCTCCTTCAATCTCCGGACGAAATTCGCGCTGCAGCGAGTCGACAAGCGCCGATGCCTGGGCATTTGCCGTCCCGACATCCGCCAATTGATCTGCCGCCTCACTTACAAGCCGCGCACACTCGCCACGCGTCCACGGACGCATGCCCATGAACTCGTCGTTGAGCACACCGAGTCCTGCAAGCCGTTCCATCGCGGGGTAGATCCAGCTGTCCAGCGGGACGTAGGGAGAGCCGAGACTACCCGTGCCGCGTTCGCTGGCATCGTGGGCTTCGGCGTAGGTTTCCCAGTCGCCACCGCCGATGCTTGGGTCGTGATGCTTGCGGTACACATACATTCCTTCGAGCCAGCCGATGGCGCTGCCGACGAGCACGTCTGAAGGGAAATGCTGCTTCGCGGTAATGCGCGAGGCGCTGACTGCTGAAGCCAAACCGTAGACGAATAGCGAGGTAAGCGGCCCCGGATATTCGTGTGCGATTACGCTGGCGATCGACCATGCGGCCGCTGCGTGCTCCGAAGGAAACGAGACGCCACCTTGGAAGAATCGGCCACGGTAATTATCTTGAAGCGGACGGTCGCGCCCGAAGGCGTACTTCAGAGCATAGACTGGGGTCAGGCTGTCGATTGCGGCCTCGCCCGCGAGGATGCCAGTTTCAATCTTATGGTCGTCGTGCGTGAGGTGTCCCCACACATACATGCCCCCGCCAATGCCGACCATCGCCGCGATCCCATAGTTCGAAACGTCTTTGCTGTACTTAATGCGAGTTGGTGAATTCGAAAGGTGTTTGCTGTACTCCGTATCCGTCGCAAACATCGCCGCGGCCGCGCCGCCCAGCGGCACGAGCCAGTCCGCATCGACCCAATGCAGATGCGTCGGGCCGATCCATAGAGCTTTCTGGTCTTCAGCAATGTTCTTCAACAAATGCAACCCAACAGTGTTCTCGCGGTCTTCCGACCGTTCGGTCGAAGACACCGAGGTGTCTGGCTTGCCAGATTTGCGATTTGAGCTCCCGCTTTCATCGGTGTTTTTGTCTGCGCCGATGCTCGCTTGCGGATCTTGCTGCGGCCGCGCGTAACAACTCGCGCCCAGCAACGCTACGCCAAGCAAGCTAAATCCAACTCCCAAACATGTCGACCATCGAGCCATGAGAAGATTCCGATCAGTAATGCAAGGCAATGAACATTGTGCTGACAACCGACGAAGCGACCTGTGCCGCCAAGAACACGGTCTGCCACTGAACACCGCCGCCAATTGCCTTTTCCGGAACAACCACCGTGTCACCCGGCTGAAGCACAGCGCTAAGCGAATGTCCCGACCACAAACTTTCTTTCCCCCCAATCACAGAGCCATCCGCACGAACCACGAAGATAGACTTCTTGTCCGCGACTGCCGTCGGCCCGCCGGACTGGGTGAGATACCATTTCGCGCTCTTACCCGGCCTGTAGGAAACCGCCGTTGGGTTGAAGACTTGCCCACTGACCATGACGAAGCTCGGCCGCTTCGGGATGATGAGCGTATCCCCAGCGCGTACTTCCAAATCTGACGATGTGTTCGTCCAGTGTTTGATATCGGGAGAGATGCGCATGGTTACTCGCCCGACCGGAGAATTAGAGCTTAATTGAGTCAAAGTGCTCTGATATTGCCGGAGAGCCATTTCCTTGGCTTGCTTCTGGCGGGGATCTCCCTCCGGCAATTGCTCGAGATTGCTTTCGAGATCCTTTATCCGAAGGATCATCTGCGTTTGTTCTTTCGCCTCCAGTTCGCGGACCTGCACTCTTTCGAGTATCGCTCCGTTAACATACGCATCAGGCTGGAAGCCTCCGGCACGCTGCAGAACTGAGCTCAGCCGCTCACCCGGACGGATGCCGTAAGCCCCGGGCTTCCTTACTTCGCCGCGCACGCTGATGGATGCGCCGATATCGTTCCATCCCGGCAGTTGACTGATAGTAAGGACATCACCGTTGCTTAGGGGCAGGTTCGCATTGGGGTCACCCGACAAGGCTGCTGAAATTGTTATGGGCTTATGCTCTCCGGTCAAAACTTGCTTGTCTCCCCATTCGTAATGGGTCAGGTCGGCCGTTTGCGTGTTGGCACTCGGCTTCAATCCACCGCCGACGTGGATGAGATCAGCGACCGTCATATTGGTGGTAAGCGGGTAGCGGCCCGGCTTTCCGACGTCTCCCTTTACATAGACACTAGGCGGTTCGATCGCGACAGGATTTCGGTGGATCAACAACCGGTCGCGAGGCTGCAGCAGAATGTTGGCAGAGGGATCGCCCTCAAGAGCCAGACTCAGGCTGACGCTGAAAATCTTGCTTTTGCCATCGGGAAGATATCGGAAGACTTGAGCGTCTTCTGTTTTTGCGTCCGGCGCAAGACCGCCTGCGAGATGAACGGCATCACTCAAATGTATCTGGCCCGTGGTCCGGTAGGTTCCTGGCCCGCGAACATCGCCCAGAACCGAAACCGTCGGCGGATTCTCAAAATCAAAGCGGCTGAAAATTCGAACGGTATCCATGGCATGGAGGGTGGGCGCTTGCTCAGGATTCGCCAGAGCTCCAGCCAGATCGAAGCTCTCAACGGTCGGGTGAAAATCCGGCGCGTTTAACCGAATGATTTCCGCGTATTGATTCGCGGGCTCCGGAAGCAAATCTTTGTAGGAAGCGATAACATCCGTGACCTTCATGTTAGCGCGATAGGAGTAGCGGCCCGGCCGAATAACATGCCCTTCCAGGTAAACGGCGTCCTGGTTATAGGGAGCGATAGGGAAAACCCGAATGCGATCGCCATCCTGAATCTCAAAGGCTTCAAGCTTCCTGGTTACTTCCGAATCGTTATCGCTTTCCGGCAAATCGAAACTCAGCATAGTCTGTCTTTCGTGAGTTACCAGTCGCTGCACTTCGATGTGACGAAGTGTGGCTGTTGGTAGAAGCCCCCCAGCGAGTTCGAGAACGTTTGCCAGGTTTTTCTCGTCTTTCAGTTCATAGACCGCCGGACGCCGAACCATGCCTTCGACCGTCACCTGCCGTCCGATGGGCGGCACCAGTACGCTGTCTCCGTTTTCCAGCCGCTGCAGATTGTTTTTTACCCCGTGGAGCAGCAAGTCATATAAATCGACATCTTCAATTAGCTGGTTACCACGATAGTGTTTGACTATCCGCATCGATCCTTTTTGAGTCGGCCCCCCAGCCACAAACAAGGCATTGAGCGGGGTGGAAAGCGAGCTAACGTCATAAGCACCCGGACTTGCGACGTCGCCCACTTCATAGATCCGGATTGTGCGGATACGTCCCAGAGAGACGTCAACGGAAATCTGGCGGAATTCGGTTCGCAAGAGCTGCTGCAAACTTTCCTGCACGTCAGCCAAGCTCTTGCCGCTTACCAGCAAGGGGCCTACTTCCGGCAGGCTGACTCGACCTTCGCGATCGACGGTTCGGTAGAATCTTCGAGTGACACCTCCCCACAGATCGATCGATAAACCGTCCCCAGGACCTACAACGTAATCCGGCCCTGCGGGAACATCCATAGGAATAACCCGAGAATCGCGTATCCCGTTTTGGAAGACTTCTGAACCGAACCGCCGCGGAACTGCGGGCCGGGGCACTGCCTGAATATACATATCGTAGATTGACGGAACATCTTTATACGGACTCACCGCGCGCACGAGTTCCGGGGCTGAACGCAAGGGCTTCGGCGCCAGCGAGCGTTTACGCTCCAGCAATGACAACGAGTTCAGCGAGGATGGCACCGAATTTGGGGATGTAGCGGAATTCAGCTCGGACCGGTCTAGCCGAGATGAATCTGACATCGCTGTTGTATCGAAACCGTCCGATCCCACTCCGTACGTCGCCAATGCATCGACTTCGCCACGATTTTGACCACTCCCGAGGGAAGCCATCGAGGAAAGACCATCGCTTTGCCTACCAGGCATCCCGGATGATTGGAGAGCCGTTGGGTCCGTCAGTCCCGCGCCGGTGAGGCTCAAAGACGACATGGACTCGCTTGAGGTCCCTAATGGGAGTTGTGAAAGTGATCCCCCGAATTCTTCGTCGCCTAGCCCATACTGGGCGCGTAACAACTGACTTCCATCCGATCTTGGCGCGTTCGGCGGGTTTACCCCCCCGGGAGCGAAATCAAATGGCAGGTTTTCCTGCTGCCGCTGGATTTCGTTAGGAGAAGGGGCTTGTTCCCCCTTGGCGCCCTGAGAAGCGTCACAGTGCTCATCGGATTGCGTTTCGCAGGCGCGTGTCTTTTCCAGTTCTGCCAACCGCTTCTGGTTAGCAGTTGCGCGTTCCTGCTCTTGAGCTTGCGCGAGCCACTTTATTCGTTCTTGGATCAATAGCTCATGTTCTTTTGCTGTTTCAGATTCAGGATTGAGCTTAGGAACAAGATACCCATATTTTTGTACAAGCAGCGTCGCCACCGAACGAAACTGAACATCCGTTTCGAGTCGGTCAAACATGGCATCGTCGGTCAGGTCTGAGTCGCTGAGAATCTGTCCGTGAGACGTGGCCTGTCTCGCAACCCAACGTTTTAGCTCGACGAGGAGACCAGTGTCTTTAAGCAAAACCGCCTTGATTTCAGTGGCCGTCGCGGCTGCTCGGCTCAGGTTCTCTCGGCCAAGCTCTGAAGTCTGTAGCGGAGGGATTTGGTTGTCTTGCGCATGCGCAACGCCGACGAGAAAGAACAACAAGAGAAAGCAAGGGACGAATGGCTTAGCTCGGAAGCTGGAAACCGTCGTCGGAACAGCGGAATGCATAGTCCTCATTGCTGCCACCTCGGCGTAAGCTGCGTCTTTCCCCTGAGCGCGCCCAGCACACCGGCCTCAGAAGCCTCAATCTCGTTCGATTGCACCTTGAGCGAGGCCCAATAAAACATGGAGCTATTGCGGTCCGAAGAAACGGCGATCACTTTCATCTGTGGATAGCTCTGCAGAATCGAATGACACACTTGCGGCAAGCGATTGAACTTTTCGAGAGCCACGATCAAGAAATCAGGGCGCGTTTTCTCCACTGCGCTCACAAGTTCAGCGTCATCCTGCACTTCACCGACGATCTCGATGTCTGGCTGTTCTGAAATGGTCGCCACCATGAGTTCCCGCATCAGTCGGGGCCGATTTGCCACCAATACTCGTATCGGTTTCATCGCCTGCTCCGTATCCACAAAAACCCACTGAAATCTCAATCGTTCAATTTCTATACCGGTTCCCCTGCACCCATGGTTGCGATATTTCTGACTGCGTTCAGAATTCCTTGCTCCGAGGCTTCAATCTCGCTCGAGTGAATATCGAACGACGCCCAATAAAAGACGCTGCAATTCTCCTGCGACGCAACCGCGATGATGCGCAGTTTCGGGCAGTCACGTAAGAGGGTGTCGCAAAGTTGCGGTCGCTTGGACGGATCGTCCAGGGCGATGACCAGCAAGTCTGGCCTGACTTCACGCACCCGTTCCGCTATGTCCGCCTCTTCGGCAACTTCACCAACAATCTCGACGCCGGGCTCATCCGCGAGAGTCGAAGCAATCAACTCCCGCATGAGCTTCGGGCGATTCGCCACAAGCACGCGAATGGACCTGGGCATGGCGTACTCCTCAGTCCGGCCAGTATCCGGAAATCTGTGGAAAAGTGAAGGCTCAATGAGGAACTGAGGCGACAGCTAGTGCGAGCGCGTTGGTAGCACTAGCCGCGGGTGACCGAGGTACCTAAATAGTACCAAGCCATTCCTTGCTCCCGGCGAGAGGGTTCGGGGTAGACATCTACGGTATTCCTTGACAGGGCACGTGACTACCAATAAACTCTGATGCACCAGTCGGATACAGAATCTACAGGATTGCCAGTACTTCGCGTATGCGCTCGCGAACGAGAGCGGAGGGGGCCTCGCTGCATGCAGGGCAACAGTAAACAACTGTCTTCGCCGACGAGAGTATTCGTCATGGCCGAAAATCGCCTCTTGCGCGAGACGCTGGTGCGCCTTTTCCGCAAGCGCAGCGAAATCAGCATTGTAGGTGACACCTGCTGCTCTGAGTTTGCGATTGATGCCATAGCGTCCGCTGAAACCGACCTGCTGCTCATCGACTGCTTTGAGAGAAAGCATAGGCCAGACGATTGGTTGGCAGATCTCCAAGAATCCATACCCGAGATCAAGGTGGTCTTATTTGGGATGGACGAGGACGCCGAGGTCTTTCTACGGGCGGTCCGGCGAGGCATAGCTGGCTATGTCCTGAAGAACGCATCCGCCACCGACCTGCTGGATGCAGTCCGCACGGTAGCCCAGGGTGAGGCTGCGTGCCCCCCCAAATTCTGCAAGGTACTTTTCAAAGCTTTAGCCGAAGGAACGACTGAAGAGACGGACGAGCGCGGTATCAGTCAGTTCGATCTAACCCAGCGTCAACGACAGCTGATGTCGCTGGTCGCGATGGGTCTGAGTAATAAGGAAATCGCGGCGAACCTGAATTTATCCGAGTTCACCGTCAAGAATCATATCTACCGGGTGATGAAGCAGGTCGATGCGCAAAACCGTCATGAAGCGGTTAGCCTGATTCGGAACGGCGACTGAAGGCAACGCTAACTGAAGGCGCCCGCCCTGGACGAGTGTGACTGACCTTCGGGCTTGTCTCGGTGTTCCGCCTAATCGCTATCGATACAGCTAGATCTCGCCGGGGCCGCCGCGGGACCGCAACCTCGTTAGTTCCGAAACAGGCCCAAGGTGCGCCAGCTTGTCTGGATTTATCACCGTTCGAATCGCATGAATTTTGCCGTCCAGAACGTCGAGCGATAACACGCTGATGACGTGGTCTTGGTCATCGAAGACCATAACGCCGGGGCCAGCATTTACAGTGACCTGACGCACGCGAATCCCGAATGCCTTGCCTTTCGAGAAAATGCCAAAAACCAGCCGGGCCACTTTGTCCCTGCCCCAAACCATCAACCACCACTGGCTGCGCGCCTGCGGCCCTCAGGCTTTCACTCTTATCGCGACTCCGCGTTGAAGCTACAACCTGGTGGCCGGCCTTGATAAGCACGGGAATCAAGCGCTTCCCGATCGCTCCCGTACCGCCAGCAAGAAAGATTTTCATTGTCGCCTCCCGAGCTCGTTTATGCTCTCAGCACAAAGACGAGATAGGTGGGCGGACTGTGACATCGACGATAAGCTTCGGTGCGGAGCGCGCCGGGACTCGTTTGCGTCTGGCTATCTCTTTCCAACGATGGCGTTTATTTCCTGCTTTGCACTGCGTTCCAGACGTAGCAGAGGGGCAACAACGGCCACAGGAGCGGAATGGATCTTGCCAGGAGCTTCATGGCATCCCGCCCATGGCAAGGACCAGACGCCGTTGCGATAAGCAACTCGCGCTTATTATTTTGGCGCTCGGCCGCAGACTCAGTTCGTGGCGATTCCACGAACGACAGCCGATGAAAAATGTCCAGGACGGTCAATAGGTTCACGAACCTGCGAGCGCGTTCCGAATTTTTGTCGTAAAACACGGTTACCGGCGGGCTTAAGTAAGCTCCTGCCCGAACGCGTATCCAGTTCCAGACGCGTTCCAGGTCTTTCGCGTCGACAAAGAGAATGTAAGCGCACAGAACATCCCATTGAAACATTGGAATGTTCAGCGAGTATTCCAGCCCCAAATGGAATAGGAGTCCTGCGGTCAGTATTTTGTAACGCAAACTTTTCACCCAGATGAGCGTGCCCAGGGAAAACTCCAACACGAGCGCAAGCCATGTGCTTATCTTGAGGATCACAGGATGCAGAAACCAGGAGGGTATCGGGAATCGCTCGAACTCAAACAGGTGATACACGTAGAAAAGCGCGCTGCCATCAATCCAGGGACCGCCTTTCAGTTTCCAGCAAACTGTAATGACGTACACAAGCGAAAGTTCTATCTGAATCATTCGCTGCGCCCATAACCTGCGTGCCTGAACTGCGCCTTGCTCTCTCCCGCGCCAGACGCGAAGGAGACGATCGACAGACAGCACCGCTCCCGCGGGGGCAAAAATGAGAAAAAATCCCGCGACCCGCAAAAATGTGTCACCCCCATGCGTAATGTATAAGTTCCGTTGTTGAATCGAGGCAAGGCACAAATAAACGATCACACTATTGATGCGGGAAAGGAATCCAACCGTCAGCATGATCGCCGATGCCAGAAAGACCCAGAAAAGAGCGAGGATCCAGCGGTCGTCTTGAGGAATAACCGTGAACAGATTCAGGCGAACTCCCGGTTCGAGTTCTCGCATGGTGTTCAGGCTGACCCAAGCATGAGTTCCGTACCAAGTCAGCCAATCCGGCTTGAGCAACACGAGCGTGCAGACAACGACCAATCCATACGCGATGCGGAACAGAGCAAGGGGTAGCGGAGACTGCTCGGCAAAGAAGAACCTATTCCATGCGGCGACGATCGCGCTCATCGTTAATTGAAGTCTTCCGGTTCCACGCGGTAGCGGTAGAAAACGCGCGATTGCCAAGGCAAGTCCCTGAAGCTCCCATCAGCGTTCCGTACGAGTTCCGACGAATTCACGACGAGCATGATAATCTCTGGGCGTTTGGACTCGTTGCGAGTCTGTCGCGCGATATATCGGGCAGCATCCGGCCACATATCGGAATATCTCTCGTCGATAAGATTTTCCTCGAACTTACGGTATCGCTCTTTCGAATAGCGCTCGGTGAGGCTCAGGCGGTCCATCCTCGGAAATGCCCAATAATCAATCGTGCCGTCAGGATAAACCAGTGTCGCCTCAAGGTAGCTGTTGATTCGCTTCGGTGACGGGGAAAACATATCCCACGACTGGAAGAGACCGGACCAAAGAAGATACGGACGCACCAGCGTCCGACAAGCAAGCACCGGCAAACCGTTGAAAGGCAGGCACCAGCAGAGAATCGCTAGAACGTGGAATAACAGAAAGAGATGGATGGCCCAGTCGTACCGCCGCACGGTTCGAATCGTTCCCGGCATTTCCCTTTCCTCACGAAAGAATATCTTAGCCTGAGCCTACAGGATTATGAGTGGCTCAGTAAGGCGATCTGTTATAGACAGCTCGTTCGATTTCGATCTTGAGCTTTTTCATTAATTCCTGAGGGTTGAATCCAAGTTTTTGAAATTCCGAGGCAGCCGCTTTCTTCGCGTTTGCAAACGCCCCTTCGCTCTCCCAAACTGCGGCAGTCATAACGTTGTAGCGACTTTCTCCTTCAGTTTTTCCATAAACAAAACCCTCCACGAACCCAGACAAAGCCCTAAGAAAGCGCTGGACCTTTCGCGTCGCTTCAAAAAATGCGGCTTTGGACTCCTCAGGCACAATGAACTTGTCGATCAAGACGATTTCCACGGTCTGCTCCTCCTGTATTGGCAGACGCTTCAATTCCACAATTGTCACCAAAGGTCCCGCTAAGAGCGCTTGCAAGTTATACTTAGAAACGGAGGAGTGGGTGAGCGGTTGAAACCGGCGGTCTTGAAAAATAAAAACGGTCATTCGCTATCTTGTTGAAAATTCAACTAATCCCTTTGCCAGCCGTAAGATAGCGCCGTTTTCGGTTTTTTGGATTTGCCCTATTTTGCGTCGTTTTACGCGGTCTACTGCTACAATTTTGCTACAATTTGACTCTATTTACTGAACGGTATTAGAAGTGTAGCAGTTTTTCATCCTCGTCGGTCACGTTCAACTGTATCATGCTCAGGACCAGCGACTTATTCGTCGCATTGGTTTAAGCATTTATCAATGAAGAACACCAGAGTTGCCGGACTCCTCCCCATTTCTCCGCTCGCTTTTCGTGCAGCCACTGCTACACTTGATGGTCTCGCTCAGTGAATAGTGCGTTTTACGGCCAAGTGGGCTCAAGACCTTGAACGGCTCCACACTAGCCGACTTCCCATTACTAATCGCGGCAAGCGAGTTTCAGATTACTTCCGTGCGGGGACGACAGTCTATCTGGAACTTTGTTCATCATTTCCCACAACCCCGTTTCTGGAGCTTCCGGTTCGCCAACCCGCCGCCCGAACGAGGCGATCATTTTGGGGAGTCGTTGCCGCGCCGAAGTCCTACCGAGCCCGAGTCGGTATCGATTTATGCAGTAATTTCAACGAGGTTGCCTTCCGTGTCACTCACCACCGCTTCGTACTACCTGTCTCCAGTTACCCTCGGACCTCGAGCTATGGCCACTCCGGCTGCGCGCATGGCAGCTACTAGACGGTCAACTGCATCGCGCGAACCCAGCGAAACCGCGATGTGCGCCATTCTTGGGGTCTCACTAGGCGAGTTCATAAGTTCTAGGCGTGCTCCAGAACTTAGCGCGAGAAAGCAAGATGTGAATGGCCGCGCGCTACTTACATATTTTGGACCTATCGTAGCTCCAAACCACCGCTGGTAGAAAGCACATGCTCTCTCGACGTCAGATACCCATGCGGCTGCATGCTCGATTCGTCCGTTTGCCACAAAGATTCCTTCTTCAATTAGCTTGGCGTCGACGCGATCCACAAGGGCATCAATGTGCTTCAGCAGCGTCCCGGGAGAGGCCTCC
>Ga0209648_10001857_pt1 | contig 17243 bp, 9 predicted proteins | sample GraSoi2013_115cm_FD_185830 | JGI IMG/M metagenome (GOLD analysis project Ga0209648, IMG submission 185830) | Grasslands soil microbial communities from the Angelo Coastal Reserve, California, USA - Sample 9_17_2013_115cm (SPAdes) (version 2) | ecosystem: Environmental > Terrestrial > Soil >...
CGCCTCTCGCGCGACCCCGCGAGGCTTCTCAACCTGCCGGGCGGGAGCCTCGCCCCCGGCGCACCGGCCGACGTGACGATCCTGGACCTCGAACGCAAGACGACGGTGGACCCCGCCAGGTTCCGCTCGAAGAGCCGGAACACGCCCTTCGCGGGCTGGATGCTCACGGGCGCCCCGTGGCTCACGATCGTCGGCGGGAAGGCCGTCCGGCCGTGACGCGCGCGTTCCTCGTCCTGCGCGACGGCCGCACGTTCACGGGCGAGCCCCTCGGCGCGCGCGGCGAGACGGCCGGCGAGGTCATCTTCAACACAGCGATGTCCGGCTACCAGGAGATCCTCACCGATCCGTCGTACAGAGGGCAGATCGTCGCGATGACGTACCCGCTCATCGGCAACTACGGCATCAACGAGGAGGACGTCGAGTCGCGGAAGCCGTGGGTGAACGGCTTCATCGTCAAAGAGGCGTCGCCCGTCGCGTCGAACTTCCGCGCCGGCGCGAGCCTCGACGACTACCTGCGCCGCCACGGCATCGTCGGCATCCAGGGGATCGACACGCGCGCGCTCACGCGTCACCTCCGGGACCACGGCGCCCAGGACGGGATCGTCTCGTCGGTCGCTCACGACCCCGCGGAGCTCCTGGCGCGGGCGCGCGCGCTGCCGGGGCTCGTCGGCCGCGACCTCGTCGCGGAGGTGACGGCCGCCGAGGCCTACGGCTGGAGCGAGGGCGGCTGGGAGCTCGCGCGCGGCTACGTGGCGCCGCCCGCCCCGCGCTTCACGGTCGTCGCCTACGACTGCGGAATAAAGTGGAACATCCTCCGTCAACTCCGTATGGCGGGTTGCGACGTCACCGTGGTGCCCGCGTCGACGCCGGCGGCCGCCGTCCTCGAGCGGAAGCCCGACGGCGTGTTCCTCTCGAACGGCCCCGGCGATCCGGAGGGCGTGCCGTACCTGATCGACTCGGTGCGCACGCTGCTCGGGCGCCTGCCGGTCTTCGGCATCTGCCTCGGCCACCAGATCATGGGGCTCGCCGGCGGCGGCAGCACCTACAAGCTCAAGTTCGGCCACCACGGCGCCAACCATCCGGTGAAGGACCTCGCCACGGCGAAGGTCGCGATCACGTCGCAGAACCACGGGTTCGCCGTGGACCCGGCGTCCGCCGAGCCCCACGGCTGGGAGCCGACGCACGTCAACCTGAACGACGGCACGTGCGAGGGGCTCCGCCATCGCGAGTGGCCCGCGTTCTCCGTGCAGTACCATCCGGAGGCGTCGCCGGGCCCGCACGACGCGAACTACCTGTTCCATCGCTTCACACAGCTCATGTCACGGAAGGGAGGCTGAGCCGCGTCATGCCCAAGTATTTGATCTCGTACCGCAAGACCGAGGGAGCCGGCCAGAAGCCCGAGTGGACGTCCTTCACCTCCCAGAGCGACGCCTCGCTCGAGGCCCACGCGATCCGCGAGCGCGTGGACAAGCGGATGAGCGTCCTCGGCGAGCAGCTCTGGGGGAACGGCGAGGTCGTCTGGATCGGCAGCGGCCGGATCGACGACGTGCTCTACCGCCGCGAGGAGGCCAAGCCGGAGACCTCGATCGTGTACGGGCTGGTCGAGGAGTAGCGCCTCAACGGGATGCCGAAGCGCACCGACCTCACCCGCATCCTGATCATCGGCTCGGGGCCGATCGTCATCGGCCAGGCGTGCGAGTTCGACTACTCGGGCACGCAGGCCGTCAAGGCGCTCCGCGAGGAGGGGTTCGAGGTCGTCCTGGTCAACTCGAACCCGGCCACGATCATGACCGATCCGGAGCTGGCCCACCGCACCTACGTCGAGCCGCTCACGCCCGAGTTCGTCGCAAAGATCATCGCGCGCGAGCGGCCCCAGGCGCTCCTCCCGACGCTCGGCGGCCAGACGGGGCTGAACCTCGCCGTCGCGCTCGCCGAGGACGGCACGCTCGAGCGCTTCGGCGTCGAGCTGATCGGCGCCAAGCTCCCCGCGATCAAGAAGGCCGAGGACCGCCAGCTCTTCAAGGAGGCGATGGAGCGCATCGGCCTGGCGCTCCCGCGCTCCGGCTACGCGCGCAGCCTCGAGGAGGCGCGCGCGATCGCCCGCCGGGTCGGCTACCCCGCGATCATCCGCCCCTCGTTCACGCTCGGCGGCACGGGCGGCTCGATCGCCTACAACCCGGAGGAGCTCGAGGAGGCCGTCCGCTGGGGCCTCCAGATGTCGCCCGTCGGCACCGTGCTCGTCGAGGAGTCGGTGATCGGCTGGAAGGAGTTCGAGCTCGAGGTGATGCGCGACCTGGCCGATAACGTCGTCGTCATTTGCTCGATCGAAAACGTCGATCCTATGGGTGTTCACACCGGGGATTCGATCACCGTCGCTCCCGCTCAAACCCTGACCGACAAGGAGTACCAGCTCATGCGCGACGCCGCGATCGCGATCATCCGCGAGATCGGCGTCGAGACGGGCGGCTCGAACATCCAGTTCGCCGTGAACCCCGACGATGGGCGTCTGGTCGTCATCGAGATGAACCCGCGCGTCTCCCGCTCCTCGGCGCTCGCGTCGAAGGCGACGGGCTTCCCGATCGCCAAGATCGCGGCGAAGCTCGCGGTCGGCTACACGCTCGACGAGATCAGGAACGACATCACGCGCGAGACGCCGGCCTCGTTCGAGCCGGCGATCGATTATTGCGTCGTCAAGTTCCCCCGCTGGGCCTTCGAAAAATTCCCCGAGGCCGACCGCACGCTCACCACCCAGATGAAATCGGTCGGGGAAGTCATGGCCATCGGGCGCACGTTCAAGGAGGCCCTGCAGAAATCCATCCGGTCGCTGGAGCAGGACCGCTTCGGCCTGACGCTCGGCCGTCCGGTGGACGACGAGGAGTTGCGCCGGCTGCTGCGCGTGCCCAACCCCGACCGGATCTTCGCGATCGGCGAGGCCTACCGCGCCGGCCTCGGGACGCCGGAGATCCACGCGCTCACGAAGATCGACCGCTGGTTCCTCGAGGGGATCCGCGAGATCGTCGCCTACGAGCCCGAGATCACGCGCGCCGGGCTGTCGGATCCCACGGTCCTCCGCAAGGCGAAGCAGCTCGGCTTCGCCGACCGGCGGATCGCCGAGCTCACGGGGACGACCGAGGCGGCGGTGCGCGAGCGGCGGCGCGCGCACGGCGTCCTCGCCACGTTCAAGACCGTGGATACATGCGCCGCCGAGTTCGTCGCCCACACGCCCTACCTCTACTCGACCTACGAGGAGGAGGACGAGGCGCCGCGGACGGACCGCCCCAAGGTCATCATCCTCGGCTCGGGGCCGAACCGCATCGGCCAGGGCGTCGAGTTCGACTACTGCTGCGTCCACGCCGCGTTCGCGCTCCGCGACCTCGGCGTGGAGGCGATCATGGTCAACTGCAACCCCGAGACGGTCTCGACCGACTACGACACCTCCGACCGGCTCTACTTCGAGCCGCTCACGCTCGAGGACGTGCTCAACATCGTCGAGAAGGAGCGGCCGCTCGGCGTCGTCGTCCAGTTCGGCGGCCAGACGCCGCTCAAGCTCGCGGTGCCCCTGCAGGCGGCGGGGGTGCCGATCCTCGGCACCTCGCCCGACGCGATCGACCGCGCCGAGGACCGCGAGCGCTTCAACGCGCTCATCCGCGAGCTCGGCTTGAACCAGGCGGCGGGCGCCACCGCGCGCTCGCTCGCCGAGGCGCAGACGATCGCCTCCGGGATCGGCTACCCCGTGCTCGTGCGCCCCTCGTACGTCCTCGGCGGGCGCGCGATGCGGCTCGTGTACGACGACCGCGACCTCTCCCAGTACATGCGCGAGGCGGTGCGCGTGTCGCCCGAGCACCCGGTGCTCATCGACAAGTTCCTCGAGGACGCGATCGAGATCGACGTGGACGCGGTCGCCGATCCCGAGCGCGTGATCGTCGGCGGGGTCATGGAGCACATCGAGAAGGCCGGCGTCCACTCGGGCGACGCCGCCTGCGCGCTCCCGCCCTACTCGCTCGGTGAGGACCAGATCCGGGCGCTCTGCGAGCAGACGAAGGCGCTGGCGAAGGCGCTCTCGGTCGTGGGCCTCATCAACGTGCAGTTCGCGATCCGCCAGGAGACGATCTACGTCCTCGAGGTGAACCCGCGCGCCTCGCGCACCGTGCCGTTCGTCTCGAAGGCGATCGGCACGCCGCTCGCGAAGCTCGCCACGCGCGCGCTGCTCGGCCGGTCGCTCGAGCCCTGGGCGGGGATCGAGACACGCGAGCTCGCCCACATCGCGGTGAAGGAGTCGGTCTTCCCGTTCGTGAAGTTCCCGGGCGTGGACGCGGTCCTCGGGCCGGAGATGAAGTCCACCGGCGAGGTCATGGGGATCGATCGCGACTTCCGCAAGGCGTACCTGAAGGCGCAGATCGCCGCCGGCTCGGTGCTGCCCGCCTCGGGCAAGGTCTTCATCTCGGTGAAGAACCGCGACAAGCGGCTCGTGATGACGCTCGCCAAGCGTCTCGTCGAGATGGGCTTCTCGATCGTCGCGACGGCGGGCACGGCGCGCGTCCTCGAGCGTCACGGGATGACCGCGGACCTCGTCCACAAGGTCGCCGAGGGCTACCGCCCGAACGTCCTCGACCTCATGAAGCAGGGCGAGATCGCGCTCGTCTTCAACACGCCCGAGGACGGGCGCGGCCGGCAGGATTCCTACATGATCCGGCGGACCGCGGTGACGCAGAACATCCCCTACTACCTCACGATGGACGGCGCCCAGACGGCGATCGCCGCGATCGAGGCGCTGCTGAAGGGCGAGCAGCAGGTGCTGAGCCTGCAGGAGTACCACGCTGAAACCCGCTGACCGGCTCCTCGTCGCCCTCGACGTCGAGGGCCTCGGCGAGGCGGAGGCGCTGATGGGCCGGCTCGCCGGTGTCGTCACCGGCTGCAAGATCGGCACGCAGCTCTTCACCGCCGCGGGGCCGGCCGCCGTCGAGGCGGCGCGGAAGCGCGGTCTGCGGGTCTTCCTCGACCTCAAGTACCACGACATCCCGAACACGGTCGCCGGCGCCGTGCGCGAGGCGACGCGCCTCGGCGTCTTCATGCTGAACGTCCACGCGTCGGGCGGGCTCGCGATGATGCGCGCCGCCGCCGAGGCCGCGACGAAGGCGGCGCGGGACTTCGGCGTGCCGCGCCCGCTCTGCCTCGGGGTGACGGTGCTGACGAGCCTCGACCGCGCGACGCTCGAGCGCGAGGTCGGGGTGACGGCGAGCGTCGAGGCCCACGTCCTGCGTCTGGCCGAGCGCGCGCGCGAGGCGGAGCTCGACGGATGCGTCGCCTCGCCGCGCGAGATCCGGATGCTCCGGGTGGCGCTCGGCAACCGCTGGGTGATCGTGACGCCGGGCATTCGCCCGGCAGAACGCGCCGACGACCAGGCGCGCGTCGCCACGCCGCGCCAGGCCCGCGATGCCGGCGCCGACTACCTCGTGGTCGGCCGCCCGATCACCGCCGCGGCCGATCCGGCCGCCGTGGCGCGCGACATCGTGAGTCAGCTGGAATGAATCGCGCCGTGCGGAACGCAGCCGCCACGCACCTGGATCAGGGCACGCCCCGAGTGCCCCCGGCCTCGCGGCGCTCGATGGAATGAATCGCGCCATGCGGAACGCAGCCGCCACGCACCTGGATCAGGGCACGCCCCGAGTGCCCCCGGCCTCGCGGCCCCCGCTCCAGTGACCGAACGGGAGACGCTCGCCCTCTACGAGAAGACCGGCGCACTCATGCGCGGCCACTTCCGGCTCACGTCGGGGCTCCACTCGGACGTCTACCTCCAGTCGGCGCTCGTCCTCCAGTTCCCCGAGCACGCCGCCGCCCTCGGCGCGGCGCTCGCCATGCCCTTCCGCGAATCCGCGACCGCCACGGTGCTGGCGCCCGCGATCGGTGGCATCCTCGTCGCCCACGAGGTGGCGCGCGCCCTCGGTTGCCGCTGCCTCTTCACCGAGCGCGAAAACGGCGTCATGACGCTGCGCCGCGGCTTCGCGCTCGCGCGCGGCGAGCGCTGCCTCATCGTCGAGGACGTCATCACCACCGGCGGCTCCACGCGCGAGGTCGTCACGTGCGTGGAGCAGGCGGGCGGCGTGGTGGTGGGCGTCGGCTCGCTGGTCGACCGCTCGGGCGGCGTCGCGCGGTTCGGCGTCAAGCGCGTCGCGCTGGCAACCGTTCAGGCCAGGACCTGGAAGCCCGAGGAGTGCCCGCTCTGCAAGACCGGCTCGCCGGCGATCAAGCCCGGCAGCCGCGCCTGATCACGGCAGCCGGATCTCGCCTTTTACGCACGACGCGGACGAACTACGGGAGTCTCACGGCGTGATACGCACCGATCGGGTTCCCCGACGCCCCCGACAGCGCGGCCGGGAGCGCCGTGGCGATCAGCGGGGGGACCAGCCGGTAGAACTTCAGGTCGAACGGATTGTAGAGATAGCTCGGCGCGAGCAGGCGGAAGTCCCACAGGCCCGTGGCGAAGACCTGCACCGCGGGGTCGCCGGTCAACGCGACCAGGCTCGTCGTCTCGTCGAAGTCCGGCTCGTACACGTCGGTGATCACCAGCGCCGACTGCCGGCTCGCCGCCTGGAGATAATGCAGCGCCGGCCGCGTCAGCTCGGCCCGCAGCTCCGCCGTTGTCCGCTCGGGAAACCAGGTCAGGATCTTCCCGAGATCCCAGTAGTCGAGCTGGGGCTGTGACTGAAGCAGGAGCAGCGTGAGCTGCTCCCCCGTCCCGTCGCCCGGCGCCCGGAACGCCGTGTCCAGGCGGCTCAGCGTGAGTTCGCTCGTACGCACCGTCACCGCGATGCCCACGGACTGCGGCTGGCCGCACAGATACACCCAGTACTCCGTCCGGTCCGGGGCCTGCAGGCGCGCCGGATCCGCGAACTGCTGGCCTGCGATCTCGGGCCGGTACTGCACCACGCTGATCGCCGACGTCTCGTTCTGCATGCGGACCGTGCCGAGGAGCTGGGCGGGCGGCGTGTCGCAGAGCCCGGGGGCAAAGAAGACCCCCGGCTCGCGGCGTTCCGGCGGCGGAAACGCTCCGCCGACGTAACGGATCACCGTCTCGCCGGTGTACCAGCCGAGGCCTCCGCCACCCCGCGTGACGGTGGTCGTGTGGTCGATGACCAGGTCGGGCGGCGCCGTCGATTTCCCACCGACCACTGTTCCGTCCGTCACGTTGACCAGCGCCCAGGTATAGCCAATCATCGGCGGAAACTCGTACGGGATCTCCTCGGGCCGGTCGAAGGGCCCGGAGAAGACGGCGCCCTGGTCCCCGGGCGAGGTCAGCCACACTCCGACTAGCGCCAGGATCTTGCCGTCCGCCGTGAGCCCGATCTCCGCCACGTACCAGTTGTAGGGCTCCGTGACCCACCCCAGGGTCACGGGATCGCTGCGCCGCAGCGTCCGGGCGTCGTTGACGACGAGGTCCAGCCGCGCCTGGACGTCGGCGACGCGCGCGAACGTGTAGAACGACCCGTTCCACTCGTACTCTACCGTCGGCACGAGCGTCGTCAGGTAGCGCTTGTACTGAATCGTGTGGCTGAACTGGATCGTCGTGCCCAGATAGAGCCCGACCGGGAAGCTCTTGCGGCTCGTCTCCTGCACGTCGACCACGCGGCTCCCGTCGGGTTGCGTCAGCAGCGGCATCGTCACCGACCCCGGCGGCCGATTGACCTTGTAGGCGAGCATCAGATTCGGACGGTCGGGGCCGATGTCCGTGCGCCCCACCAGCGTGTTGTCTGCGTCGCCCCACCGGAGCTCGACGATATTGTCGCGTCCAGCCGGGATAGGCAGCGGGAACACGCCCTGGGGCGTGCGGAGCTGCCAGCGCATGCCGTCCGAGAAGACCTCCTCGACGCGCACGCCCCCGAGCACCTTGCCGATCACGCCGCCCTTGAAGGTATCGGCCGCACGCTCGTCGCCCAGCGTTCCGGTGTAGACGGCCACGAAGCGCTCGGCGCCTGGAGGCGGCGTCACGGGAACCGCCGGCAGCGCTCCGCCGGCCTCGACCCGTCCGACCGCGACGGCGGCGCTCGCCAGCCGCCGCACGCCGTCGATGCCGTCGGCGTAGACTGTGAGCGTCCCGCCGTCGAGGAGGTCCGGCGAGGCGTTCGTGCCCGCGAGCCGCAGCCCGCTCCCGTCGTCGAAGACATCCACGTCGAGCCTGCCGCGGAAGAAATAGTCGAGGAGCGCCGCCGAATACCCGACCGCGCGCGGTAGCAGAAGGCGGGCGTAGTCCTCGCTCACGAGATCGTCGAGCATCCATCCCGCGCTCGGCACGGGCGCGGCGAGCGCCGCTTCGAGCGAGTCGAACAGCATCCCCTCGGTTGCGAAGTACGCGACTCGCGCACCGTCGCGGTTCTTGGTGAAGTAGCGCCGGAACTTTCCTGGGCTCGGCTCGACGATGGGCCCGGGGTCCAGGGAGCCGGCGCGAGGAAGCGCGAAACGACGAAAGAGCGTCCCTCGGCTCAGGAAGTTCCCATTCGTGAACTCCGCAGCGCCGATGAGCGTGTTCTCCTCACCGAGGACGTCCGCGTTCAGGCCGCGGAAGGTGTCGCCGTCGAGCAGCCGAGCCACCGGCACCGGCGCGCGGCTGTTGCCCGTCGGCGTGAAGATCGACGCCGCCGGACCTCTCGGCGTCGCATTCAGCAGGGCCGAGAACTTGTCGGCAGAACTGGTGCGCGCCTCCTCGACCCACTTCTCGTACCAGTCGTGCCGGACCGGCGGCGGGTGGGCATCGTTCCGCGCGTGAGCCGGGACGAAGGCGTCCTGCACCAGATGAGCGAGATGACCGAGGTTCTCGAACAGCTCTCCGAACGCCCTGTCGCGTCCCGGCTCGTCCTCGCGATCCTCCTTCCGCGGCCTGGTGAGCGCCTGCAGATATCGTTGGCGCGCGTCCTGCCAGGACCAGGCGCCGCCCGACGAGGCCAACGCCACGGGTGTGAACACCATGCTCGACGGCTGATCCGTGTTCTGCTGCCAGAGAACCGACGACTGGCCGCGGACGAGCGCGAGATCCAGGATCGAGAAGGCCCGCAGCCCCGCGTCGTCCCAGGGATCGATCAAGGGATTGTGGAAGTGGTTCAGCGACCGCCAAGGCGGCGAGTCCTCGGCCAGCGCTCCGTCGCCGATCAGCTGCTCAACCCGTCGAGGAGCCCGAACGGTCACTCCGGGGAAGGCGGAGCTGACGCCGTCGGCAAGACTCAACTCCTTCCTGAGAAACTCGTCGACTCGAGAGATCCCTGGATCGATGGACCTCGTGGCAAGTTGTCTGTGCGTGGCGGGATCATACGCACCTACTGGTGCCGCCTCCGCAAGCAGCAGGAGGCCGAAGAACGCTGCCAGGTATCTCATGGTCTCACCTCGTTTGAAAACCGAGGTAGCGACGCTCGGCGTCCTCGGCCTCTCGGAGTCGCCTGGTCCGATCGAGCGGGACGAGGGGGGGGCTGCCCCCAAACGTCTGGTAGACCCTTAGCCGTTCTTCACGCGTCTTCAGTGGGGGCAGCTCCATCACCACGCCCTCACCTTCGAACCGCTTCCAGGCCTCCTCCCTCTTCGCCTGGCTCTCCCACAGCGGCAGCTTCTCCCACTCGTGCGCCCCCCGGAAGTTCCAAATCCCGTATCCTGGCTTGAAGATCACCAGCTCGCGGGACACCTTCTTCCACGGCACCAGCGTGAACACCCGCCGTGACGGCACCACGAACCGGCCGTCCGCGCCCGTGACCACCTCCTCGGCGTCGTCGAACTCGCCCCCCGCCCAACCCGCCCACGAACCCGTGTACTTGATCCAGTACATCAGCACGACCACCTCCTCGAGGGGTTGCCCCGTCTCGGCGTCCACCACCTGGGCCTTCCACGGCCCCGCGGCCTGCACGAGCGCCGGGCTCAGCAGGCCCAGCAACGGCGCCAGGCCGACCACCGCGAACGCGTTCCGCGCGCTCCTGAGCTTGACGGTCCGCATCAGAACCTCTCGACGCGCCACAGGCCGTCTTCATCGACGGCGAAGCGCACGTCGAAGACCTTCGCCAGCCCCGCGTCCGTCCGCGTGGCCTGGTAGAGGGCTGTGCCGTCTCTGATCCTGACGAGCGTCAGGTCGGTCAGGATGCCGTCGATCGCCGGGAGACTGGCGGCGATCATCTGGAATGCTGTTTGGTACTCGTCTCTCGACTCGGCGACGATGTACCTGACCGCGCCCGGCACATCGCCCGCCCGAAGCGCGTCCTTCAGCCCACGCCACTTCGACTGGAGCAGCGCATCGAGAGCGGCCACATCGTACACTTGCACGACGGCACGCGCCGCGACCTGACGCCCCTCGAGGTCCGTCACGATCGCCGTCGGCACGTACAGGCCGGGACGGGAATAAGTGAAGCTCTGCCCGTCGAGGCTCGGTCCCGTGACATCAATGACGCCGTCGCCGTCCGCGTCGAGAACGATCGTCCCCAGGACGGCACCGATCATCGAAAAAGTCACTCGCAGCGGAGCGGATCCATTCTGTGGGCTGACGAGAAGCGTGGGAGCCGCCGCGCCGCTCGCCGCCGCAACGCTGACGCTGACGGCGTGCGTCGCCGTAACTCCGCTGGCCAGGCTGGCGACCGCCGTCAATGTCGTGGTGTCTGACCCGATCGGGACGAGAGCCACGAAGGTCGTCCCTTGAACGACGGCCGGAATCGCGTTGACCGTGACGCCGACCTCGGCTCCGCCGGCGTCGATCATTCCTCGTACCAGCAGCAGGCCCGTCGGAACCGAGCCGCCATTCGCGGGATCCGTGATCGTCACCCGCAGCGCGCTGACGGTGAAGCTCCGCTGCGCGGCCGCGCTCTCGTTCCCCGCGAGATCGCGCGCCCTGACCTCGAACGTGTGCGCGCCCGCAGCGAGATTCGAGAACGCCGCGCTGGTCGCATCGGCGAACGCCGTGAACGCGCCGCCGTCCAGACGCCATGCGAACTGCAGCCGGTCGGGGGCCGTGAGGTTGTCGGCGCCGGTGAAGGTAAACGTCGCGGTCGTGCCCTGCACCGTGCCCGCGGGCCCGCCGGTGAGCTGCGCGGTCGGCGGCGTGTTGTCCACGATGACAGCGCGGGCCGCGAACGCGGTGTTCCCGGCGCGATCCGTCGCGGCGACCCCGAGCGTGTGCGAGCCGTCGGCCACCGCGGTCGTCTGCCACGCCGCCGAGGCCGTCGCGCTCGCCGCCGGCAGCAGCGGGGCGACCGTGCTCGGGAGCGCCTGCCCGTCCAGGGTCAGACCGAGCGTGGCGACGCCGCTGCCGCCGTCGCTGGCCTGGGCCTGGACGCTCACGATGAGCCGCACGTGGGCACCGGCCGGCGCCTGGAAGCTGCGCGCCGGCGGGATGCTGTCGTGGACGACCGTCGCCTCCGCCGGCGGCGACGCGAGCCCGTCGCCCCCGTGGTCGGTCGCGAACACCTCCAGCGTGTTGCGGCTGTTCAGGGCGAGGGCGAGCTGCGCCGCGAAGGCCCCGGTCGGGTCCGCGATCACGCGGACCGGCGTGGCGGCGTCGTTCACGAACAGGTCGACCGCCGCCCCCGCGTGCGCTGTCCCCGTCACGGCCAGTGGCGACCGGTTCGTGAACAGCGTCGTGCTCACGCTCGGCGCGGGGGGCGCCACGAAGCGCAGCACGCGCTTGCCATCGGCCACGTAGAGGTGTCCGCCCGCGTCGAAGGCCAGCCCCTGGGGCGCCTTGAGGCTCGTCGCGAACAGGGTGAGCCGGGCGTCCGCGTGGAGCTTGGCGATCCCGCGACGCGCGGGATCCTCGGCGAGGCCGCGCTCCTGCGTGGTGAGGTAGAGACTGCCCAGCCGATCCCGCGCGAGCCCCACGGGCTTCTTGAGCTCGTCGGTCGGCCCCAGGGCCGCGGCCGGGCCCGCGCTACCGTCGGCGAGGATCGGGATCTGGAAGACGACGCCCTCGGCGTGCCGGTCTCCCCGGCGCCCCTGCGTGGCTGCGAACAGCGTCGCGTGGTTCAGGGTGAGCCCCTGGAGGCCCGTGAAGCCGTCGGCGAAAACCGTCAGCCGGCCCGCCGGCGAGAGCGCCACGATCATCTCGGGCTCGGCCGACTCATCGTCCCGTTCGGCGTCGCGGTCGCGCGTGAGCCGGCGCGCGGAGACGAACAGGGTACCGTCCTCGCGCACGGCCAGCCAGCGGGGCTGCTTGACGCCGACGAGGACCGGCCTGAGCCGACCGCCCGCCTCGACGCGCACGACGCGTCCGGCCTTCTCCTCCGCGACCAGAAGCCGTCCCACGGGATCGAAGGCGAGGCCGATCGGGCGCTCGAGCCCGCTGGCGACGACGGCGCGGGCGCCGTTGGGCGCCAGGCGCGTCAGCGTGCCCGCGTCCCGGTCGGCGACGACGACGTTGCCCTGCGCATCCACGACGACGCCGCGCAGCTCACGGAATCCGTCGGCAAAGACCTCCGTCGGCGCCAGCGCCGTGATCGCTTGCCCGGCATGCGCGTGGCCGGCGAGTAAACTCAGCGCCAGCGCGATGCCGAGGATCCATGCACGATGGCTCGCGCTCGCTCCGGAACATTGCGCAGGTGCGACGGCGCCCACGGGCACGGCTCCCTCGCACACGCCGTGCCAGGGCCGAGGGGCGCGCGCCTCGGCGCGGACCTATTGGTTTTCGCGGGCCTTCGGTCGCGGATCGTGAGGAATCCTCGCCTTCGAGGTGCACCGACGGAGGTGCAGGTGCACTACGCTAGTCCACCGACCGCCCGAAGTCGAAAGACACGACTGCACAGTCCACTGTGCAGTGAGCGCACAGGAAAACTGTGCAGTCGCGCTACGCGGACGCCGCCGAACGGTGGGGTGCGGCGCTAGCCCTTCGCCGTCAGGATCGCGCTCACGCGGTCGCCGAGCTCCTGGAGCGAGAGGTTCGACTTGACGAAGTAGCCCTCGACGCCGAGCCGCGTCACCTCCTGCACGTCCTGCTCGCGCGAGGAGTTCGACAGGATGAGCACGCGGAGCCCGCGCGTGGCCTCGTCGCTCCGGATCGCCTTCAGCACCTCGAGCCCCGAGAGCTTGGGCATCAGCATGTCGAGCAGGATCAGGTCCCAGGGCTCACCCCGGGCGAGGCGGAGGCCCTCCTCACCGTCCACCGCCGACGTCACCGCGAACCCGCGCTGCTTGAGGGCCACCTCGCAGGCGCGCCGCAGGAAGCGATCGTCTTCGACCAGCAGGAGCCGTTTCGCCGTCTCCGTCATGGGCCTCACTCGCTGAGTGGCAACGTGAAGAGGAACGTCGAGCCCCGGCCTTCCTCGGACTCGCACCATACCCGGCCGCCGAGCCGCTCGACGATCAGCCGGACCAGGTAGAGGCCGAGCCCCGTCCCCTCCGTCTCGATCGTCGGCGCGTTCTCCGCGCGAAAGAACTTCTCGAAGAGCCGCGACTGCGCGGCCCGCGGGATCCCGACCCCGGTGTCGGTGATCGCCCAGCGCGCGACGCCGTCCTCGCGCGCGATGCGGACGGTCACCGCCCCGCCGGTCGGCGTGTACTTGATCGCGTTCGACGTGAGGTTGAGGATCACCTGGCGCAGGAGCTGCGGGTCGGCCAGGACGCGCGGCGCCGCCTCGGCGCCGACGAGCGAGAGCTGGTGGCCGCGCGCGCGGACGAGCATCGTAAGCTCGTCGAGCACGCTCTTCGTCAGCTCGGCCAGGCCCGTGGGCTCGGGCTTCATCTTGAGCGTCCCGCTCTCCAGGCGCGAGGCGTCGAGCAGGTCGTTGACCAGGCCGATGAGCCGCTCGGCGGATTCGGTCGCGTCGTGCACGAAGCTCATCAGCTCCTCGGAGATGCCCGGCGTCTGCGCGGCCAGCTCGAGCATCCACTTGATGCCCGAGAGCGGCGTGCGGAGCTGGTGCGTGACGAACGACACGAAGTCCGACTTGAGCTGGCTCACCTGCCGCTCGTGCGTGACGTCCTGGAGCGTCAGCGTGAGCCCGAGCGTCGCGCCGGCCGCGTCGCGGGTCGGCTGACCCGTCCAGTGGATGATCTTGCCGTGCCGGCGGAGGTCGAGGTCGCCGGCGCCGCCCTGCTCCGGGTCGCCGAGCAGCGCGCGCAGGGCGGTGAGGCCCGGCTCGGCCTCGGGCGCCGAGCCGGCGAACGCCATGAGCACGTCCGCGAGCGGCGTGCCTACGGCGTGGGCCGTGTCGAACCCGAGGAGCTCGCCGGCGCGCGCGTTGGTCGTCCGGATGTCGCCGTCGGGGCCGACGAGCAGGATGCCGTCGGAGGTCGAGCCGAAGATCTGCGCGAGGCGGACCCGCTGCGTCTGCGCCTCCTCGTAGATGTGCGCGTTCTCGAGCGCGGTCGCGAGCTGGTCGGCGTACGAGGTCAGCAGGCGGACCACCGTGTCCGGGAAGAGCTGCGGGGTCTTGTAGTAGAGCAGCAGCACCCCGATGACGCTGCGCTGCTGGCCGACGACCGGCAGGCCGGCGATGGACTGCACGCCCCGCGCGAAGTTCTCGGGGTGAACCATCTCACGCCGCTCCTCGATGTCGCGGATCAGGAGCGGCTGCCGCGTGTCGCGCACGTGGGCGGTGACCCCGCCGCGCCGCGCGTGGAGCGCGCGGCGCTGCTCCTCGGAGAGCCAGTGCCCGACGCTCCGGAGCACGCCGCCCTCGGCGTCGAGCAGGTTGATGACCGCCGAGTCGGCCCCGAAGGCGCGCGCCAGCTCCTCGAGGGCGCCGGTGAGCATGCGGTCCACGTCGAGCGTGCGCTGCAGCGCGCGGGTCGCCTGGTTCAGGAGCGCGAGGCCGCGCGAGAGGGTGCTCGCCTCCTGCTCGCGGCGCCGCGTCTCCTCGAGCAGGCGGATGTTCTCGAACGCCAGCGCCGCGTGGTCGGCGAGGGTCGCGACGAGCTGGGTCTCCCGCGGCGTGAAGTCGTGCGGGGTGAAGAAGTACTCCAACAGCACGCCGTGGACCTCGTCGCGGCTCATGATGGGCACCGCGAGGAAGGCGCGGGGCGACATCGTGTCGATGAGCGCGCGCGACGCCGGGCTGTAGCCGAGGTCCGGGTCGGTGGTCCGGTCCCGGGTCCACACCGGCCGGCGCTCCTTGAACGCGCGACCGCCGACGCCCTCGCCCGATTTGAGAAACAGCCCGCGCGTCAGCTCGGGCGCGAGGTTCAGGCCGCGGCCGAAGACGAGCCCGTCCCGCTCGCGATCGAAGACGTAGATCCCGCTCGCCTCGCAGCCGGTCAGCTCGACGGTCTGCGTCACGATGAGGTCGAGGACGCGGTCGCGGTCCAGGCTGGTGGCGAGCTCGCGCGTGACCCCGTAGAGCTTCGTCGCCTCCTGCTCGCGCGCCCGGGTCTCCGCGTAGAGCCGGCTCTCCTCCAGCGCGATCGCGAGGTTCTGGCAGAGCGAGCTGAACGGCTCGACGCTCGACGCGGCGATCGGGCGCCGGCTCGGCTTGTTGTCGGCGCCGACCACCCCGATCACGCGATCGCCGGCCAGGAGCGGCGCGACGACGAACCGCCGGGACCGGAGGTAGGGGTGGGCGACGTGGGCGCGGTCGATCGAGCGCACGCTTCGGAGGTCCTCGTCGGACAGCACGGCCACGGGCCGCCGGCTCTCGAACGCCTGGTGGTAGGCGCCGGCGCCCGGCGCGAGCGGCAGGACCATGGACGGGACGCCGGCGTCGCCCTCGGAGGTCACGAGCTCCAGGCCGCCGCCGTCGGGTGTCACGAGGAACACGTTGACGCGATCGAAGCCGACCACCTCGCGCGCCGCCCGCGTGAACGCGCGGAGGCGCTCCTCGCGGTCCCAGGAGCTTTGCATCGCGATCGCCGCGCGATACAGCCGCGCGAGGAGCTGCCGGCCCTCGACGCTCTCGCGGAACAGACGCGCCTTCTCGATCGCGGTCGAGGCCTGATCGGCGAGCGCCTCCAGGAGGTCGATCTCGTCCGGGAGGAAGTGGCGCGCGCCCTGCGTGTAAACGTTCAGCGCGCCGAGGACCCGCCCGCGGCTCTTGAGCGGCACGCCGACGAATCCGCGGAATCCCCGCTCGAGCGCGCCCCGCTTGTGGGCCGGATCGAACGTCGTGTCCTGGGACAGGTCCTCGACCACGACCGTCTCACCCGTCGCGACGACCTTTCCTGAGAGGCTCTCGCCCGGCTTGATGCGCGGCCGGATCATGAGGGGCGCCGCCGACTCCGTGCGCGCGCCGACGACGAGGTCGTCGCCCTCGAGCAGGCGCAGGCCGGCCGCCTCGGCGCGCACGAGCCGCGCGGCCTGGTTGACGATGAGCGTGAGCACCTCGTCGGTGTCGTGGACGGCGGCGAGCTGGCGCGAGACGTCGTTCAGGACCTCGAGCCGCTGGCGGTTCCGCTCGGCCTGCTCGTAGAGGCTCGCGTTGCGGAGGAGGAGCCCGACCTGCTCGCAGACCTGGGTGACCATCCGGAGCTCGCGCTCCCCGAAGCGTCGGCGCTCCTTCCACCAGACGATGTAGAAGCCACCGGCCACGCGGTCCTCGATGAGCAGCGGCAGGAGGAGCCCGGACTGGTGGGGGAAGCTCCGGAACATCGCGTGGCTGAAGCGGGCGTCGGCGGCGACGTCGTCCGACCAGACCGGCCGCCGCTCGTTCCACACCGCCTCGTGGAAGCCCTGCTCCCGGAGCGGGAGCGGCGCCGTCGACAGCGTCGCGAGGTGCTCCTTCGGCACGTGGTACGCGGCCGTCGGCACGAGCTGGTCGGTCCCCGGGTCGTTGAGGTACGCGGCCGCGGTGTCCGCGCGGAGGAGCCTCGCCAGGGCCCGGCAGATTCGCCGGAGCGCCTCGCGGATGTCGAGCGTCGAGCTGACGGTGCTCGAGATCAGGACGAGCGCTTCGCTCTCCGCGAGCCGGCCTTGGATCTCCTCCTGGAGCCCTGCGTTCTCGCGCACGAGCCGCCGCCGCTCGAACACGCGACGGACGATCCGGCCGAGCCGCGCTACGTCCACGGGCTTCGCGAGGTAACCCGCGGCGCTCCCCTCGACCGTCTCCATGGCCGAGTCGAGCGTCTTCCGCTCCGCGACGACGATGAACTCGGGCGGCGCGCCGAGCTTTTGGGCGTCGCGCATGACGGTCGCGCCCTTGGTGTCGGGCAGGGCGAGCTCGAGGAGGACGAGACCGAAGGCGCCGCTCTTGATTTTCCGGAATCCCTCGGCGCCCGTACGGGCGACTTCCACCGCGTACCCCTCGCCCTTGAGGAAGTCGCGCAGCGCGTCGGTAACGCTGCGGTCGGCGTCGACCAGG
>Ga0209648_10001858_pt1 | contig 17242 bp, 20 predicted proteins | sample GraSoi2013_115cm_FD_185830 | JGI IMG/M metagenome (GOLD analysis project Ga0209648, IMG submission 185830) | Grasslands soil microbial communities from the Angelo Coastal Reserve, California, USA - Sample 9_17_2013_115cm (SPAdes) (version 2) | ecosystem: Environmental > Terrestrial > Soil >...
CCATTTCGGAGTCCGCAAAACGCTTCTACGAGAAGAGGGGATTCGTTGCTTCGCCTGTTGAGCCGATGACCCTCATGACTACCGTCGCAGAAGCGCGTCGAGCCCTCTTGGAGAAGCTCTAATGCCCCTTCTCCATCAGGATCATGAGATTACTTATTTTGTGATCCAGTCAACAGGATCAGGTAGATAGATGCTTGGAGGCTGTGAGGGTGTCTTGCATTGGTTCGTCGGGCTGACCTTTGCCCGGCCTTGGCCCAATAGTGAATGATAAAGGACGTTATCATTCATATACTTAGCTATCCTAGACTTGGGTATCTTCGGTATTTCTGACCGTCCCAGCGGCGATAAACAAATCGATGCAACGTAACGCTGTTCATCTTCTTGACGGCATCTTTGAAGGCTTCGGGAGTCATGCCCCTCGTGGCCAACACTGTGTAGAGAATGGGCCAGCTAATGCAGGCACCAGGGAAAGTAAGCACGTGTTTCTCATCTGCTTCGGCACCGAAAATCACTTCAGGCCGTCTTTTTCGTTCCTTAAAAGCTCGTGCTATTCCGCGGTCGCCGCCGATACAGCTGGAAAGAATGAGCGCAGTCGGAATGCGGTCAGCTGTCTGGAAGCAGTCGGCGAGTTCGTCCCAGGAAATATCCGTTTTGTCGCTCAATTGAATTCCTCCTTCATCTCCGTGACACGAAAGATGAAAGATGTTGTATTCATTCTCTGACGCTGTTTTGATTGCCTTGCGGAGCAGCTCGGCATTCAACACGATTCTGTAGGACGTTTTACCGTTAAGCACACGAACGATCTCTTCTACAATGTGTCCCTCCCAATCACGGTTGTAGAACTCCAATGGGGACACGGACTCCGCGACGAATGCCTTCAGTTTTGTCATTGTCGCAAAGATAGTGAAAACGCGGCGGGGGCGCAAGGTTGTGCTGTGGCTAGAAAAATACGCTTTGCGGGTCGCCGTTTCGGAGCCGCCGGTGGTACTCGTAGTGGGAAATCAATTCCGTGAACGCCTGCGGGGAAGCGACCGCTTGATGCAGGAGATCATTCTTCATCAGTGAGACGAATAGAGCGCAGGAGCGTGCCTGGCAGTTGATGGATTTGTTCGGATTGAATTCGATGTCCGTGAATCCGGCATAAACGTAAAGGCGTTCAAGCCATTTCCGGTGTGGATAGATGGCGTTGATGTAGAGCCAGTCGTAGAAAATGGTCTGGGGTTCGAGCGGGAAGGAGTAGCCGTTGTCCAAAAGAGCTGCGAAAGTGGGAAAGGCATCGTACAGCGACTCGAATCGGTGCGGGTTTAGGTATCGCAGTGATAGCAATCACATTCGTCGTGGGCCCGTACTTCTTTGGCGGAAGAAAAGGGCTGCGAGTAGCGTAAATGAATTCGCTGTAGAGCATTCTGCCAGCTAGTCGGCTGAGAAAATAGTTCCCATTCAGGTGATAAACCGGGCTATCACGCGCTGAACGGAAGGCCGAGAGGCATGCGGGACGATGGGTTGGATTTTTGTCCGGGTGAGCCGGGACGGCGGGCCGTATTTTATTCGGGATAGACGCAGGTAACGGCCAGGTTAGAGCAGGCACCCGACGAGTACTAGCGTTCGCCGCACGTAGCCCAGGAGTTCGGCCTCGTCCACCGGTTCCGTCGCAGCGTTCGGGTTCTCACCATGATGATAGCGACGACAATACATATTCACCTCGTCAAGATCGTCGACGATTGCATACAAGGGATGCGCCGCTCCGGCGGTGCGGATTTTCCCCACAATGATGCCCATCATGTCCTGTTCTCCGAATTGTGCGGGGTATAGAGCACGGCAATATGCCTCCAACACGGGTCTCAGTTTTTGGATAACATCGCGTGGCTCGCCGCCCTCCCCGGACAGAAATGCTTGCAGCGTATCAATGTCGGCACGGTAGCGCGCTTGGACGGCTCTTTCGATGTCCCATTCGACAATGGTCGTATTTACCTCGCCTATGCGCGCAAATTGCAGCGTCTTTTTTCTCGCTGCCTCCAAACGATCCCAAAGTAGTTTCAAAAACGAGGGCTCGTGCGAGAGGAGGATAACCTGAGCAGAAGTCTCGCCACACCTTTGAATCTGGTGGACGGTATGATTCCGGCGAAAGGCGTCCATGCTGGAAAACGGATCGTCAAACACAATGACCTTTCTTGCTCGGTCAGAATCTTGCTCCAGTTCTGCCAGGAAGAAGGCCAGGGCCAAGGTGCTTCTGTCACCCGCGCTCAGAGTATTTCTAAAACTCGGCCTGTCTGCGGGGGTCCCCGTATCTCCGAGATCGACCGCGTTCTGATTGATGAGGATTTGGTAGTTCGTGCTTGGAGTTCCACCTCGGTAACTATGCGTTGGCGTCGTGATGCGGAAGCCAGCGTTTATGCGCTCAAGATAGCGGTTGATGCTCTGCCCGTACTGGGTAATGACCTGCTGCGTATGGGCGTCGAGCCGTTCGCGCGTCTGGTTCTTCTCGGTTTCGAGGTTGGTTTTCTCGCCTTGGAGTCGTACATCGGTGGTGCATAATGCCTGCACCTCCGGCGTGTAGCGTGCCTTTCGTGCTCTTAGGTCGGCAAGGGCGTTCTCAACATCGCGCACGTTCGCTGCCTGTGTTTCCCGCTTGCGAGCGTCGATGACAGCATTGGCCGCAGCGACGGCAGCGTTGTAGCCGGCCATAGACGCACGCAGCTGTTCAAATCCTTCAAGCGCCTGGGTAAAACGATCATCGGGAGGAACGGCCTCCAGCGGTGACGCGGCCTTGGTTTCCAGGAGATCCTGCGCGGCATCTCGGAGGGCGCCGGCAATCTCGCCAACCCTGCCCGCTTCGGGCAGAACAGGCGCGGCAAAATTGCAATACTGCTGCCAGAATTCTATATTGTTGGTGTTTTGAAGGAGCGTGCGCTCCACCGCTGCCCCACGGGCATCTCCGATTGCAGTGTCCACTTGGCGGCCCAGCTTTGTCACCTCGTCCCGCAAGGCGTGATACTCCCGACTGAAGAAACCCCGGTATGCTGCAATGATGCCTGCGCCCGCAAGCGCTTGTGCGCAGAAAGGACAGGCGTCGTTGGCTATATAACCCAAGCCCTCCGTGAGCCACTCCTCGCCGCGTGGCTGCATTCGATGCCGGGCGAGATGCTCAGCGACACGGCGCCCTGCATCTGCGGCGACATTTTCCAAAGTCCTTGCGAGGATTTCAGCGAAAGCAGCCGGAAATACCGGAACTGCAAGAGGTGAAAGCCCACTTCTTTGCTGGAGCTGGCCAGCTTGGCGCATGGCGTGCAGCTCCTGCTCTTTTGCGGCGATCCTTTCATCGATTCCGGCATCTTGTTGCAGCCCAAGGAAAGCGTCAACTGCCATGCCTGGAGCCAAATGTCGCTGAATCTGACCCCGAAGATCTCTGATTTCGTTGTTTTTGTTGCGAATTTCGTTATCTAGCGCATTCACCCTGCCGGCGAGTGTCACGCCCTGGGTACCGATGATCACGCGGTAAAGATTCCGTCGATGTTCGGTATCTACGACCTCGCCTGCGAATACGTTTTCCGTAACGTACGTGCCGTCGAATATCGCAATATCCGGGTAGGCTGCGTTCCATGCCCCATTGCGGAATGTCGCGCTGCCATTGGACAAAAGCAGCTGAACTTCTGGTGAGTCTGGACTTCCGAGCGTCTTGCGACCCAAGATTAGCGCTGGAGCATTTCTCGAAAGTGAACGAAGGATTGCGCAAAATGTGGTTTTTCCGCGCCCATTCTCGGCGAATATGAGCGTATAGCGGCGGAAAGTCACATCGCCAGAGGCTGCGTAATTCTTGAAGCGACCAATGTTCTTGATGGAAATTATTTTTTGTATCATGCTTAAATGCACCACTTATGAGGCTGTCATGGATTCTTCGACTATTTCATGCTCTCGTATCGCTTGATAAGGGCAGCTAATTCTCGCTTTGGCAATCTGACGGCCGGGTCTGCCGCGAGTAAACGGAGAGCCGCGCACAGCACATCCGCGGCGCTGTGCTTATGTTGATGGATCTCATCGACGACCCATAAGAAGCCGTGGACCTCAATCTTATGAAGTGCGGCCAGATCTTTAAGGCATCCGTCGCCAGTGAGAAGAATACAGCCTGGACAGCTTTCCGCGAGAGCAAAGGCAAAACCGTCGTGGACCGACAAGCGGGGTGCGGTACGAATGACCTGCTGCGCGCGAAGAACACGTTCGCCGGGCAAATCGATGACTTTCAGTCCCCCGCGAATGAGCGCCCGTTTTTGAGCCTCCGTGAACTTTAGGAGCTCCTCCTCGAACAAGGTGTTCGGGATGAGAATTTCATAGGGCAGTCTCAGGAAAACATCCAGCAGGGACACTTTTCTGAGATCGATGAGACAACTGCTGTCACTAACAACGATCCTCATGCGCTTGTGGCGGACCTTTCAAACCCAGCTCAACCTCGGGCAGCGGCCGCCGCAAGAGCTCCGCAGCTTTATCCAGGGAAATCATCCCTTCGGCGAGCGTGCGGTAGCACAGCCGATCAAATCGAAGTGCACGTTCACGCTTGCCTTGTTCTGCTGGCGATTCGATCGGTTCGGGCTCTTGCGTTCGCCAACGGCGCGCAACCGTCTGGAATGCGTATACAAGTGTTGCATCGTCGATTACACGGAGTTGGCGCAGGCGCATGAGCAGCGCGGCGGCGCTGACGCGGTATAGTCGCTTGAGGTCGATTAATTCCTGGTACCCTAAGGCCTGGCGGTGCTTTCCAACTTCTCGGAGAAGATGTTCCTTGGGTATGAGAAAAGCTCCGCCGAATAAGGTGGCGGCTTTCTCCTCCTCCTTTTTAGAAAGGTTTGCCGCGTCAATCAGCTGGTGCGCGAGTTCGTGGGCTAGCGTAAGGCGCCGTCGCTCAAGTGGGAAATGATCGTTGACGACAATCACCGGGAGATCCGAGGAAGCGGGCCGCTTCACTAGGCAAGTGAAGCCTGATACACGTTCCGGAAGCGTCACAGTCAATACCTTAAGCCCCTTCTCTTCCAGAAGCTCCGTCATGTTGGGAATGGGATCAATCCCCAATTTCCAGTGGCTCCTTACGTCATTGGCAAGCTTCTCGGCTTCGTCAACGTCATGGAGTTTGCAGCGTTTGGCGATTGGGCACTGCCAGATGGCGCTATCGAGCTCAAGCATCTGCTCGACCTGAAGGTAGCGCTCTATCCATTCGAGCACCTCCGTTTCAACATATGCCCGTTCGCGTGCGCTGGTGCTCGCCTTGGTGCGGAATTCGACGCCGGCGAGCTCAAGGCTCTGGGTGTCCAGAAGGTAAGCAATAGAGACTTTGAGCGCTTTGGCAAGCGCGCTTAAAACGCCGGAGCTTGGGATGTCCTCGCCCCGCTCGTATTTTCCAATGGCCTGAGCGGTGACGCGACCGCCCATAGCGTCGGAGAGACCGCGCAAGGACAAACCGGCTTTCCGACGAGCAAGCCTGATGCGATCAGCTATCATGGGAAGCCCTCAGTTTACATTTGCACAGTTTACGTATTTATTGTAAACTGCTACTCTGGATTAGGCAAGAAGATTCTGTTCAGAGGTTCCTGGTTGTGAAAGAGGGCAAGAACACGGGCAATCCCGAGGGCATCGCGAGTTGGTGCCGCCTGCCGGATGAGGCATTCGCGCCGGCATGGACGGCCATCAAGCTGTCTGCGCGCATTCATGAGCGCCTGCTGGCGCAAGCCCTCCTTTCATTCACGCTCCGGCAGAAATTGCGCTTTGAAGTGGCGCCGCTGCACGGGCTGATACTCCTGATCGGTCCGCCCGGCACCGGCAAAACGACGCTCGGACGCGGGCTGGCCAACGAGGTGGCGAAGCACCTGCCCGGCTCCAAAAGCCGTTATGTCGAAGTCGATCCTCACGCGCTCGCAAGTTCCCACCTCGGGCGCAGTCAGCAAGCGGTGACAAAATTGTTCGCTCAGACGATTCCAGAGCTGGCGATGGATGGCCCGGCGATGGTGTTGCTCGACGAGGTGGAAACCATCGCGGCTTCCCGGCATCAGCTCAGTCTCGAAGCGAATCCTGTGGACGTGCACCGCGCGACAGACGCCGCCCTTGCCGGCATGGATCGCCTCACCCGCGAGCACAAGAACGTGCTTTTGATCGCCACGACGAACTTTGCCAAGGGGCTCGACAAAGCCATGTTTTCCCGCGCTGATCACATCGAGGAGATCGGGCTGCCGAACGAAGAGGCGCGCCAGGAAATCATCGTGGATACGCTCAAGGGCATCGGCGAGGTCTGGAAGGACGTTCATGCGCTGGAACACGAGGCGGGACGGCTGGCGAAAGTCGCCGAGGGACTCGATGGGCGGCGGGTCCGCAAGGAGATTTTCGTGGCGATGGGATCGGATATCGAGACGGCCAAGAACCCTAACAGGCTGACGGCTCGTCAAATTGAAGCGGCGTTCCGGCAAGCGGTGAAGATACAAAAGGAGAACACGCAATGAGGGTGCGCAGGGATGTCAGTGCTATACCTTTCCGGTCGGGAAGCGAAACCTGGAAGGTGATTGCTGAGCTGGTGACCGGGCGAGGATCAACGGACGTGCGCCAACTCGAAGACGCCGCCGGCGTGATGGGGTCAATAATCGCGGACGAGCACCCGGCGGAGTGCGCCATCGTGCTCGAAGGCGTCGGGCCGCAACTGCGGATTTACTGCCGATACGGAATGACGGCTGTTGAGGAAGGCGCGAACCTGGACGAGCTAACCTGGAATCCCACCGCCGGTGACTGGACGATGCATGTGCCGTGCGACGTGGAAAACATGGCCTGGGTGAAAGCATCGCTCGCGCGGACCTCGGCGCGCATAAAGGTCTTTGATGTAGCCGAAGGGGGTTGGGCGGATGACGACAGCACCGATCTCGTGGCCAAGGATAGCAAGAACATCGTAGTGGATTGGAACCCGAAGGGATGAATCGGTAAATGGCAACTCACGCATATTCTCAGGTTTTTGTCAGATCGCACAGCATTGTGTTTTTCAGCGACAGCATGCACACCGCGCTGCGCGAGCTCATTCGCGAAAACGGGTTGGACCCGGACAAGCTCATGCAGGAATGGGCGACTATCGAGCGCGGTGTGCGAACATGGCTTGACAGCGGACATTTGAACAATATCGTCGTGGAGTTCTACACACCTTGGTCGTCGGTGGCGAGTGCCCGGTGGGATTTCCCGGTCGGCTACGGCGGGTCGGGTGTGGACGATGACATGTGGCTCGACAAGGATTACTTGAGAAAGCTGATTGCGAAGTCTGCGCGGCCCACAAGGGATTGCATCTACCGCATCCTTCTTTGCACCGATGCGGGAGCGCCCGCGGTCAGCGGTTTCACCAGCTGCTCGTTCCTCGGCACGGGGCGGCTCAGCGCGCGACAGGCGGGAACGGTCATCGCAACCGGCCACATGACTGCCGGTATCACTTACTGGAAGTGATTTTCAATGCTCACAACGTTGCAGGCGTTCGATAAGTTCCGGCAGACGCTGGAGCTCAGCGAGACGGAGCAAAAGGATGCGTCGCGGCGGCACACCGATGTGCGCGAATGCATCCGCGGCGGCTTCGACGTTAAGACCGATTTCCTCTCCGGCTCGTACAAACGCCACACCAAAACGAAGCCCTTGAAGGACGTGGATGTGCTGTTCGTGCTGGGCGAGAAGGAAAAGTGGCGCCGGGACAGGCCTCCCCTCGACATCCTCCAGGCGTTTGAGCGGTGCCTGAAGAAAAAGTACAGCGAGCAGGACCAGGTGGAGATCGGGCGGCGCTCGGTGACCGTGGAGTTTGAGAAGGGTTACTACCCGGAGGACCACGACGGCAAGGTGCTCAGCGTGGACGTGGTTCCGGCCTTCGAGTGCGGCCAGGATACCTACGAGATTCCTGACAAGGACAGCGGCAAGTGGATCAAGACCAGCCCCGCTAAGCACAAGGAGCAGGCCACCGCGAAGAACGATGAGCTGGACGGCCACTGGGTGCCGCTCGTGAAAATGGCTAAGGGATGGAATCGAGCCAATGGAAAGCTAGTCAAACCCTCTTTCCTGGTGGAGGTGATGGCGGAAGGGCTGGCGGATGCGCCGTTCTCAACGTTCCCGGATGAGATACGAAGCCTGTTCGCGGCGATGGAAGCGAACATCGGTCGGGTCTGGCCAGATCCGGCGGCGCTGGGGCCGCCCGTCTCCGACCAGATGACGCCGGAGGGAATAAAGGAAGCGAAGAAGGCGCTCCAGGAAGCGCAACGTAAGGCCGCGCTGGCCGCGCGGGCTGAATAGACCGGGCGCCAGGGCGACGCGCTGCGGTTGTGGCGCGAAGTGCTGGGCGGTTATTTTCCGCTCTCGTAGTGAGGTTGAACTGATGGAAAAATGGTCCCTTCCGCGGCTCCTTGCCGGACTTCATGACGACATCGAACGGCGCCTCGCGATTGCGCGCGGGACGTTTGGGCATTCCACCACCAGAGGAGACGCCAGCGAGCACGTCTGGCTGGAGATGCTCCGGGCCTACCTGCCCCAGCGTTACCAAGCGGCAAAGGCTCACGTGGTTGATAGCCAGGGGATGTTCAGCGAGCAGATCGATGTCGTGGTATTCGACCGGCAGTACTCGCCCTTCATTTTTAACTACGAGGACCAGACCATCATTCCGGCTGAGAGTGTCTACGCCGCATTTGAAGCCAAGCAAGCGATTAAGGCCGATCAGGTTGGCTACGCGCAGAAGAAAGTGGCGAGCGTCCGCCGTCTTCATCGTACCAGTCTTCCGATTCCACACGCCGGGGGAACCTATTCTGCAAAAACACCCGCGCGCATTCTGGGTGGACTGTTAACTTTTGAAAGCGATTGGAGTCCCCCTTTGGGTGACCCTCTAGTTGAAGCATTGGGCAAGGGCGACCCGGACGGCCGCCTTGATCTCGGGTGTGTAGCGGCTCATGGTATGTTCGGCTGCGATGAGAAGGACTGCTACACAATAGTGCCGCAAGGCAAGCCCGCGACGGCGTTTCTGTTCGAGTTGATTGCACGACTCCAGGCTACCGCCACGGTGCCCATGATTGATATCCGCTCTTACGCACGATGGCTGGCGAATTAGTCTAGCGCGAGAGCCGTTACGCGGCGTTTGCAGCCTGGACGAATTCGGAAAAAATGCAGAGATAGGAGATGCGATGCCTGCCGACGGCGAAAACTTGAAGCGTCTCGTCTTCCTTATGGGAGGCGGAGCACTCGGCGCGTTGCTCCTGAAAAATCACTACGACGAAGAGAAAAAAAGCCGCGCCGAGAAAGACGACCCCGAGGGTGTTGAGTGGATTTGTAATCTCATCGGGGATCTTCTGGAGGATTGGACGCCCCGCGGCTACGACAAAGAAGATGAATACGCAAAAGCTCTTTTCCGTTACCTTAACCGAACCGTGCCGGAAGAGCTCGACGATGATGACTCCGACGTTGAGATTGAATTGTGGCCAGATACTTCCGAGGGAAAGCCGGATCTGCTGATAATGACTGTCTCGCCTTGGAATTGAAGGTCAATCCTGACAAAGGAGAACGTGATCGCTGTGTTGGTCAGTGCGGAGCGTACTCGCGTGAGTGGGTGACCTGGATTATCCTCATCGATACGCCGAGCCATTTGGTGCGCGACCTGGAGGAATTGTTGGCGGCGAAAAGCCTCAACTACATCGAAGTGATCCCGTTCTCATAGCAATTTCTCCTGATCGCCCACTGCTGGCACAGGTTTGTGACATTGAAAACGATCTTGCTAGTCGGTCCCCTGCTGGGAACCAGATGCTTGAGTGTATCGCCCTTTCCTAAATCAAGCGACAAAGATTGAACCGTTCCTTTGAAAGCCGACCCGAACGCTACAACCCTTCCGCTCTCCCCTTTGCAACCTCTGGAAGGTACACGATCCAGCCGCCGTCAGGGGTCACTTCACGAGGAGCAACGCAAAATGATCTTCAAACGCGGCCGAACCTACTGGTACAAATTCTCCTGGAGCATCAAGCAGCGCGACGGCACTTCAAGATCTTTTCTGATCCGGAGGTCAGCGCGCACGAAACTCCCAATCGAAGCCGAGGAAGTCGAGCACGAGGACCGCCGGGCCATCCGCCTGGGCGAGATCCACCCTCTGGATCCCTGGCCGAAGCCCCCAACACCTGAGGCCCCGCTGTTAAGAGAGTTCTCGACGCGGTTCCTTGAACACGCCAGGTTGCACGTCAAGGAAAGCAGCTTCGCATTTTACACAGCTGCCGTCTCCCGTCTCTTGGCTTTCCCGGAGCTCGCTAACAAGCAGAATCTCCAAGATCAAGCCCGAAGTCATTGCCCGATTCGCAGGCGCCCGGAAAACGCTAGGTGTCGGTGTGTGCGCGATAAATGGCGATTTGAGAACTCTGCGTCGTCTTCTCCGGCTTGCCTTCGAATGGGACCTGATCCCAAGGCCGCCGGTTGTGCATGAACTGCCCGGCGAGCGAACCAGAGATCGAGTGATCTCGTTCGATGAGGAGAAGAAATACCTGGCGGCGGCCGGCCCGAACCTCCGTGCACTCACGATCCTGGCCGTCGATACCGGCATGCGGCCAAATTCGGAGCTCTTTCGTCTTGAATGGCCTCAGGTTCATTTGGATGTCTCAGAACTGATGCCGAATGGCTATATCAGGGTAAAAGAGGGCAAGACCCAGAGCGCCGAGAGGGTCCTGCCCTTAACGCCCAGGGCCAGGGAGGCGCTCCTTATATTAAGGATGGAGCCCCGGAGGAAACGCTGGGTCTTCCCGGGTCCTGGCAATTCAGGTCATCTGATCAGTATCCAGAAATCCCATCGGCGAGCGATCCAGAGGGCCGTCCTAGACTGCTTCCCGTTTTACTGCTGGCGTCACACCTTCGGTACACGGTGTGCGGAGAGCGGGATGGATCGACACACGCTAGCTAAATTGATGGGTCATAGCTCTCCGAGAATCACGGAAAAATACTACATTCATGTGACAGAGCCGCACATCAGCTCCGGGTTCGAGCGCTTCATGGTCTATCAGGCGAAGAGACTGGGAGTCGGGCAGTCGACGACCTCCGCCCAATAAGCCCACGTCCCTGTAGACTTCAAACACCTATTCGGGGACCAGAGTCTGGGGTTCAAATCCCTTCTCCCTGACCAATTATTTAAGCGACTTGTGCAATGTGACACTGCTTGCGTCATGAATTCTGTTTTGAATGCTCCGGTGTGTTGTTGGACTGCACCGGCGTCAGACACTTTCAACACACTAATCACTTTCGATCATCCCTCTTCTCGCAATGACGACCTCAGCGAAAATCCCAAGCGGACCAGAACGCCTAAATCTTTCCCTCTCCTTTTCTCGAACTTGCTTCGACTTGAACAACTCAGGCACATCAATGCCTTCTTCCAGTAAGAGCACCTCATCCTTACCAAACTTTCTGCACAAGGCGACTTCCCGCGCGACTCCTGTTCCCTTGGAAGTCTTGCTGGTCCAAATAACGAAGACACAGTGCGACTCCTTTATTGCTGGCTGTATCTTTTCATCCCACAACTGAGCGCCGGGCTTAAGATCAGGCGGCGCCATGTAGGGATCAAATCCAGCTCTTCGAGCAAGCGTGAAAAGACCCTTCGCGAGTTGGACATCCTCGTCATCTTTGTAGCTTATGAACACTTTGCCGAAGGCGATCGGCGGCGTGTGAATAATTAAATAAATCGTGCCCGCTGGTTTAGTGATCGTTAGGAGCTTTCCCAACTTACCCCCATCTTCACGCCTGTAACTGACTGCTATGGAATAACAGTTTGTATATTCTCGGAAAAAGAGGTTGGGTCTCACCGGGACATTCCAGTACTTTGACCCCTTCTCTCTTAACCTGCCTCCAGGGCATTGAAATATCACCCTACCGTCTGCAGCAGATGCTTCTGCTATAACATCAAATTGCAACGCAATCGTGTCGATTAAAATCGGGACATCAGCGTTATTTGTTATGCTCACCGGAACAGATACCTTCTGCAAATAGTCAACATCGACCTCTGGTGGAACGGGTGCACTGATGAGAATATCGCCAGCTCGCAAGTTATCTTCATGAAGGGGATTCATAATTTGTAGTGCTAATAAGCAGAAACGATTTGCTTGTCTCCAAGACCTTTTACGCCTATGTCGGGATCACATATATCGCATTCAGACTCGTGTTGTGGGTTTGTGATGAAAACCGTGCCGGTTGTCGCATCATATAGTTGGTCTAACGGCTGAAGACCTCCGGTGAGATTTACAAACATATTCAAACCAGCCGTTGCAGCAAGACTGGCCACCACGGCATTAAGCGACACTACAGCGGGAGCTGGTTCTGTGATGCCCATGATATATCCTTCCTTTTCCAGTTTCTCCCGCTCGGATTCTGGTAATGATTCGGCTCGGATGCGTTCCGGACTTAAGTGGTGTGAGCACCGCAAGCAACTCAGGCCTGCCCCTACGACGCTAACACGACCAGCCGCTGCCTTAACATGACCGGCCCGACCATCCAATCGCACGCCCACATCGATGACCGGGATGAGATACTGATATGCAAATCTGCTTAGAATCGCACGACTTCTGTCGTTGTCTACGCAGGAAAATATGAGATCCCGATCTCTTAATTGCATCAAGACAGATTGTTTTATAGCGGACTCTTGAATCTCTGACGCTTCGGCACCGAGACCTCTTAGGGCGGATGCAATAACCGTGGTCTTGTATGCACCAACGTCGGACATGGTGCTTCCGAAAAGCCGATTTACGTTCGACTCTTCTATGCGATCGTTGTCAATTACCAGAAAATTGGTTATCCCGGCACGGACCATTTGCTCTGCCACCAGCGAACCAGTTCCACCTACACCCACAATTGCAACACGCAAAGTTTGTAATTGCTGCTGACCTTCAACACCGAACGCCCTAATCTGGCGCTCATACCGTTGGGAGGTCATGGATTCAGTTTGATTCTTGCGCGCTGAGGTAATGATTCTGGTTCGGCTGCCGACGATTCGAAAGGCATCGATGTTGTGAAATTCTCGTTCAATCAGGCGCCGGCCAATCAAATCTTTGAAGGCCACAAGCAGACTTGCAGGAGTAGACTCCGGAATGAGTGATTCCAACACGGGGAGCAATCGCAATTCACCAAAGTCATCAGAGGGTGAGTAGCGAGCATCGGTATTCATCGGATGCGAGTGCACAATCACCGGCTGTCCGCCAATGCGCAGACACTCCGAAACAATCGAATTGTAAAATCTAGGAGAAACTTCGAGGTGGTATTCAAGCTTTTGAATATATAAGTCATCTGGAACCGGAACGACTCGCCTAACGAGCAATCGGCGTTCGCCGTTGAAGTCAGATATACCGCACAAGAGAGCAGCTGCATTTTCCTTTCGGTCTGACGTAAAAAGACCTTTCTTGAGCTTCTGCCAGTCCTGGTCACTGATTGAAATTGAAAATCGTCTATGGTTCATTTCTTTTCTCGTAAACGGCGACGGATGAATTCGACGAAGCTGTGCATGTTTTGATGTGTGCTGTTCCAGGGAGGCCCATGCCAAGAAAACCGTCGCCAAGGACGCCCCAAATAATTCACGATCTCGCCAGCCGCTTGAGGAATTGATCCGCCTTGTAGAGTCAATTCAGGAACTGTCCAAAACATGTCTGGTCCTGCGTCCGGATAGGATCGAGGCACTCTGACCAGCAAATCGCAGGCTGAGAGACTGTACCCGTACGCGATTGGAAAATGCTTGAAAATGATGTTTATCGTGTCCGGTTCTTCAGAGACCTCTAACGTCCAGGTCTCACGCAGCTCGTTTATTTCCTTATCGAGCCTCGGTGGTAGTGGCATAAACTCCAAAGCTTCCTGCTGGTATGGCTCTGAATGCCATGTGATTCGAGATGTGTACCACCTGGGTGTCAGCGATGGGGTCGGAGTTATTCCCTCTAATCAGGAACAGTTCATAATCAGGAGGAATTCCTGCCAGCTGCTTGATCTGAGCGCCAGTCAGTTCATCCTCGTTAGTTTGGAAGGCATTGTTATTCACTGTAATCGTGAATGTTCTTTTGCTTTTCTCGGCCTTCTCGCTTTTGTCGTCATTTTGAGCCATAAATGTTAACCCCGTTTGTGCTTTCGCTTAATTGCTCTTAAATCGCATAGTTACGAGACGGACTCGTATATTCCGAGGGCCGCAGTAGTCTCAATCGCCGCGCCAAATCCAGTTCGTCCTTTCTCGACGGGGTAGATTGTACATTACGTTCCCGAAACGGCCGAAGCTGCCCTGTGATTTGTACCCAAGATGCCGTCCACGCCGCCAATGCTCCCGTTCTTTGTCTTCCTCCGGCACCTGTGGCGAAGCTACGCACCAGCTACAGCCGATTCACGCGAATCGCTATAATCCCAGGAATGCTTTGCGAAAGTATGCCGAAGATCCCCAAGCAAGTGCTCAACGATGTGATCGTCCGAGTCGTCACCTGGAGCGTGTCTTGATGGAAAAGAAGAAGCCATTTGAGGAATTTGCGCGCCACACGTTCGGGACGCGCTGCGCCGAAAGCGGCATGGACCGACACACGCTAGCCAAACTGATGGGACATAGCTCGCCCCGAATCACTGAGAAATACTACATTCACATGACCGAGCCGCACATCAGCTCCGGCTTCGAGCGCTTCATGGCCTATCAAGTGCAGAAACTGGAAGTCGGGCAGTCAACCTCCGCCCAATAAGCCCGCCGCCGAATCGATTGATTTTTACAGTGCTTATACCTGCGCGAGCGCCGCATTGCAACGTAAAATAGGAAGGCTCTTACAGTAAGAGCGGAGGCGGCCGCTGAGGACTTCCGAGGAACTTATTTCAGATGGCATTCAATGCACGCCCGCAAAGCCCTGGCAATAGAGGTCTCAAAATTATCGCCTGGGTCTACTTCTGCGCTTGTGTGCCTCCGCCTTCACGCAGAAGTTCCAGGAGGCGAGCGCTATTGATCTCCTCGCCCTTCGCCTTCACAAACATCAACCTGCCATCCGTTAGGCAGTGCAGACCTTGAATCCGAGCCAGCGTCAAACGCGCCCTGTCGTGGTTGACGATCTGACATACGCGGCCAACGACGCCATCCATATTGGGGTCAACCACGATGAACTTCGCATCCCGATTCCCTTTGCGAATGAGATCGTTGAAATGTTCATCGGCTACACTGAACGAATAGCCGAGGATGACAATCTTTCTTGCTCTTTTGATTTTCTCTCCGCACTCGTACCAGCGTTCCAGATATTCCGTGCAGATTATTGGCTTCACGGCAAGGGGCGGCACAAGGGCGGGGAGCGATACCTCGGGCGGATCTTTTGACCAGTCAACGCTTAGGTCGTTAATAAAGGCAACCATGCGGTCCAAAGTCGTTGCCGCCCTGAGCTCGACGCTATTCGCAACATACTCCCGCGTGTGAAAACGAATGAATGACTTTGAGTCACCGTGAAAGTGGCCGTTCACCGGACGTGCATTGTCGTAGAAAAAATCGGTGTAATTGAATGTGATGATGGCCGCCGCCGGGTCCGACTTCAGAGAGGGTCTTATAAAACGACTGCTCCCGGTGCCGGCGTCCCGCATCCTCACGGTATCGGATGTACGCCCAGAACAGCCAGGCTAGGTAGAAGTACTTTTTCTGGTCGGGGATGTGCTTCGTGAAGAATCCAGTGAAGAGATTCCCCAGCAACTCTTCAAAGTTTGACAGGATTGCAATGATTTCGGCGAATGCATCCCGTTCTTCCCGAGTGAGGTTCTGTATTTCACCGGAGGCCTGAGAAAGGACGTTTTTGATGGCCTGGCGGATCTTTGGCCTGAATGCAATATGTTTGGTGTCGAGGAGCGTATCCACCACACCTCCGTCCGGTTCTCCCGCGATTCTGGAGAGTTGGGCAACCAGTGGCTCATCCAGATCATTTACACTTTTCATCGTCGAAAGTCTTGTCATAATCGACTTGATGGCGGTAATGTTTTCGCTCCTGGCATCAGGATGCTTGTCCAAAGCAGCGAGAATTCTCGGCAAGAGATGGGTATGCGACCCAAGCAGTTTTTGACCCAGATTTTCAGCTTCATCACCGCTATACGCCTGGAGATCAATTGGCACACGTTTTGCATGATTGCGGACTGCGTCATTGACGGCTTTGCCTGCTCCGCGAGCGAACTCGCTTAAGTCCCGAAAAAGAGTATTCAAGAGGGGCAAGCCTAGAACTCTATCGACACCCGCGCCAAGCACGAACAAAACATCGCGTCCCGCCTGCGGGCCAGATTGGCGGACTTCAGGCATACTATTGATTTGTCTAATGTAATGCTTGCAAATCGTGACGTCTGCTCAGAAATCTATTGACGGATATTGTTCCTGCTGCGGCGCCCCGTTTGTTGGAAAGTTCTAATCTTACTGTTTGAGTATATTGAGCTCAAGTGGGAAGGGATCACAAAAAAATCATTGATTTTTCACGCAAGAGCACCCGAAGAATACTGCCTTGACGCCCAGAGCCAGGGGAGATACTCCTTATATTAAGGATGGAGCCGCGGCGAAACCGCTGGGTATTTCCGGGAACGGGAAATTCAGGTCACCTTGATCAGCATCCAGATGTCCCATCGGCGGGCGATCTGAAAAGCCGGCCTGGTCGGCCATTCATGTGACCGAACCACACATCAGCTCCGGATTCGAGCGCTTCATGGCATATCATGCGAAGCGGCTCGGAGCGAGTCAACCGCCGGTGTCAGTCTAATAAATCTACCTAATTCTTGTGTTCCAGTCCTGACCTCTCGGCCTGAAGGATCAACAAACCTACCGGTTTGTGATCCTCCAAGCAGAGCCCGCGAGTTGCCCGGGATGCCGTGTCATTTGTCACCTAATCAGCTTTTACGGGAGGAAGAGAGAAGCTGTGGGCCTTTGCATTTTGGTCGAATATGGCCTTCAATGGTGTGTTCACACCGGTCCTGGCCAAACACACTAAGAGCTTCAACCTGATCGACACGCTTGCGGTCGGCGTTGACCGGATTCAGAGGAATTTTGAGCCGCTGCAGCGCCAGGTGGAGCTGTGGGGGAAGACCCAAATCCGCGATGAGCGGGCAAAGCTGACCTTTTACAACGCGTTCATCGACGGCGCCCTGGACGCTCCAAGGAGTCTTTTGCCGGAAGTCCACCGGCTGTATTTTGGGTTCGCGAGGATATTCCCGAGACCGAACTGGAGTTCATTTCACAGACTTGCCCACAACAAAAAGGAGATGTTTTTCGAACACGAGGATTCCGGTA
>Ga0209648_10001860_pt1 | contig 17229 bp, 9 predicted proteins | sample GraSoi2013_115cm_FD_185830 | JGI IMG/M metagenome (GOLD analysis project Ga0209648, IMG submission 185830) | Grasslands soil microbial communities from the Angelo Coastal Reserve, California, USA - Sample 9_17_2013_115cm (SPAdes) (version 2) | ecosystem: Environmental > Terrestrial > Soil >...
AAGTTGCGGAGATGCCCGCAGCCGCAGCTCTCACGGTGAGGGAGGGATTGCGTCTGTTTTCGCCGGCGGCGGCGTTGGTACGCGTGCCGGAATCATTTTTTCAGCTGTATCCCGTCGAGACGCAAGTGGTGATGGCGAGCCTTGCTGACGCCTCGGACATGCTTCGGCTTCTCCTGAACGGCGGCCATTCCGCGAAAGCCGGTTATCTTGCCAAAGCCTTCCGCCAAACCGGGCGCGGCGACCTCGCGGACGAGATTCTCCGCGCGATGAAAGGCGCCGGATACGATGTGCGAGAGAGCAGTCCATTTGAAGCCGGACAAATATTCGGCAGGCCGCGCCGTCCCGCTGCTCCGATCGTGGCTCGCATTGAGATGCTTTGGGAATCGATGCGTGGCAAGGTCCTCGCGGTGTTCCCCAAAGCGCCGGGACTTCCGACAGACAATGAAGCGTATCTTCGCTTCGTCAACGAAATCTATCGGACCGATGCCTACCACTCGTTGTCCATTGAAGGCTACTCAGTCACGCCTGCCCTGGTTGAGAGAGTGCGGCAGGGCGGCTGGGACCCCGAGCATGACGCTGGTGACCGCAGGAATCGCGATGCCCTCGCGGCGCGGGGATACTGGCAAGCGTTCCAGCTCGTGAAAAAAGGAGTAGAGAATGTGATCGCCGGTGAGAACGCCACCGCGCACGTGCGTGCTGTGCACAACGACTGGTATCGCGAATTGTTCCAGCCCAGCGTCACAGCCGGCCTGATCGAAGCGGGGTCATTGGCCGGATACAGGAACATACCCGTGTATCTGCGCGGGTCGCGCTACGTTCCGCCGAGGTGGGAGGCGGTGCGCGACGCCATGCCGGCGTTCTTCGACCTTCTGGAAAAAGAACCCGAGCCTTCGGTGCGAGCGGTGTTGGGACACTGGCTTTTCGGTTATATCCACCCGTACCCGGATGGGAACGGCCGCATGGCGCGCTTTCTGATGAATGTTATGCTGGCTTCGGGCGGCTATCCTTGGACGGTGATTCGCATCAGGGATCGCAAGTCTTATCTGAGCGCCCTGGACCGCGCCAGCACCGGTATGGACATCCATCCGTTCGCAACCTTTATCATCCACCGCGTGCAATGGCGCCTTGAGCGGCACGACCTGACATTTCCTGCGCCCCAAGAGACTTTTGTTTTCGAGCGCGACATTGTCTTTTTCTATGGGCAAGATGGCGACGCGTGGGTGCGGTGTGCCATCAGCAGGGAAGCCCTGGACGATCACTTCCATGACGACGGTAAGGATAAACTCGAGGTGTTCAGAGCGAACCGCCAGGCCATCGAGCAGGAGGTACGGCGGAAATATATTGCTGGCGACACTGAAGTCGATGGGGCTGTTCTCATTCGCTCGGACGATCTACCTGAGTGACGACGTGCGGGTCTGAGATGGGAGTTGTCCCCACCAGTAACTCCGTCCTTGTTGCGCCGTGCATGGTTTACGCAGTTGTGCCCCACGCTCTTCGCGCATAAATGTGCTCACTATTGCTCACAACCCCGTTTCCTTGCCACTGGCTTTCAAGGGGACGACCTGACGGCCGGCATGTTGACAGGTGGGTTCGGGATTGCTCCAGACGTTGCGGCCAAAGCTCCGAAGCACCGGATGGTGGCGGCGATCTTTGGCGAGCGTGAGCTTCAGTACTCAGGAGTCGATGTGTAATCTACATGACGAGTACAATGTCGGTGCGCGGCACCTGAGAAGGGCGACATCGCCCGGCGATGTCAATTGCAACAACCCGGGTGCGCGTAGGAACTTCATTCGCGTAGGAACTTTACTATGGTTCATGGCATCGCCGATCAACCGGAATGCTGGCCCGCTCTGCCTCTGAGTTCGTGGAAAGACACGTACGCAACGCTGCACATGTGGACGCAAATCGTTGGTAAAGTCCGGTTGCGTCTGACGCCGGTCGTGAACCACTGGTGGAATATCCCGTTGTACGTAACGGCTCGCGGTTTGACGACATCTCGCATCCCCTATGGCGAAAGAGCATTCGAGGTGTGGTTTGATTTCATACGACATCAGCTTGTGCTGGAGACGAGCGATGGATTGGTGAAGACACTCCCGCTGGAGCCGCGCTCGGTGGCCGAGTTCTACCAGAAATTCATGGAATTGCTTCGGTCGGCGAGAATTGAACTCAAAATCTGGAGAATGCCGGTCGAAATTCCCGATCCGATTGCCTTTGATCAAGATCGGGCGCACGCCTCATACGACCGCACGTCGGTGGAGAAATTCTGGCGCATCCTGCTGTCCGTGGACACGGTCTTCAACCAGTTCAGGGCAGGATTCATCGGCAAGTCCAGCCCAGTGCACTTTTTCTGGGGAAGCTTCGATCTTGCGGTCACGCGATTTTCGGGCCGCCGGGCGCCCGAGCGCCCCGGCGTCGATGCCATGACTCGGGAAGCCTATTCGCACGAAGTGAGCAGCGTGGGCTTCTGGCCCGGGAGCGGCAACGTCCAGGGTGCGGCGTTCTACTCGTACGCGGTTCCCGAGCCGCAGGGATTCAAAGACAGGCGTGTCCGTCCGGATGCCGCCTTTTACGATCGGCAGCTCGGCGAATTCCTCCTAATGTATGACGATGTACGGAAGGCGGAGTCGCCCACCGCGTCATTACTAGAATTTTGCAAGAGCACATACGAAGCCGCGGCAACGCTTGGCAACTGGGACCGCGGTGCGCTTGAAAGGTAGCTGCCGCTAATTTGTTGCAGAGGCAACAAATCGTTACGAAGTAGATGCGCCGGCAGAGATATTGGTGAAAATTTCGTCAAGATCACCCGTGTGGTTGCGACGAGTGGTATATTGGCCGCGAATCCTCCTCATTCGATTGAAGCGCGAGCGCAGATTAGTCCAGGATTACGAATCCAAGAGGGTAGAGCGAATCCATGTCCATTCCTAGAACAAAATTTTGGCGAGATAAATTTTGCGGGCGAGAGCGGAACTTACCTTTTCTCTTTGCGTGTGCCGCGCTGGTTGCTTGCGCCGGAGCGGTGGTGGCTCTCCGCGCGCAGGACAAGAACCCGTTTGCCGGCGATCCGAGAGCCGCGAAAGTGGGCGAATCGCAATTCCGAGCGAACTGCGCGTTTTGTCACGGGCTGGGCGCGCGTGGCGGAGGACGAGGGCCGGATCTCACGCGGGCACAGAAGCGTCACGGCAATTCCGACGCGGACTTGTTTCGAACGATCAACGAAGGAGTTCCCGGCACAGCCATGCCGCCGAACGGCGCGACGCAGCAAGGTGTGGGCATGACCGAGGAAGAGATCTGGCAGGTAATCAGCTACATTCGCAGCGTACAGGCGAAGGCTCCCGCGCAAATTGTTGGAAATGTGGCGCACGGCAAGGAACTTTTTTACGGCAGCGCGGCGTGCTCCACATGCCACATGATTCAGGGGAAGGGAGGGCGGCTTGGACCCGACCTAAGCACGACGGGTTCGGCGCGCTCGACCGACTATCTGGTGGAATCCGTGCGCAATCCAAGCCGGCGGCTGGCGCAGGGAATTTCCGAGGCGATGAAAGAATTTTCGCAGGAATATGAGACCGTCACGGCGGTCACGGCGGACAGAACGAAGTATGTGGGAGTGGTGCTGAATGAAGATCATTTCACGGTGCAAATGATGGACACGCGCGAGCAGCTTCACCTTTTCGAAAAAAACAAGCTGCGATCGTTGGAGAAGAGCCGGGAATCGCTGATGCCGGCGTACGATCAGAAAACATTGAGCGATAAAGACCTGCAGGATGTGATCGCGTACTTGCTTGCAGTGGGTGGCCAATGAAGAGGCAAACGATTCTCTGCACAATCAAAAGCAGATTCCTCGCTTCGCTCGGAATGAGAAATCTAATAGCCTCGGCGCTGGTTGTATCAACGATGGGAACTGGTGGCGCGCCCTTGATAAAGGCGCAGGTGACGGGACAGCGGTTGCTGGATTCAGCCAAAGAGCCACAGAACTGGCTGATGTATTCGGGAGATTACGCGGGACGGCGGTTCAGCGCGTTGGACCAGATCAAAACTTCGAATGCGGCGATGCTTGTTCCCAAGTGGGTGTACCAGACAATGGCGGGCGGGAAATTCGAAACGACGCCGCTGGTTGTGGACGGAATCCTTTACGGCACGGGGCAGGACAATCGCGCGTTCGCGCTGGACGCGCGGTCGGGACGGCCGATTTGGCAATATCAACGCGCACTGGCAGCGGATATTCGGCCGTGTTGCGGGCGCGTGAATCGCGGGCTGGCGATTTTGGGCGATAAAGTTTTCCTGGGCACGCTCGATGCGCACGTTATTGCGCTGGACGCAAAAACCGGGAGCGTTGTGTGGGACGTTACGGCGGTGGATTATCGCCAGGGCTACAGCATCACGCTTGCGCCGCTGGCGATCAAGAATCTTGTGCTGATCGGAGTGTCGGGCGGGGAATATGGGATTCGCGGATTTATTGATGCCTATGATGCTGGGACCGGGGAGCGCAAGTGGCGCTTTTACACCGTCCCAGGTCCCGGCGAGCCGGGGCATGAAACCTGGGAAGGCGAGTCGTGGAAAATCGGAGGCGCGCCCGCGTGGATCACCGGGACTTACGATCCCGCGACCAATACTACTTTTTGGACCACGGGCAACCCTTCGCCTTCGAATCGCGGGGAGGGACGCGCGGGCGACAATCTGTATAGCAATTCCTTGCTCGCTCTCGAACCGGAGACGGGAAAGCTGAAATGGTATTTTCAGTTTTCGAAGCATGATGAGCATGATTACGACGCTACGCAGGTGCCCGTCTTGGTTGACCAGGGAGAGCGGCACCTGATCGTGCAGGCGAACCGCAACGGATTTTTTTACGTCATTGATCGCAACAATGGAAAGCTACTGTTTGCGAACGCTTTCGCGAAAGTAACCTGGAGCGACTCAAAGGATGCGAGCGGCGCGCCCATTGCGCGGAAGGACGCTTCACCGACGCTGGAAGGGAATCGCGTGTGCCCGGGGGCGGCCGGGGCGACGAACTGGATGTCGCCTACTTATGATCCACAGACGCAGCTGTTCTACGTGACGGCGCGGGAGCAGTGCGACGTTTTCAGCACGGCGCCGCAGGCGTACGAAGCGGGACACGCTTACTATGGCAGCGCGTATTTCCCGAACGACGATGCCGAGCCGTTCACTGGCGCGCTGCGCGCGATCGATCCGAACACCGGAAAAATGAAATGGGAATGGAAGCACCCTTCGCCGACCTGGTCTGGAGTGCTATCAACAGCGGGCGGGCTGATCTTCACGGGGGACGCGGAGGGAAACTTCATTGCGCTCGAAGCCGCTTCGGGTAGGGCGCTCTGGCATTTCCAGTGCGGCGCGTCGGTGTATTCGTCGCCGATGTCGTTTGCGATCGACGGAAAACAATATGTGGCCGTTGCGGCGGGGAGTGCTCTTTTCAGTTTCGCGTTGCCGTGAACCTCGACGGAGGAATCGAGGAATTGCGAAGGCAGGCACCAGCTTGGAAGCCGTCAGGGGACTGATGAAACGCCAGGACCGCTCGGGACACTATGGAGAGGGTGCGCAGGTAGAAACGGCGCTTGATTTCAATGCTATCAGGGTCATAATAAGGCAGTTCGTGGAGGTCGACCCCCCAGCTCATGCAATGCCCGGTTTGTCAGGCGGATAATCTTGCCAGCGCTGTGACGTGCGAGAAGTGCAGCACTCCTTTCCCATTGTCGGACGCGACGATTTCTCCGTCAGAATATGGTCAGTCAACAGGGTGGTCGAAGGCCGCCACGCTGCGCCCGTCGATTGAGGCCGCGGCAAAAGGACAGCTCAAGCCGGGGAGCATGCTCGGCGAGCGCTATGAAATCGTTCAATTGCTGGGTCAAGGCGGGATGGGGGCCGTTTACAAGGCGCGAGACGTCGAACTGGAGCGTACGATTGCGCTGAAGCTGATTCGTCCCGACCTCGCCAGTCATCCGGAAGTCCTGCGGCGCTTCAAGCAGGAACTCATCCTGGCGCGGGAAGTAACCCACCGCAACGTCATCCGCATTTACGATCTGGGACAAGCAAGCGGAGTCCGATACATCACCATGGAGTACGTGGAAGGGCGAGATTTGCGAGTCCTTTTGAATGAGAAAGGGAAATTGACTCCGGAAGAGGCGGTTCCAATTTTCCTGCAAATTGCGGCGGCGCTGGAAGCGGCGCATCACGCTGGAGTTGTGCATCGTGACTTGAAGCCGCAGAACGTCATGGTGGACCAGGACGGCCGCGTTTACGTGATGGATTTCGGTGTGGCGGGATCGCTGGAAACGCCTGGGATGACGCAGACCGGGGCGCTGATGGGCACGCCGGAGTACATGTCGCCGGAGCAGGCCAAGGGCATGAAAGTGGACGCCCGCTCGGATCTGTTTTCGATGGGAATCATTTTTTACGAGATGCTGAGCGGCGTCTCGCCTTTCAAAGCCGACACGACGATGGCGACGATGTTCAAACGGACGCAAGAACGCGCTGTTCCGCTGGCGCAGGCGGAGAGCGGCGTGCCGGTGTTCTTGAGCGACATCGTTTCAAAGTGCCTGGAGATCGAGCGGGAGAAGCGATTCGCGAGCGCCCGGGAAATGGCGCAACAATTGGAAATATGGCAGGGTCCTCCCGCGGGAAGTTCCACCGGCATTCTGCCCCACCCACGAACTGCGGCCTTCTGGAGGTGGGCCTCGACGGCCCTAGCCGTGTTGCTGGTAACGGCGGTGATTGGATTTCGACTGAAAGGCCCGCCTAAGCCGAAAGTGGCGCGCGCCCCGGTGAGCGTTCTTGTGGCGGACTTCACGAACCACACGGGCGACCCGATTTTCGACGACACCCTGGAACCGATGTTCAACGTCGCCCTGGAAGGAGCCAGCTTCATTAATGCTTTCAACCGCGGGAATGCCCGCAAGCTTGCCGGGCAACTTCCGCACCCCACGGACAAGCTCGAAGAGCAGCCGGCGCGCCTGGTTGCGGTGGGCCAGGGCCTTGGCGCGGTGGTCACCGGGTCCCTGAGTCGCCGCGGCGACGGATACAAGCTCTCAGTGGAAGCATTGGACGCGAGAACCGGGAACTCCATTGCAACGGCTGAAGTAAGCGCTTCCAACAAAGACGAACTGTTGCTGGCCGTACCCAAGCTGGCGGCCCCCATCCGCAAAGCGCTCGGCGACACTACACCGGAATCGGTACAACTCACTGCAGCCGCAGGAGCGTTTACTGCCGCCTCGGTGGAGGTCGTACACGATTATAGCATTGGGATGGAACAGCAGTTCGCTGGGAAAATGGAAGACGCATTGGGCTCATTCTCCAAGGCCGCGGAGCTGGATCCGAACTTCGCCCGCGCCTACGCTGGTATGGCCGCGGCAGCTGGAAACTTGGGCCGGTCGCAAGATGCCGAAAAGTACGTCAAACTGGCGATGGAGCACGTTGACCGCATGACCGAACGCGAACGGTACCGCATCCGTGGCTTGTATTACATGAGGACCGGGAACTGGGAGAAGTGCGTTGAGGAATTCGGCGAGTTGGTAAAGCAGTACTCAGCTGATAATCTTGGCTACAACAATCTCGCCATTTGTTATCAGGGCCTGCATAACAAGCCCAAAGCTATCGAGGAACTGCAGCGATCTTTGGAGATCTTACCCAACAACCAGGCGGTCCGGATGAATCTCGCGATCCTCACGTCGTACGTCGGGGATTTCCCGACGGCGGAGCGGGAGGCGCGGACGGTGTTGCAGGTCAGCCCTTCCTTCGAAAGAGCCTACGTTGGTCTGGCGTACGCCCAAGTCGGGCAGGGCCAGCTCGCTGAAGCGATCAAAACCTATCGGCAGCTCGAGAAGATCAGCAACTTTGGACAGGCCTTGGCGGCTCCTAGGCTGGCCGACATCGCTCTATACGAGGGACGTTTGGGCGACGCAGCGCAGTTGCTGCAACAAGGGGCGGCCGCGGACGTGCAAGCGGGAAGGCTGGATTCCGCCGCCGCCGATTTTGCTGTGCTTGGGTATACCCAGCTTTTGCGAAAACAGAAGGCAGCGGCATTAACCGCATTGGAAAAGGCGCTGGCCAACAGCAAAGCGGTTTCGCCCCGGTTCCTGGCAGCACGCGTCTACGTCGCAGCCGGCGAAACCTCGAAGGCGCGCAAATTGGCTGCCGGCCTCGCCTCCGAAGCACAGCCCGAGCCTCAGGCATACGCCAAATTGATTGAGGGTGAAGCCCTGCTGCAGGAAGGCGCAGCGCGCCAGGCGATCCAGTTGTTCACCCAGGCCAACAACCAGCTCGATACCTGGATCGGACACTTCGATCTCGGCAGAGCCTATCTGAAAGCGGACTCCTTCGTGGAAGGGGATTCCGAATTCGATCGCTGCATCGAGCGCCGTGGTGAAACCTTGGACCTATTCGATTACGTGCCGACCTATGGCTACTTACCCGAGGTTTACTATTATCAGGGGCGCGCGCGCGAGGGACTGAACAGTCCCGGAGCTGCTGCCGATTCCTACCGTAGCTATCTACGCATCCGCGGCAAGGCTGGCGAAGATCCCTTACTCTCCGAAGTTCGCCGCCGCCTCGGCCAGTGGGGCATGTCCTAGAAAAAACGACGGGCGATTTCGTCGCCCGTCGTAGCCTTCCACCGTCAATTGTTTTTTCTGTCCGTCCCAAGTATACAACGGGCCACCTGCCAAGGGCGGCCCACTGTGCTGAGACAATCCTTAGAATTTCACTAATATGGTCTTCGGGTCCGACGCACGGCTCGTGGCCCCCTGCGCGTTGGTATCCGTCACGAAGTAGGTGTATGTCGTGTTGTTCTGGAGCTTGCTGTTGTCAGTGAACGTCGTCACGGGAGGCGTCCCAGTTAGCCCCTTTGGCGTGAGGTCGGTGAACAGATTGGGGTTTGCAGCCACGGCAGCCAGCACGCTAGCCAACGTGGGGAAGGAGCCCGTGGCGCGCCGGATGTCATACCTGCGAACCTGACACGGCCCGCCGGGTGCCGTCCAATTCAGGATGACACTCTTGCTGCTCATAGCTGCTATCAGCCCCGTGGGAGGATCCGCTGTGGAGCAGGCCGTATCTGCGTCCTGTTCGGTGCTGCCGCCTAACCCCGACAAGTCGGCGGTGCTGCCGCCTAACCCCGATAAGTCGGCCGTGCTGCCGCCTAACCCCGTTAAGTCGCTGACGCTGCCGCCTAACCCCGTTAAGTCGGCGGTGCTGCCGCCTAACCCCGTTAAGTCGGCCGTGCTGCCGTCGGAAAATCCAAACGTATTGGCTCGGGAACCTACTTGACGCAGATCGACATTGATCCAGTCATTAAACCCGGTAAAGGGCGAATCCACGTCGGTGCCACCAGGCGAATTGAAGAAATTGTCGTTAAAATTGACGTCCTGCACCAAGCCGGTGTCCGTCGTATTCCCATCATTGTTCCAATCGATGGGAGCGGAAAAGGTGCTGCCGTCAACTCGGACCATCTGCGCTCCGTCCGTGATGGGCGTACCATCGCAGTGACGGGTAGCGAAATTCCCGATTTGCCTGTCGAGCGCATTGGGCGGCGCATACCATCGGGTGAAATGCGCGGCCGGGCTTGCCGAATTGGTAAACAGCGCCGAGCCTATCCCGAGCGTCTCGTCTAGGGCTGTTTCATCCAGATTCGGGAGCGTCTGTCCGGAATAATCAATTCCCCCATCGGGGAAACCGCGGATCTGGAACAGATAATTCATCGAGCTGAGAAAGCCCGGGTTGCAGTTCAAGCCATAGCTCGGCGGGAAGAACGGCGGGTTGTTGATCTGTTGGCCTTGGACAGGGTTGGGAAAGAACGTGCCGCCATGCGTGAGGAAGAACGTATGCCCCATTTCATGCAGCAGCGTCCCAGCCTGGGGCGTGACGTCCCCGACCTGATCGTTGCAATAGGTCGGATTCTGAGATGTCAGTGGCTGCGAGGGATCCGGCTGGCAGTTTGATGGATCGTCAGTTCTCCACAGCCCAAACGTCACCGCTGAGTCTCCCCCACCCACGTCCGAATGCCCCCCGCTGCTTGTCGGGCCTCCGTACGTAACCGCGAGTCGTGACTCATTAAAGCAGGGTAGTGCCTGCCCGAGGCAACTGAACTCGTAAGCGCCGTCTGCCACCCCGGCCGTGGTGATGGTGAAAGTGGTGGCAGTGACATTGGTATTCGGATCCGTAGTCTGGCTTTGAATGGTGAACGGGCGATAGGTGCCGTTCAGAGCGGGGTGCCCAATGGCCCCCGCGATGGTTACCCGATCACCATTCGCGTCGATGCACGCGGGCGGAGGATTGGCGGCGTTACAATCTCCGGGCTTAACGAGCCCTTGAGGGGTTTGGATTTTTACGGTTGCGGTAGTCCCGGAATTCCCAATCGAAATTAACCTGGCGACTGAGGTGTTGGTGCTCGGTAGTGTCGCGGCGAAGGAGGTCCAGAAGGATCTTGGCTCTCCCAAGGCGTGGCCGAAAAGCACGTAATGGTAACTGTCTTTCCGTCCGAACTGAAAATTTCCTAGGGGTACGATGGTATTGTTGGGCAGGGTTAGGGTCGCATTGTTCTTGACAAATAAAAATCCTCCCTTCCACCCAACCGCCGCCTGACCTGGAATTTGGCACAGTGTGGTCTTCGAATCGGTGCAGACCACGGCGCTTTCAGGAATCTCGTTTCCACCGGTTCCGCCCTGTATGATGTAAGGGTCCGGGCACACTTGCTGGTTCGGCAACTGCGGCGTCAGCTTACAAACGGTCTGACCGTTATAATTCGTACCGACATCGAAATGAACGTGGACGTTTTGTCTCCAAAAGGCGTCGCCCACCTTATCGAGAGCCTCATGCTTGGGCAGGTGCGAGTGTAAAATAGTACCCGTAGTTGAATCCCGAAGTGTAAGGTAATCGACTTCAACAAAGATGTCCTGGGCGGTTGGGCTGGCGCCGGGCAGAGCCACAAACTGGTTGCTTATGACATCGGTGTAGCCTGGGCCTGGGTTCACGTTGGCCTTCCACGCAGCGAGCAGGCCATCGTGGTTAGTGTCCTCAACCGTGGTGCTGAAGACCAAAGCGCCCCAGTCGAGGCAGTTGCCATTCGTGGCCGCCGGCACGACGGAAGTCGTCTCCAAAGAATCGTTGGAATGCACCATAGTATTGACAGGCCAGGTCGGATTGTCCCAGGAACCGTTATATATCCCGGGAAGCGGATTTGTGGGGTCGCTGTAGAGGGAGGGAAGGTTCATGCCATTTAGGAGTACACTTTCGGACTTCTTAGGCTGGCCACCGCCTACAATGTGAGTAATCTTGGCCAAGGGGGATGCAGCAGCCTGATAGAAACCGGCAATCTGCTGGCTCATCTCGGGCGTTGGTGACGAGGTGTTGCTCGGGGCAAAGGTGCCGTCGTAGAGGACGATCGAATTCAGCGGAACTAGTGGTGACTGTACCCGGTATATGATCACGAGAGTGGCGCCCAAGGTAAATGGGACCTTAGCGCCATTGGTTCCGGTATCGGCCAGCTGTACTTGAAAAGGACCGTTACCCTGGACCTTGCCGTTCGCATCCACGGGCAGAAACGGACGGACGTCTGCGCGGTAGCCCTGAATAGTTTTTGCCCCCTGCGCTGAACCCGAGCAGCCGCCGTTACTCCAGGATGTGGGAGCGTTTGGGGTTGCGCTGGGCAGGAACGATCCGCTGATGGCGTAACCATTGAAGAATCCGTTCTTTCCAGGATTCGGCGCCTGCGATGTTGATTCAACGGTTTCCCAGTATAGGAAGGCCGCCACGATATCCGCGCCGACTGGCACGCCCGGAGACGGCACCCCCGTAGCTTGGCCCTGTACAGTATCGGGAATGTTGATGGTTCCCGTCGCGAGCGTTCCGTTTGATGATCCTTTCACCCAGCCGCCGACAACGTAGTCGCCAGTGACAAAATAGTTCTGGAATATGTTCAACGGATTGGTTTGCGCTAAGGCTGTTTGCGCAAACCCAAACACCAACAGTAACCCTAACGCCGCCGTCGTACGCATGAGTCGGCAGCCCCAAGAAATTGGGCCACGTGTCGGAATAGTAGTCTGCATAATCAGCCTCTCTCACTACGAATTCTGGAAGGCCGGTATCGACGCTCAGTTCAGCACTGCGGATTTCCTGAAAAGTAAATGTCAGACATGAGAACGAGCGTGACAGTTTCCACGTAACAAGCCTTCATTCGCCAACTTCCGTTTCTGGGAACCGACACTGAGGGGGACGTACGATCGGACGGCAATCAACTGACCGCTCTCAGGGCTAGGGTTGAGCTCGCTGCCGCTCTGCCAACTGGGCGAGTAGGACAACGAACTGGGGCGGACGATACCCTGAAACGTTTGCTGAGTCAAGACACAGAACTACTGAACCTTGCGTACCTGAAGTTTGAACTCGGCCTCGACGAACGGAAGCTTCCTGTTTACTGCCGGTTCTGTCTCTAGCGCATTGCTGCAAGCGCGGGCGCCCAATTCGCGCTATAATTGGAGGGTTATGCTCTCCGTCAACAACATCACTATGCGGTTTGGTCCGCGGATCCTGTTTGAGAACGTGACCTGCACCTTCATGGCCGGGCGCCGCTATGCCATTACCGGACCCAACGGCGCCGGTAAGTCCACCTTTATGAAGATTTTGACTGGAGAGATCGACTCCACAAGTGGCTCGATCACGCGGCCGAAGAAGATGGGCGTTCTGCGGCAGGACCAGTTTGCGTTTGACGAATACCGCGTCATTGATACGGTCATTATGGGGAATGCGGCGCTCTGGAAAGCACTCGAAGAGCGCGACGCGCTGTATGCCAAGCCGCACGACGAATTGACTGACGCGGATGGGATGCGCCTGGGGGAACTGGAAGGCATCGTCGGGGAAGAGGGGGGCTATACGGCGGAGGCGGATGCCGCGGTGCTGCTCGATGGATTGGGCGTGGAAGGTGAGCTGCATGAACGAAAGATGGGCGAATTACAAGGCGGGCAGAAGGTGCGCGTATTGTTGGCACAGGCACTGTTCGGAAATCCCACGGCGCTGCTGCTGGACGAGCCGACGAACAACCTGGACCTAGATTCCGTGCACTGGCTGCAGAGATACCTTTGCGAATATGAAGGCGTGCTGATCGTCATCTCGCACGACAGGCATTTTTTGAACAGCGTGTGCACGTACACCGCGGACATCGACTACGAGACCATCATCATGTACGTCGGCGGGTACGACGATATGGTGGTGGCCAAGACGCAGATTCGCGGGCGCATCGAAGCGGACAATGCCAATCGCGAGAAAAAAATCGCGCAGTTGCGGGAGTTTATCGCGCGGTTTTCAGCGGGCACGCGTTCCGCGCAGGCGACTTCGCGGAAGAAAGAAGTCGAGCGCCTGCAAACGACGGAGCTGGCGAGGAGCAACATCCAGCGCCCGTACATAAAGTTCGATATGAAGCGGAATTCGGGAAGGCATCCGCTGGAGATTCGGAGCGTCGAGAAATCGTACGAGGATCTGAAGGTGATTCCACGTTTTTCCGCGAGCGTGGTGCGTGGCGAAAAAATCGCGTTGATGGGACGCAACGGCGCCGGCAAAACCACGATGCTGAAGTCACTGGTTCGCAACGCGCCGGGATTCATCGAGGACCAGGACCAGCAATTTCCGATCGATGGCGGCGAGGTGAGATGGGGACACGAGGTGGCAGTGGGGTATTTCGCGCAGGATCACGGCGAATCCATTACCAAAGGAATGACGGCGATCGATTGGCTGTGGCAATTCGATCCCTCCGCTTCCCAACAGGAATTGCGCGGGTTGATGGGGCAGATGCTTTTTAGCGGTGAGGATGCGCTGAAGCCGACGCGGGCGCTTTCCGGCGGCGAGTCCGCGCGGCTGATTTTTTGCCGGCTGATGCTGCAGAAGCCGAATTTTCTGGTGCTGGACGAGCCGACCAACCACTTGGACCTGGAATCCATCAACGCGCTGAACATTGCGTTGCAGCGGTACGACGGGACCGTGTTGCTCGTGACGCACGACCATGACGTCATTGACGAAGTCGCCACGCGCATTTGGCATTTCCATGGCGGCAAGATCGAGGACTTCAAGGGCACGTACGAGGAATTCGCCGCCTACGCGGAAGCGAAGGCATCTTAAGAACGCGATCTGGCAGATTCCTTTTTGCATTCATAGCGCACGTCCCGCGGCAACACCCGACGCCCACGCCCATTGAAAATTGAATCCTCCGAGATGGCCGGTGACATCGACGACTTCGCCGATGAAAAATAATCCTTTGACCTTGAGACACTCCATCGTCTTGCTCGACAATTCATCGGTGTCGACGCCGCCCGCCGTCACCTCCGCCTTTTCGTAGCCCTCGGTGCCAGCGGGGTTGATCACCCAGTTGTGTACGTGCTCCTCCCATTTTGCCAAGGCATCATTGTTCCAGGCCGTTGGCGCATGATTTTCCAGCCAGCGTTCGGCGAATCGCTTCGGCAGAATTCCCTGGAAGGCCTTCTGGGCTGCGTCGATATTGCGCACCTTCGCAGCGCAAATTGATCGCGCGATCGTGCGATCTGGGGCCAGATCAATGTGGATGGGCTGGCCGTTCTCCCAATAGGAAGAGATTTGCAGCATCGCAGGACCGCTCAAACCGCGATGAGTGATCAGCATTTTTTCACGGAAGGCATGATGATTGGCTTTCGCGACTACTTCTGCTGAAACGCCCGCCAAGTCGCAATAGCGGCTGCGATCTTTTCCGGCTAGGACGAAGGGCACAAGTGCGGGCTTGGTCTTCACAATTTTCAATCCGAATTGGCGTGCCAGCTCGTAGCCGAACGGCGTCGCGCCCATTTTGGGGATCGAGAGTCCGCCTGTCGCAATCACGAGCACAGGTGCTTGAAATTCGCCGGATTCGGTGCGAACCACGAACTCGGTGGCGCGCTGCACTTCCTGGATTCGGGTTTGCAAGAAAGTCTGCACTCCCGCCGCTCGGCACTCCGATTCCAGCAAGTCGATGATGTCGTCCGCTGAGCGGTCACAAAAGAGTTGTCCGAGCGTTTTCTGGTGGTAAGGAATGCGATGCTTCTCGACCAGCGTGATGAAATCCGCGGGCGTGTACCGGGCAAGAGCGGATTTCGCGAAGTGTTCGTTTGCGGAAATGAAATTCTCCGGCTGGCAATGAATGTTGGTGAAATTACAGCGCCCGCCGCCGGAGATCAGGATTTTCTTGCCGACGCGATCGGCACGCTCAAGCACCGCGACACGCCGCCCGCGTTTGCCGGCCTCGATCGCGCAGAGAAGTCCCGCGGCGCCGGCGCCGAGAACGAGGGCGTCAAATTTGCGCATCAAAACGGAATCTCATTTGAGCCGGATTGCATGGTGTGACGAATTTTCACCGCCATGATTCTCAAGGTTAAACTATGTACAGGAGAAGACCGAGGGAATTGCCTCCGATCATCAGCGCGCAAGGACTGTGCAAGAGATATGGCGTCGCACCGCTCTTCCAAGGTATTTTCGTTCACTGCTACAAGGCGGAGTGTTTTGCTGAAAAAGCAAAGCTGATGCTCTTCGCCATGGACAAGGAGAGCATGCCGGAGAATTAATTCTTCGAAGGAATTAAACTGTGCCGTGTAACTATGATCGTCAACGTCTTCGGCATTGCGCGATAAACTCGACGCCAGAGGCCGCAAGCACCTGGGAAGAAGGAATCAAACCGTTCCTCCGAGCGGAGTTTGGAATTCGCCAGATTGGCCGCACCTTTTCGGTGGTTACGGCTTCCCGCCGTTCAGCAGGCTCTTCCAGCGCACCCAGGCCTCGGTGCGCGCCTTCTTGTCTGCCTCTTTCGCATCGGGTGCTTCGCCTGCGCGCATGAAGCCATGCGCTGCGCCTTCGTAGGTCACGGTGTCGTAAGTCTTGCCTGCGGCCTTCATCTGCGCGACGGCGTCGGGGACCATGGCGCCAATGCGCGCGTCGTTCCCCGCGTAAAAGCCGTAGACCGGCGCCTTGATGCCCACCATCGAATCCTTGTCCGGCGGCGGGCCATAGAAAACGAAAGCAGCCGCCAGATCAGAACGATTCGTTGCAAAGCGGAAGGTCTGGCCGCCGCCCCAGCAAAAACCGCCGACGAAGAGCTTGCCGTTCGAGGCGGGAATCTTCAACGCGTAATCCGCCGCGGCATTCAAATCCGCGGTTACCTGGTCTGGATTCAGGTGACTTACGGCTTCCATCGTTTTGCCCTCCACAAAATCGCTGCTACGGCCGCCGTTCGGGCCCATGCCGGATAGGAGATCGGGCGCAACGGCAATGTAACCCGCCGCGGCCACCTGGTCTGCCAGATCCTGCACCCAGTCCGTCATGCCAAAGATTTCGTGAATGATTAGTACGACGGGCGTCTTGCTCTTCGATTCTGGATAGACAACAAATGTTTCGACCGAACGGCCATCGTGCTTGATGGTGACCCACTCGCGGTGGCGCGGCGATTTTTCCAGCGTGGCCTTGGCCCAATCTTGCGCAGAAGCAATCTGCGCCACGCAGAGAATCAACATAAAAATCAGAGCGATACGTTTCATGGCGTGGTTCCTCCCTCAGCAAATTTGCCGGCCGGATTGAAGCGAAAAAGCGTGGGCGCTGGACGTTGGGCATTGTAATGCCGTGCGACACAGCCTGCAAGACAGAGGAGAAGTCTTTCTTTTTCACTGCATGCGTTGACACACTTGCAGGCGTCCGATACGCTTTTGAGTTTACTCGGCTTGAGATATTGCATCTGAGAGGAACGGACAAACTGCCGCATGGCCGAAGAAAAGCTTCCTACCCGCGCACAAGATTTTTCCGAGTGGTACAACCAACTTGTCGTCAAAGCGCAGCTTGCTGATTACGCGCCGGTACGCGGCTGTATGATCGTGCGCCCCTATGGATGGGCGCTATGGGAAAATATTCAGCAGGCGCTCGATCGCCGCTTCAAGGCCACCGGCCATCAAAACGTGGCGTTCCCTCTGCTGATCCCGCGGAGCTTCATCGACAAGGAAAAGCATCACGTTGAAGGGTTCGCGCCCGAGCTTGCGGTTGTCACCATTGGTGGGGGCGAAGAGCTCGCCGAGCCTCTCGTCATCCGCCCCACGTCGGAAACGATTATCGGCCACATGTGGTCCAAATGGATCCAATCGTATCGCGACCTGCCGGTGTTGATGAACCAGTGGAACAGTGTAGTGCGCTGGGAATTGCGCACCAAACTCTTTTTGCGCACGCTCGAATTTTACTGGCAGGAAGGCCACACCGCTC
>Ga0209648_10001861_pt1 | contig 17225 bp, 18 predicted proteins | sample GraSoi2013_115cm_FD_185830 | JGI IMG/M metagenome (GOLD analysis project Ga0209648, IMG submission 185830) | Grasslands soil microbial communities from the Angelo Coastal Reserve, California, USA - Sample 9_17_2013_115cm (SPAdes) (version 2) | ecosystem: Environmental > Terrestrial > Soil >...
CCGGCCAGCCGGGTATGACAGACGCCTCGTGGTCGTCGGCGGCTACGTGATGCTGCTCCTGTTCGGAGTCGCGCAGAGCATAATCGGCTGCTTTCAGTACAGCCGGGCCCTGGGCTCGCTGCCCGCGGCCGCCCTGGCCTTCGACGTGGCGATTCTCGTGACCTGCGTGCTCGGCGCCTGGGGAATGCGCAGCCCCCTCGGCGGGCTTATGCCCGCTGTGGGCTGGTTCGTCTCGACCTACGTGCTGGCCATGAGCACCTCGGGAGGAAGCGTCGTGATCGCGGCGAACATCGGCGCATCGAAGTGGTTCCTGTTTGGCGGCTCGGCCTGCGCGGCGGCAGGCGTCCTGGTCGCCTTCGCGTGGTCGTCGGCCGCGCGGAAGCCCGGCCCGTGACGGCGGTCGACCCCGGCGCCTTCCGGCGGGCGGCCGGGCAGTTCCCCACCGGCATCGTCGTGGTGTCCACCAGCCTGGACGGCAACGGTCACGCGATGACCGTGAGCGCCTTCACCTCGGTGTCGCTTGAGCCGCTGCTCGTGCTGTTCTGCGCGGAGAAGATCGCCCGGTTTCACGACGCGGTCGTGGCGGCAGGGTTCTGGGCGGTCTCGGTTCTCGACGAGGAGTCCGAGAAGGAGGCGCGCTGGCTCGCCACCCGCGGCCGCCCGCTGGACGGCCAGCTGGACACGATCCCGCACCATCCCGGGCCGCTGACCGGGGCGCCGATCCTGGACGGCGCGCTCGCGGCGATGGAATGCCGGACCCAGGCCGTGCATGACGGCGGCGACCACAGCATCGTGGTCGGCGAGGTGCTCGGCGTCACCGAGCCAGTAAAGAGGGATGGGGAGGCGGGCGGGGAGGGCGGGCCGCTGCTCTACCACGCCGGCCGGTACCGCCGGCTCGCCCCGGACTAGCCGCCCCCGGTTCTGGCCAGCCGTATCGATGGCACCCCGGTGCGGTTCTAGCCCCTCCCCGCTCTGGCCAGCCGCATCGGCGACACATCGCTGCGGCTGGGGATGAGGGGGCTCAGGGGCGCACGGCCCAGCTGGGGTCACGTTTCTCCGCGAAGGCGGCCATGCCCTCCTGGGCCTCCGCAGACGCGAAACGGCCGGCCGACAGCTTGGCCATGCGCGCCAGCCCGTCGGCCACCGGCAGCGTCCCGGCCTCACGGAGCACGGTCTTGGTCGCTTCCAGCGCGCCGGGCGCTCCGCGCAGCAGCAGGCCGGCGTACCGGCCGGTCTGCTGGTCGAGCTCGGCCTCGGGCACGGCGCGGGTGAGCAGCCCGATCTCCGCCGCGCGCTGCGCGCCGAACGCCTCCCCGGTCAGGAAGTACTCGGCCGCGGCGCGGGGCTCCATACGGCGCAGGCAGGTCACCGCGATGATCGCGGGCGTCGCCCCGATCCGCACCTCGCTGAAGGCGAACGTGGCGGACTGCGCCGCCACCGCGATGTCGCAGGCGGCGATCAGCCCGATGCCGCCGGCCCGGGCGCTGCCGTTCACCCGGCAGACGATCGGCTTGGGGCTGTCCCAGATCAGCTGCAGGACCCTCGGGAACAGCTCGGGCGCTACGGCCGGGCTGGTCCTGCTCTCCTTCAGGTCGGCCCCCGAGCAGAACGCCGGGCCCGCCCCAGTCAGCACGAGCACCCGGACGCCGGCATCGCTGAGCGCGCCCGCCAGCGCGGCGTGCAGCTCGATGAGCAGCCCGCTGGACAGGGCGTTCCTGTTGGCCGGCGAGTCCAGCGTGATCGTCGCGACCTCTCCCGCCAGAGCCGTCCGGACAAGATCTTTCACGCCTGTTCCTCCTCCATGACCGCCAGCACATCTCCCGCCTGCACCTGGTCGCCGAGGGCGACCCGCACCTCAGCCACCAGCCCGTCCGCCGGCGCCACGATCTGGTGCTCCATCTTCATCGCCTCCAGAACGACGATCGGCTGGCCCGACCGGACCCGCTCACCGCGATCGGCCCCGATCCGCACCACGTTCCCCGGCATCGGAGCGACCAGCGATCCGGGTTCGGAGGCGGCGGCCGGCAGGGGCAGGCGGGGGACCAGGGCCAGGACGACGTTGCCGAACGCGGAGTCCACCCAGACGACGTCGCCGGCCCGGGCGACATCGAACCGGTGACGCACGCCGGAGACCTCGAGCACCGCGTGATCGGGAGCCGCCCCGACGACACCCAGCCCGCCGGGGCTGGTCACGTCCCCGCTGGCGGCCGCTTCCTCGTCTGGTACCACCGCAATCCCGTCGCGATGCCAGCGATAGGCGACCTCGATCCGGCCTCGCGGGCCGTCGAAGGCCGTGCGCTGCGGCTGCGAGACCACGTTGCGCCATCCGCTCGGCAGGCCGCCGGCCACCCGCGCCGCCGACCGGTTCGCCGCGGCGCCGGCGAGCGCGGCGGCTACCGACGACAGCCAGCACGCCTGCTCGCCGGGGACGAGCCCGGCCAGGTCGTAGCCGTCCAGCAGCGACGTGTCGGCCTGGCCGGCGAGAAACGCGGGATGGCGCAGCACGCTGGCCAGCAGCCCGCGGTTGGTGGCCGGACCGTGAACCCTGGCCCGGTCCAGGGCGCTGGCCAGCATGCGGGCGGCCGCGTCCCGGGCGGGCGCCCACGCGATCAGCTTGGCCAGCATCGGGTCGTAGTGCGGGCTGACCTCGCTGCCCGCCTCGACACCGGAGTCCAGCCGCAGCCCGTACGCGGCGCGGCCGGCCGGCGGCGCGAACCGCGTGTCCGCGTCCGGGATGCTTAGCGCGTGCACGGTGCCGGTGGCCGGGCGGTACCCGTCGGCCGGGTCCTCGGCGTACAGCCTGGCCTCGATCGCGTGCCCGCTCGGCGGCGGGGGCGGCGGCAGCGCCTTTCCCTGCGCGATGTCGAGCTGCAGCGCGACCAGGTCGATGCCGTGCACGCACTCGGTGACCGGGTGCTCGACCTGCAGCCTGGTGTTGAACTCCAGGAAGAAGAACTGCCCGTCGCCGGCGACGAGGAACTCCGCGGTCCCGGCGCCCAGGTATCCGACCGCGCGGGTGACCGCCTCCGCAGCCGCGAGGAGCTGCTCGCGCAGCCGCGGGCCGACCGCCGGGGACGGGGTCTCCTCGATCACCTTCTGATACCGGCGCTGGACCGAGCAGTCCCGCTCGGTCAGCGCCCAGACCGACCCGTGAGCGTCCGCGACCACCTGCACCTCGACATGCCGGGCACCGGGCAGCAGCGGCTCGCAGAACACAGTTCCGTCGCCGAACGCCGACTGAGCCTCGCGGCGGGCGGACTCCAGCGCGGCCTGCAGCTCATCCGCTCCGCGGACCACCCGCATGCCGCGTCCGCCCCCGCCGGCCGAGGCCTTGACCAGCACCGGATAGCCGGGCCAGCCCGGGAGGACACCGTGCTCCCCGGGGACACCCCAGACCCCGATGGCGCCAGACCCCCCCGCGAGGATCGCCTCCGGGCTGAGCTCGGGCAGCACCGGGACGCCTGCCCCGGCGGCCAGCTTCTTGGAGGTGATCTTGGAGCCCATCGCTTCGATCGCGTCGGCGGACGGGCCGATCCAGGTCAGGCCGGCCCCATGGACGGCGCGGGCGAACCCGGCGTCCTCGGACAGGAACCCGTAGCCGGGGTGCACCGCGTCGGCCCCGGCCGCGAGGGCGGCCGCGACGATCGCCGTCGCGTTCAGGTACGTGTCGGCCGGGCTGGACCCGGGCAGCCGGATTGCGGCGTCAGCCTCCGCCGCGTGCGGCGCGCCCGCGTCGGGATCGGAGAACACCGCGACGCAGCCGATCCCCGCGCGGCGGCAGGTGCGGAAGATCCGGCGCGCGATCTCGCCGCGGTTGGCGGCCAGCACTCTGGTGATCAACGGGGTCCCGGTCACGCGCGGAACACGCCGTAGCCGGGCGGTCCTGCGGCGGCGACCGCCGCGGGCCCCGCCTGGTCACGCCACCCAGGCTGACCGGACGGGGCGCTGTCGATGACGGACAGGCACATGCCAAGCACGGTGCGAGTATCCCGCGGATCGATCACCCCGTCGTCGTAGATCCGGCCGGAGAGGAAGAACGGCTGGGACTCGGCCTCGATCTGCTCCTCCACCGCGGCCCGCATTCCCGCGTCAGCGACCTCGTCGTAGGCCTCGCCCCGCGCAGCCGCGGCCTGGCGGCCGACGATCGACAGCACCCCGGCGAGCTGCGCGGGCCCCATCACCGCGGATTTCGCGCTCGGCCAGCTGAACAGGAACCTCGGGTCGTAGGCCCGGCCGCACATCCCGTAGTTCCCGGCGCCGTAGGACGCGCCCATCACCACGGTGAGATGGGGCACCCGGCTGTTGGACACTGCGTTGATCATCATGGCCCCGTGCTTGATGATCCCGGCCTGCTCGTAGCGGCTGCCGACCATGTAGCCGGTGGTGTTCTGCAGGAACAGCAGCGGCACGCCGATCTGGTTGGCCAGCTGGATGAACTGGGCGGCCTTCTGGGACTCCTCGCTGAACAGCACGCCGCGCGCGTTGGCCAGGATGCCGACCGGATACCCGTGCAGCGCGGCCCACCCGGTCACCAGGCTGCTCCCGTACAGCGGCTTGAACTCGTCGAAGTCCGAGCCGTCGGCGACCCGCGCGATGACCTCGCGCGGGTCGAACGGCACCTTCAGGTCCTCGGGAACGACCCCGAGCAGCTCATCCTCGCTGTACCGCGGCTCGGTGACGCCGCAGGCCGGGCCCGGGCCGGGCTTGCGCCGGCCCAGCCGGGCCACGATGGACCGGCCGATTCGCAGCGCGTCGCGCTCGTCGGCGGCCAGGAAGTCGGCCAGCCCGGACTGGCGGGCTCCGCCGAGCGACTCGTCGTCGGACTCCTCGCCGGTGGCCATCTTGACCAGCGGCGGCCCGCCGAGGAACACCTTGGCCTGGTCCTGCACCATCACCACGTAGTCGCTCATCCCCGGCAGGTAGGCGCCGCCGGCCGTCGAGCTGCCGAACACCAGGGCAATCGTGGGGATCCCGGCCGCCGACATCCGGGTCAGGTCGCGGAAGACCTGCCCCCCCGGGATGAAGATCTCCTTCTGCGTGGGCAGGTCGGCGCCGCCGGACTCGACCAGGTTGATCAGCGGCAGCCGGTTGCGCAGGGCGATGTCCGCCGCGCGCAGGGACTTGCGCAGCGTCCAGGGGTTGGTCGACCCGCCCCGGACCGTCGGGTCGCTGGCGATCAGCACGCACTCGGTATCGCAGACCACGCCGATGCCGGTGACGACGCTGCCGCCGACCGGGAAGCCGGTTCCGTAGCCCGCCAGCGGCGAGAGCTCGAGGAACGGGGAATCGGGATCGATGAGCAGCTCGATCCGCTCGCGGGCCATCAGCTTGCCCCGGGCGCGGTGCCGCTGAACGTACCTCGGCCCGCCGCCGGCCAGGGCCTTGGCGTGCTCGACATCGAGTTCGGCCAGCCGGGCCAGCATGGCACCGCGGCGTGCGGCGTACTCCGGTCCGCGGGTGTCGAGTGCGCTGGCGAGGAGGCTCACATGCCGAACGATATTCGCCGCGCGCTCCGGCCACCAGGCGCCCGTCCGTGCTCAGATCCGGACCACGGCGATCCGCTCCGCCTTCCGCCGTCCTGGCTCCTCGGTAAGGCGAGCCATGTCTTCGGTGTCGCTGGTGACCAACACGACGGGTCGCGGCTGGGCGAGCGCGACCACGGCGAGGAGCGCGTCGAGGGCGCACTTGTGGCCCGACAGCCCGGTCCGGCCGAGCAGTTCGCCTGCCGCCCGGCCCTGTTGCTGCCCGATCGGCACCACGGTCACGTTGCTGAGGATGCGGTGCACTGGCGCGTCCCTCGGCCCGCCACGCAGGACCTCGACTAGTGTCGATGCGGCGGTAACGATTTCCGCCTCGGCCTTATAGGTATCCCGGGCCAGCGACACAGTCAGCGAGTTTCCGTTGGCGAGCCTGACCAGTCCCTCCGCGTCCAGAACGAGCGTCCCGCCTACTCGTCGTCGGCTTCCTCGTAGTTTGGCCACATCCGCCTCGTCTGCTCCCGTACCTCCGGAGGGACAGGACCGTACTCCGCCTCAAGCTCGTCCAGCAGTTCGCCTAGCTGATCATGCTTGATCTCGCGCTCTACTGCCTCGGTCACGTACCGGCTGAATCCTCCCGCGCCCGTTCGCGCGCGCACCGCCTCGGCCAGTTCCTCGGGCATGGACACGCTCACCTTCCGTACTTTGCTCTCGTGCAGCCGAGCGCTCTCGTCTATGAGAAGCTCAACCGGAAGCGCAGTCATGATGCTCTTCACTACCTGGCCACGCGGCACCGAGGCGAGGGCCTGCCGGAGGGCCTCCTCGAGCGCACTCAGTGCGACGGCGGGGCCCGGCCCTTGGGGCGGCTTATCTCGCCGGTCTTTCCCGGGTGCTGCTGCCTTCCGATCCGCTGCACTCACTAAACCATGCTACCGCCGGTGGCAAGATGCGCAACAGATATACCTGTTGGCTCGACCGGGCTTGTCGGCGGCCGATCCGCAACGCCTCACGGCGTTCAGAAGTCCGAGCCGCCGTCGACGTTGACATCGGCCCCGGTCATGTAGCTGTTGGCGCGCGAGCCAATGAACGCGACCACGCGCCCGATCTCACCTGGGTCGCCCGCCCGGCCCAGGTGCGCTGGATGACCGAAGTCCTCCGCGATGATCCGCATGGCATCGCGCAGGTCGTCCGCATCGGCGTGCCGTTCGGGCGGCAGGGCGCGCAGGTAGCCCTTCAGGCCCGCGGAAAGGATGGACCCGGGCGAGACCGTGTTGACCAGGATCCCGGCGGGGGCGAGCGCCAGCGAGAGGTTCTTGCTCAGGCTCGTGAGCGCCGCCTTCGACGCCGTGTACGCGACAAGCTCGGGTGACTGGCGGCGGGTGGAGTGGGCCGAGATGTTCACGATCCGGGCCCACGGAGCGCGCCTGAGCAGGGGAAGCGCGGCCCGGACGCACCGCATCGCGCTCAGGGTGCCGATATCGAAGGTCGCCTGCCACTCGGCGTCGTCCAGGTCGTCGAAGCGGCCGGTTCCGACGTCGACCGGTCCGGCCGCGTTCACCAGCACGTTCAGCCCGCCCCACCGCTCGCCGACCGCGGCGAACGCGGCGTCGACCTGGGCCCGGTCGGTGAGGTCGGCAGCTAGGCCGACCGCGTCCGGCGCGCCGAGGGCCGTCAGCGCCGCGACAGCCTCGTCGAGCCCAGCCTTCCCGCGGGCCAGGACCGCGGTCCGGGCGCCCTCCTGAGCGAACACCTCCGCGGCGGCACGTCCCATCCCCTGCGAGCCGCCGCTGACGACGACCGCGGCGTCCTCCAGGCCGAGATCCACGTCAGATCCGCTCTGTGCCGGGTGCGGTGGCCGCCGCGGTGGCGGCCGTGCCAGGAGGCAGCGACAGGGTGCGCAGCGGAACGCACGACGCGATCACGTCGAAGTCGGCGTCGCAGTGGACGACGGTGGCGTCGCGCCGCAGGCCAACTGCCGCGATCAGGCAGTCCGCCATGCTCCTGATGGTCTTCCCGCCCGTCCGCGCGAGCCGGAAGATCGCCGCCGCCTCGTGATAGTCGCACGCCGGGTCGACCCTCATCAGCGGCAGCCCGCCGGTCATGGCCGTCAGCCGCCGGAAATTTCCGGCATCACGCGCGCCTGCCAGCAGCTCCATGATGACCGGCTCGGTCGTAGCGATCGGAGCGTTCGCCTCGATCAGCCGCGCTACCTCGGCGTCTGCGCTGCTGCCGGTGGCCCGCAGGTACTCGATCCAGGCGGATGTGTCGATCAGGTGCATCCGTTCAGAATTCCTCGACGCGCTCGGAGCGGCGCATCTCCTCCAGGTCGCCATCCCAGCCCGTCCCGCGCAGGCTGAGCAGGAACTCCTTGGTGACCGGCGGCCCGACGAGACGGCGCAGGGCCAGATCGACAGCCTCCTTCTTGGTTTTCAGGCCGTACCGGCGGATGGCTTCCGCGACAAGGTCATCATCGATGTCGATGTTTGTGCGCGTCATACACCAAGCATACACCTCAGCGGGCGATCTGCTCGACGCGGTCAAGCGCCCGGTCCAGGTCCTTTTCCGTGATCACCAGCGGCGGGGCGAGCCTGATCGTCGTGCCATGGGTGTCCTTGGCCAGGACCCCAAGCTCGGCGAGCCGCTCGCAGGCCTCGCGCCCGGGAAGCGACGCGAACTCGACGCCGGCCCACAGCCCCCGCCCGCGCACGTCGCGCACGGCGGACTCGGGCAGCGCCGACAGCCGGTCGTGCATGTGCGCGCCGAGCTTGGCCGACCGCTCCTGGAACTCCCCGGTGGCGAGCATGGCGATCACCTCGCGCCCGACCGCGCAGGCCAGCGGATTGCCGCCGAACGTGGAGCCGTGCTGGCCCGGCCGGAACACGCCGAGGATCTCGCGGGAGGACACCACGGCGGACACCGGCACGATGCCGCCGCCTAGCGCCTTGCCCAGCACGTACACGTCCGGAACCACGTCGTCGTGCTCGCAGGCGAACGTGGTTCCGGTCCGGCCCAGGCCGGACTGGATCTCGTCGGCGATCATCAGCGCGCCGCGCTCGGAGCAGATCTCGCGCACGCCGGCCAGGAACCCGGGCGGCGGCACCACCACTCCGGCCTCGCCCTGGATCGGCTCGACGAGCACGCCGACCACGCGGTCATCCACGGCGGCGGCCAGCGCGTTCAGGTCCCCGTAGGGCACGACGGTGAACCCCGGCGTGAACGGCCCGAACGAGGCCCGGGAGCCCTCGTCGCTGGAAAAGCTGATGATCGTCGTGGTGCGCCCGTGGAAGTTCCCGTCGAAGGCCACGATCACGGCCTCGCCATCGGGCACGCCCTTGACCTCATACCCCCACTTGCGGGCGGTCTTGATCGCCGTCTCCACCGCCTCGGCGCCGGTATTCATCGGCAGCACCATCTCCATGCCGGCCAGCGCCGCCAGCTCGGCGCAGAACGGGCCGAACTGGTCATGCTCGAACGCCCGGCTGACCAGGGTGACCCGCTCCAGCTGGCGCTGCGCCGCGGCCACCAGCCGGGGATGGCGGTGCCCGAAGTTGACCGCCGAGTACGCGGCGAGCAGGTCCAGGTAGCGACGGCCCGCGACGTCGGTCACCCAGGCGCCCTCGGCTTCGGCGATCACCACCGGCAGCGGGTGATAGTTGTGAGCGCTGTGGGCCGCGGCCTGCGCGCGCAGCTGTTCCGCCGTGGGCGTGCCGTCGCTGCCTGACATGTTCATCCTCCCGGAGACCGGAACTTGTGACTCGTGAAGCTGTTAGTGAAATTGTGACTCGTGAAGCGGCTGGTGAAACTCGTGCAGCTTATGCAGCTCCTAGTGCAGCTCGAGGGTGCAGCACTTGGGACCGCCCCCGGCGGCGAGGAATTCCGACATGTCCACCCCCACGGGCTCGAAGCCTTTATCCGCGATCTGGGTCGCGAGCCCGGTCGCCTGCTCGGGCAGGACGACATGCCGGCCGTCGCTGATCGCGTTCAGGCCGAGCACGTCGGCGTCCTCGTCCTTCGCCTCAATCAGCTCCGCGAATAGGCCGGCCAGCGCCGCCCGGCCGGCATCGTCGAACGCGGCCGGGTAGTAGGCGGCGGTATCGGCGTCGAGGACGCACAGCGCGGTGTCCAGATGGTAGAAGCGCGGGTCCACCAGCCGGACGCTGAGCACGGGCAGGCCGAAGAGCCCCTCGAGCTCGCTCTTGACCGCCTCGTCGGTACGGAAGCCGTGGCCGGCGATGATCGCCCGGCCGGTGAAGGCGATGTCCCCCTCACCCTCGTTCACGCTGCGCGGCAAGACGCCGGTGTAGCCGCTGCGGCGGAGCCAGGCCAGGTACGCCGGGCCCTCGGCCGCTCGCTGCGGATGCCGGAACCGCGCGCCGAGCGCTGCGCCCCCTATGACGGTGGCGCCGTTGGCCGCGAAGACCATGTCCGGCAGGCCAGGCCGGGGGTCGATGGTGTGCACGACATGCCCGAGCCGGATGAAGGTCTCCCGCAGTTGCCACCACTGGTGCATGGCCAGAGCAGTATTGACGGGTTCATCCGGGTTCATCCATGGATTGATGGCGTACTCGACCGCGAAGTACCGGGGCGGGCACATCAGGTACGTCCTGGTGCGCGCGGCGCGGTGCCGGGCGCCATCCGTCTGCGTCATCTAGCCCCCACGATGATCTAGGTCCATCTACAGCGTAGGAGTCGAAGACGGGGCCGAGCAGACGCACGTTATGTGTATCGACGACGATTCGTTGCGTCCTTCGCGTTCAGGCCGTTGAATTGTTGCGCCGAAGGGACGCTGCCTCAACCTCCAGGGCGTACCGTCCAGGCCTGGCCGTCGGCGGTGTCCGTAACCGCCACGCCGAGGGCGGCCAGCTCGTCGCGGAGCCGGTCGGCCGCGGCCCAGTCCCTGGCCGCCCGGGCGGCCTGCCGGGCGGCGAGACGCGGCCGTGCCCCGTCGGGCAGCGGCGGCTCGGCGGGCGCGCGGCCGATGTCGCGAGCCAGGTCGAGCCCGAGGAGCTGGTCGGCGTGGGCGAACGACTCGAACTTCGATCCCGGCGGGACATTGCGGTCCTTCTCGAGGAGGCGCAGCGCTCGCAGGGCCGCCGGGGTGTCCAGGTCATCATCGAACGCGGCGGCGATCTGAGCGGCCGCCGGGCCGTGCACCGGCTTGCTGGGCGAGCACGCCCACTCCGCTACCAGTTCACGCCACCGGCGCAGCGTCCGGTCCGCGGCGTCCAGGGTGTCCCAGGTGAGGTTCATCTGCTGCCGGTACCGATGCTCAAGGAACGCCAGCCGCAGCGCCAGCGGGTCCAGCCCGCGATCGGCCAGGTCGGCCACCAGCACCACGTTCTGACTGGACTTGGCCATCTTGCGCCCGTCGACCAGCAGGTGCTCGCCGTGCACCCAGTGCCGGACCACCTCGTGCCCGGTCACCGAGTTCGACTCGGCCCGCTCGTCCTCGTGGTGCGGGAAGCGCAGGTCGATGGCGCCGGTGTGGATGTCGATGACGTCGCCGAGGTAGTGCCGGGACAGGGCGGAGCACTCGGTGTGCCAGCCGGGGAACCCGGTGCCCCACGGGGCGGGCCAGGTCAGCTCCCGGTCGGCCGGCGCGCCCTTCCAGAGCGCCCAGTCGGCGTGGAAACGCTTTTGCGCGCTCCCCGCCGCGCCCGTCCCGCCCGCCGCGCCCGTCCCGCCCTCGCCGACCCGGTGGCCTTGACGCGAGCGGGCGGGGCGCAGGTCGGCGAGGCGGTTGCCGGACAGCTCGCCGTAGGAAGGAAACGATCGGGCGTCGAAGTACACCGACCCGTCAGGCGTCGGGTAAGCGTGCCCGGCCTCGATCAGCCCGGCGATCATGTCGATCATCAGGCCGATCCAGTCCGACGCGCGCGGCGAGTGTTCGGCGGGCCGGAGGTTCAGCGCAGAGCAGTCGGCGCGGAACGCGTCCTCGTAGAACCTGGCCACCTCCAGCGCGGTCCGGCCCTCCGCGCGGGCCTGGGCCAGGACCTTGTCCTCCTCGCCGCCAGGGCCGTTTGAGGCAGGGCCGTTTGCGGCAGGGCCGCTTGTAGCGCCATCGTCGGCGAGGTGCCCGACGTCGGTGATGTTCTGGCAGGCCAGGACCGCGAGGTGGTGCCGGTGCTCGGCGTTGCGCCGGATCAGGTCGGCGAGCAGGTAGGTACGCAGGTTCCCGACGTGCGCGTGGCGGTACACAGTGGGCCCGCAGCTGTACATCCGCAGCAGGCCGCCCCGGGCAGGCTCGATCGCCTGGACCTGCCTGGTCCGCGTGTCGTAGAGCCGGAACACCCGCCCAGCCTAGATCAGCGCCGGGTTATATCGGCACGGTCAGGCCAGCGCGGCGAGACGCGCGGCCGCGGCGGCGATCCGCTCGTCGGTCGCGGTGAGCGCCACCCGGACATGCCGCCTGCCTGCCGGGCCGTAGAAGGAGCCCGGCGCGACCAGGATGCCGGCCTCGGCGAGCACCGCCACCGATTCCCAGCAGTCGCGGTCGGGATGAGCGGCCCACAGGTACAGGCCGGCCTGCGAATGCTCCACGGCCCAGCCCGCCGCCGCCAGGGCCGGGCGCAGCGACGCCCGCCGCGCCGCATACCTGGCCCGCTGGGCGTCGGCATGGTCATCGTCGCTGAGCGCCGCGGCCGCCGCCGCTTGAACCGGCCCGGGCACGATCATCCCGGCGTGCTTGCGGATCTCCAGCAGCTCAGCGATCAGCTGCGGGTCACCGGCCACGAATCCGGCCCGGTAGCCGGCCATGGTGGACCGCTTGGACAGCGAGTGCACCGCGAGCAGGCCCGCGTGCGACCCGTCACACGCGTCGGGGTGCAGTACCGAGACGGGCCGCTGCTCCCACGCCAGCTCGATATAGCATTCATCGGACGCGACCACGGTGCCGCGCTCGCGTGCCCACACCACCACCTGGCGCAGGTCATCGGCGGGCAGCACCCGCCCGGTCGGATTGGACGGCGAGTTCAGCCACCACAGCCGCACGGGCCCGGAACCGGTAATGGCTGACGACCCCTCCAGATCCCCTGGGTCGTCGAGGGGCACAGACCGAGCCCCGGCCAGCCGCGCGCCGACATCGTAGGTCGGGTAGGCCAGCGCAGGATGGACCACCACGTTGCCGGGACCGCAGCCGAGCAGGGTCGGCAGGGCCGCGATCAGCTCCTTGGTGCCGATCACGGGCAGCACGGCGTCCGGGTCGACCGTGACCTGATGCCGGCGTGCCAGCCACCCGGCGGCCGTCTCGCGCAGCGCGCGAGTACCAGCGGTCGCTGGATAGCCTGGCGCGTCCGAAGCCGCGGCGAGCGCCTCGCGCACCCGGGCCGGAACCGGGTCCACCGGGGCACCGACGGACAGGTCAACAAGGCCGCCGGGATGAGCCAGCGCCCTGGCCTTGTAGGGCTCGAGCTCGTCCCAGGGAAACACGGGCAGCCGCGCGCCGAGAGCGGACGCTCCGCGCCGCCGGTCAATGGGCAGGGCTCAGTGCCCTTCCCCCTGCGGTGGCAGCGCTGCCACCAGCGGGTGATCCCGGCCGATCTTGCCGGTCTTGGACGCACCGCCCGGCGAGCCGAGGTCGGCGAAGAAGTCGACGTTGACCCGGTAGTAGTCCTTCCACTGCTCGGGCACGTCGTCCTCGTAGTAGATCGCCTCGACCGGGCAGACCGGCTCGCAGGCACCGCAGTCGACGCACTCGTCCGGGTGGATGTAGAGCATGCGCTCGCCCTCGTAGATGCAGTCCACGGGGCACTCCTCGATGCATCCCTTGTCCAGCACATCGACGCAGGACTCGGTGATGATATATGTCACTTCCCAGACTCCTCTTCCGTCCCCACAGATCGCAGGGTATCAGCCGAGCTCGACGCTTTCCGTGGGTGTGGGGGACTGTGAGCGAGCCCATCCTCGCGCGCTGTTGGCCGCGGTCCACCGGTAGCCCTCGTATCGCACATCGGTGATCTGGTACTGCTGCGCGTGCGACACCAGCCAGGCCGCCACCGCCCACCCGTTGCGGGCACTTCCGACCTGCACGCTCAGCACGGGATCCGCGGTAGCGCGGGCGGAATGCGCGCCGAACGTCTGCGTCAGCCCCGCCTCGGCGGCGCCGAGGCGGGCCCTCCCGGTGATCTTCTGGGAGTACCAGCACGAGACGGCGTGCGGGACCTGCCCGGTGAAGGCGCGGGCCATCCGCGCGGCCAGCAGCTGGTACTGCTGGTAGGCAGCACCGTCAGCGCTGTGCTGCACCGCCTGCGCGGCCTGGTAGACGGGCAGCCGCAGGTACCCGGGAACCTTGGTGAGCGCCCCGAAGAATCTCGACGTCGCGTACACCGGGTTCTCGATCTGGCTGGGCTTCCCCCAGCCCTGCGACGGCCGCTGCTGGAAGACCCCGACCGAGTCCCGGTCGCCGTAGGTCAGGTTCTGCAGCTTCGACTCCTGCAGGGCGGCAGCGTAGGCCACGGTGACCGCGCGGGAGGGCAGGGCGTCCCGCTGCGCGACGCCCGCGATCGTGGCGGCGATCCCGGCCTGGCCCGGGGCCAGGGTGATCACCTGGCCGTCGCCCGTCGCCTCGCAGGCGCTGCCCTTGAGCAGCGGCGTGACCCGCTGGAACGCCAGGTACAGCCCCAGCACCAGCATCAGGGCGATGACGAGGCTGACTCCCGAGATCCCGCGGCGCCTGAGACGGCTTTTCGGCACCCTCCGAAGTTACCCGCTGCCTGCGCCGCCCGCCCGCAGGCAGGGAACCCGACATAAGTTCCCGAACGTAAAGAGCGCCCGGCCCCGACCGCCCCGGGCCCGGGCCGGGACCAGTCCGGGATGGCCGGCGCGCCGACACCGCCGGGCGCGGCCCGGCTACGTTAGGCGGTCATGAGCGCGCCTTCAGAGCCGCGCCGTCGGCTGCGCCGTCAGGGGCCAGCGACGCTGCGCGGCAAGCACATCCCGAAGACCACCACCGACCAGCGACTGCTGGACCGGCGCGGTCCCAGCGACTGGGTGCACACCGATCCGTGGCGAGTGCTGCGGATCCAGGCGGAGTTCGTCGAGGGCTTCGGGCTGCTGTCGGAGCTCGGCCCGGCCGTTTCGGTCTTCGGGTCGGCGCGCACGCCGCCAGGGACCCTGGACTACGACCGCGCGGAACGGATCGGCGCGGGCCTGGCCAGGGCCGGCTACGCAGTGATCACGGGGGGCGGCCCGGGGATCATGGAGGCCGCGAATAAGGGGGCGGTGAGCGCCAATGGCGTATCGGTCGGCCTGGGAATCGAACTGCCCCAGGAAGTGGGCCTGAATGAGTACGTGGAGATCGGACTGGAGTTCAGGTACTTTTTCGTCCGCAAGACGGTGTTCATCAAGTACTCGCAGGCCTTCGTGGTGCTGCCGGGCGGGTTCGGCACGCTGGACGAGCTTTTCGAGGCACTCACGCTAGTGCAGACCGGCAAGATCACTAAGTTCCCCATCGTGCTCGTCGACGGCGAGTACTGGTCGGGCCTGCTGTCCTGGATCCACGGGACGCTGCTGGCCCAGGGCAAGGTCTCGGCCGCCGATCCGGACCTGTTCCGGATCGCCGACGATCCTGCGGAGGTCGTCCGGATCATCATGGAGGCGCACCACCCGGACGGCCCAGGCGGGCCCGGCCCGGTCGGCTGATCCGGGCGTTATGCGGCCCTCCCCGGGCACGCCGGCATAGGTCAGAGCATGGGACGATTCTTGTTGTGCCCGTGGTGCTGCTCATGGCCGCCGCCGTTATCCTCGTCGGCGTGATCGTCGTCGCCATGGGCCGCGGCGGGGAGATGGCGGAATTCACCGCCGATGTCCGGCCGGTCGACACCGACATCGAGACCGCCACCGACGTCGCGCTGCTGCGCCCGCCCGTGGCGCTGTGGGGATACGACAAGCGGTCCACGGACGAGGCGCTCAACCTGGTCGCGCGGACGGTGACCGAGCGTGACGTCGAGATCGCGACGCTGCGGCGGCAGATCGCTGACATGCAGTCGGCCAGGGAGCCGGGCGCGGCCGCGCAGCCGGGCCAGGGCGGTCCCGGCTCGCCCGCGTCGCCGTTCCTGCGCCGCCAGGCCAGCCCGGCGGAACCCCCGCCTGCGGAAAAGCAGCCGTGGTCGGCCTGGGATCGGCTCGGCCCGGCGTCGCCGCCAGGTCAGGGCGAGCCCGCGGAGCCGGAGGAGACCAGGTGAGCGTCGTGCCGGAGGCGCGCAGATGAGCGTCGTGCCGGAGGCGCGCAGATGAGCGTCGTGCCGGAGGCGCGCAGATGAACACGGCCGCGCCGGGAGCGGAACCGGGGCCCGACGGGCTCCCGCGCTGCCCCTGGGCCCTGGGCAGCGACGAGTACCTCACCTATCACGATGAGGAGTGGGGCCGTCCGGTTCACGACGACACGGGCATGTTCGAACGGCTCTGCCTGGAGGCGTTCCAGTCCGGGCTGTCCTGGCTGACGATCCTGCGCAAGCGGGAAGGGTTCCGGTCCGCGTTCGGCGGGTTCGACATTGAGGCCGTGGCCGAGTACGGCCCCGACGACGTGACGCGGCTGCTGGCCGATCCGGGCATCGTCCGGAACCGGGCCAAGATCGAGGCCGCCATCGGCAACGCGCGGGCCGCGCTCACGCTGCCCGGCGGGCTGGCCGCGCTGGTCTGGAGCTATGCGGGTGGTCAGGAGAGAGCCCCGGTGACCTTGGCCGACGTGCCTTCCTGGACGCCCGGCTCGAAGGCGCTCTCCAGGGAGCTCAAGCGGCACGGGTTCTCGTTCACGGGGCCGGTGACCGCGTACGCCACCCTCCAGGCGTGCGGCGTGGTCGACGATCATCTAGAGTCGTGTTTTCGCCGCGGTGCTTACCGTTCCTGACGCCGGTGCCATCATCGTTGGCGAGCTGGCGATGAATGGCAGAAACCAATGGCCCCCGGCTGACTCACGGCGTCTTGTGCATCCCGCGTAGCATGCCAGAGTGAGTATTGGGGGGCGACGGAGGCGTTATGAGCGATGCCCAGTATGTCCCCCCCGGCGTGGACCCCACCAGGCCCACCGCGGCCCGGCTCTATGACTACTACCTGGGCGGGACGACCAACTTTGCGGCCGACCGGGCGGTTGCGGAGAGGCTGAAGGCCGACGTTCCAGACCTGATCGATGCGGTGTGGGCCAATCGGGGCTTCCACGGGCGGGCGGCGGTATGGCTGGCCAGGCGGGGGATCCGGCAGTTCATCGACATCGGGTCGGGACTGCCCACGCAGAACAACACCCACGAGGCGGTGCACAAGGTGGCCCCGGAGGCCCGTGTGGTGTACGTGGACAACGACCCGATGGTGGCCGCGCACGCTGACGCCCTGCTGGCTGAGGACGGGACCACGGCGGTTATCACCGCGGACCTCCGGGATCCGGGCGCCCTGCTGGGCCACCCGAGTCTGCTGGCGCTGATCGACCTCGCCGAGCCTGCGGGGGTGCTGATCACCTCGGTGATGCACTTCGTGCCCGACGAGATGGATCCATGGGGGATGGTGGCCCAGTACATGGCCGCGGTCGCGCCCAATAGCTACCTGGTCTTGTCCCACGGGACCTACGACAACATTCCGCCGCGCGCGGTTCAGGCGAGCCTGGACACCTACGCCAGGAACACCGAGCCTGTCTACCTGCGGCCGAAGGCCGAGGTAGAACGGTTCTTCGACGGGCTCGAGCTCGTGCCGCCCTATACGGACGCTGATCCCGGCGTCACCTACGCGGGCTTGTGGGGTGCCGAGGATCCGGTGGCCGCA
>Ga0209648_10001862_pt1 | contig 17222 bp, 15 predicted proteins | sample GraSoi2013_115cm_FD_185830 | JGI IMG/M metagenome (GOLD analysis project Ga0209648, IMG submission 185830) | Grasslands soil microbial communities from the Angelo Coastal Reserve, California, USA - Sample 9_17_2013_115cm (SPAdes) (version 2) | ecosystem: Environmental > Terrestrial > Soil >...
ACAGAAGGAAGCCTCGAGTTGATATCGAGTTCCAAAAGACCGGCGCCAACAGTATTAAGACGCTGCAAAGAGCAAAAGGCCGCTTCTAACTTCTTAGCGATAGTTAATAAAAATCGATGGTTTACAGGCCAATGCGGCTCTCTATGTTGCGAAAAGGAACACAATTAAAACAGGAATTTCATACTTGCTCGCGAAACATTCAGTGGGGGTGCTTCGTCTATACGAGTGCAGCCAAGTAGCAAGACGGCACTGGGTCTGTCAGAGCAAACATGAAAAACCCCGCGGTGGCAGCCGCGGGGCGGTGACACGCATCTTTCCGGCCGTTAGTCCAGGAAGAGGAGGTGTCGTTCGAGGGAATTTACTCGTCCGCACGCCTGCGTGTCAACTCCGTCCGACGCCCCTGGCTCCGTTCACTCGGCTGACTCGATTCCGATGGAAAGGAAGTTGACACGCATGAAATCCCATTCGTTCCTGCGAAGTGTAGCGCTGCTGGCGGTGACCGCGCTGGCTGTGCCTGTATTTGCCAAGCCCATCACCAAGACCATCAACATCACGCAAGCCGCAAAGGTCGGCAAGGCGGACCTGCAGGCCGGTGAGTACCGCCTGCTGATCGACGGCAACAAAGCCACCGTGCAGAAGGGCAAGTCCGTGGTGGCTGAAAGCGAAGGCCGCTGGGAAGACCGCGATACGAAATCCAACTACGACGCCGTGCTGCTTAGCGAAAACGGGCAAGTGAAGGAAGTACGGTTCTCTGGCCAGAAGCGCGTTTTCGTTTTTAACGAATAACGGAAACCTTCCGTGGAATACTCTCCTTGGACGAGAGGGAGACTGCCGTTCGGCGGTCTCCCTGCTCGCTGATTGCCCTCGATCTCTCTCCCCTGCTATCGAATCAACATGCAATCGCCATAACTGTAGAAACGGTACCCCGCCTCCACCGCATGGCGGTAGGCGGCCAAGGTGCGCTCACGCCCAGCGAAGGCGCAGACCAGAGCGAGCAATGTCGAGCGGGGAAGATGAAAGTTGGTAAGCAGGGCGTTCACCACGCGAAATGAAAATCCCGGAACGATGAACAAACGCGCCTCCGCTTTGCCGGGGCGTAACAGGGTGTCAGAGCTCGCCTCTGCAGAGCGCAACGCGGCGTCTTCAAGAGCGCGCACGACGGTCGTACCCACCGCAACGATGGGCCGCAGCGCGGAATGCGCCGCCTGAATCCGTTCTGCAGCCTCCGCCGAAATCTCGTAGGACTCAGAGTGCATGACGTGACCCTCGAGCGTGTCGCTGTGGATGGGCTGGAAGGTGCCGAGGCCGACATCCAGCGTAAGTTCGCATACCTCGACGCCACGCGCGCGAATCGCGGAGAGAAGCTCGGGCGTGAAATGCAGGCCTGCAGTAGGAGCAGCTATGGCTCCCGGCTTGGTCGCGAAGACGGTTTGGTATCTCTCGCGGTCGGCCGATTCATCTTCGCGGTCGATGTAAGGCGGAAGCGGGACGTGGCCGAGCCGCTCAATCTGCGCGGAGACTCCGCTCGGCTCACGCGAAGTGAATCGCACGGTGCGCAGGCCAAATTCGCCGCGGGCGATAATCTCGGCTTCGAGTTCGCCTTCGCCGAAAACAACGCGCTCGCCTGTTTTCATCTTGCGTCCGGGGCGCACGAGCGCTTCCCAAATGTCAGGGCCAATTTGCCTAGCGAGGAAAACCTCCACAATGCCGGTTAGGTGCTCGCGCCGCGTCGCACGCGAGGGCGCATCGGAAAACACTCCGGTCCGGCGGCCGAATAGCCGCGCGGGAATCACACGAGCGTTGTTCAGCACAAGGAGTTCGTCGCCGCGAAGCAGGCCAGGAAGGTCGGCGAACATCCGATCGGCCACTTTGCCGGTCGCGCGGTCCATGGCCAAGAGGCGCGAGCTGTCACGCCGCTGTAGAGGGCGCTGGGCGATCTGCGCCTGCGGGAGGAGGTAATCAAGTTCGTCGAGGCGCATGGGCTGACAGTCTAGCAAATCCGCCTAAGCGAGTGAAAAGCAGCGACTTGCGCCGGTTCTAGGCATGACTGGTGTCAAAGTTTCGGTACCGTATAGACCGGATTGACTGCGTCGCGGAAGAAGCAAATAGTCGAATATTCAACGACTTAGCGGGATTGATGGAAGGCTGCAAATTGTACTTGACAATGATACGCGCATATTTTATGCTTCGTGTGCAGTCACTTAGCAAGGAGACACAATATCATGAGAACTTTGAGCCGTTTTGAACCCTTCCGCGGAGTTACCCTGCAGGACCAGATCAATCGCCTGTTCGGCGATGCGTTCGAGCGACAGGGAGAGGAATCCAACCTCACCAGTTGGGCACCGGCCGTCGATATTTTCGAGACCGAGCACGAGTTGGTGGTGAAGGCGGACCTCCCGGAGATCGATCCGAAGGAGTTGGACATCCGCGTGGAGAACAACATTTTGACCATTCGCGGTGAACGCAAGTTCGAGAGCAAAGTGAGCCAGGACAAGTACCTGCGCGTGGAGCGCGCCTACGGCTCATTCAGCCGCAGTTTCTCGCTGGCCAACACCGTGAATTCGGAGGCAATTAAGGCGGACTATCAGAATGGCGTGCTGACACTGACAGTTCCGAAACGCGAAGAAGCCAAGCCAAAGCAGATCAAGGTCAACGTCGGGACACCGGCAATGGCCGCAGCGGCTGGCGCGAAGTAAGACGGTACCGGGCGAAGTTAGCGGTATCGATTGGGTAGCGTGACGGGGCTGGCGAAGAGCCAGCCCCTCTTGCTAGAAAGTAGATTTGAGGTGCTGTGATGCTGCGATTTGACAAGATGACGGTGAAAGCGCAAGAAGCGCTGCAGGGCGCGCAGGAAGTTGCGGCACGCCATGAGAATCAACAGATCGAGCCGATTCACCTGCTCGCTGCGTTGGTGGCACAAACGGATGGCGTGGTGTTGCCGCTGCTCGCGCGTCTGGGGATTCGCGCGGAAGCGCTTACGCAAGAGATCGAGCGCGAGATTGGCCGTTTGCCGCGCGTCTCCGGATTTGCGCAGCAGCACATGGGCAAGACGCTCAACGACGTGCTGGAGCGCGCATTCGATGAAGCGCAGCGATTCAAGGACGAGTACGTCTCGACCGAACACATGTTCCTGGCCATCGCGGGACAGGATCGCGACCCGGCCGGCCAGTTGCTGAAGAAGCAGGGTGCGTCTCATGACGCGATCCTGCAGGCGCTCACCAGCGTGCGCGGCACACAGCGCGTGACCTCGCAAAATCCCGAAGCCACTTACGAAGCGCTGGAGAAATACGCTCGTGATTTGACCGAACTCGCGCGCCGGTCAAAGCTGGATCCGGTCATCGGCCGCGATGAAGAGATTCGCCGTGTGATGCAGATTCTGGCGCGCCGCACCAAGAATAATCCGGTACTGATCGGCGAACCTGGTGTGGGCAAGACCGCGATTGTGGAAGGTCTGGCGCAAAGAATTGTTTCCGGCGACGTGCCGGATGTGCTGAAAACCAAGCGCCTGGTGGCCCTGGATTTGGCAGCCCTGGTGGCCGGCGCAAAATACCGCGGCGAGTTTGAAGACCGCTTGAAGGCGGTGCTGAAGGAAATCACGGAAGCCGAAGGCCAAATTATTCTGTTCATCGACGAGCTGCACACGCTGGTAGGTGCGGGCGCCGCGGAAGGCGCCATGGATGCCTCCAACATGCTGAAGCCCGCGTTGGCGCGCGGTGAATTGCGTGCCATTGGCGCCACGACGCTGAACGAATACAAGAAATACATTGAAAAAGATCCCGCGCTGGAGCGCCGCTTCCAACCTGTGCTGGTCGAAGAGCCCACCGTGGAAGACACTATCGCGATTTTGCGCGGCTTGAAGGAGCGCTATGAGGTGCACCACGGCGTGCGCATCAAAGACGCAGCGATTATCGCCGCCGCCACGCTTTCGCACCGCTACATTTCCGACCGCTTTCTGCCGGACAAGGCCATCGATTTGATCGACGAAGCCGCGGCCAGCTTGCGCATGCAAATCGATTCGCTGCCCGTTGAGATCGATGAAATCGAGCGGCGCATCATGCAGTTGGAGATCGAGCGGCAGGCGCTGCTGAAGGAGAATGACGCGCACTCCAAGGAGCGGCGCGGGCAAATCGAAAAAGAGCTCGCGAAGCTGCGCGAAGAGTCCAGCGCAAAGAAATCGCGCTGGCAAGCGGAGAAAGAAGCCATTGGCAAGATTCGCAAACAGAAGGAGCAGATCGAGCAGCTCAAAGCGGAAGAGCAACGCTACGAACGAGCCGGCGAATTGGCCAAGGTGGCGGAAATCCGCTATGGCAAGATCGCCATCGCGGAGCGCGAGCTGAAAGAAGCGGAGGAACGCTTCCGGGCGATGCAAAAAGATGCGCCGATGCTCAAGGAAGAGGTCGACGAAGAAGACATCGCCAAACTGGTGAGCAAGTGGACGGGCATTCCCGTGGGGCGCTTGCTTGAAGGCGAGGCGCAAAAGCTGGTGCACATGGAAGAGCGGCTGCGGCAGCGCGTGGTCGGGCAGGACGATGCTCTGGCGCGCGTCGCCAATGCAGTCAGGCGCAGCCGGGCGGGGCTGTCTGATCCGAAGCGGCCCATCGGCTCGTTCATTTTTCTCGGACCGACCGGCGTGGGAAAAACCGAACTTGCGCGCGCCCTCGCCGAGTTTCTCTTCGATGACGAGAAGTTGATGATTCGCATCGACATGTCCGAATACATGGAGAAGCACAGCGTTTCGCGCTTGATCGGCGCGCCTCCGGGGTACGTCGGCTACGAAGAGGGCGGCCAGCTCACCGAGCAGGTGCGGCGTCATCCGTATTCGGTGATTTTGTTCGACGAAATTGAGAAGGCGCACCCGGACGTGTTTAACGTGCTGCTGCAAATCCTGGAAGACGGAAGGCTCACGGACGGTAAGGGCCGCACCGTGGACTTCCGCAACACCGTGCTGGTGATGACCAGCAACGTTGGCTCGACGGCGATCTTCGAGCTGGCGCATCGCGATCCCGAGCGCGCGAGGAAAGAAGCGATGGAGGCCTTGCGCGCGGCGTTCCGGCCGGAGTTCATCAATCGCATCGACGAAATTGTGATCTTCAATCCGCTCGGCAAGGAACAACTGGAGCGCATCGTGGACTTTCTGCTGCGCGGCGTGGAGAAGTTGCTGGCGGAGCGCCAGATCACGCTAAAACTCACGCCCGCGGCGAAGGAGTTGCTGGTGCGCGAAGGGTACGACCCGGCATACGGGGCGCGGCCGCTGCGCCGCACGATTCAGCGGCTGGTGCAGGACCCGCTGGCGCTGCAGATTCTGGACGGCAAGGTACTACCGGGCGATCATATCCGCGTGGACCGCGACGGCAAGAACGACTCCATGCGCTTCGAGCGCGTGCCGGCCAAAAAACCAGCCGCGGCAGCCTAAAAAGGGCTGGTGCGGCAAGGACCTGCGACGCCCCAGCGTGGCATGAAAGAGAAAGGCCAGGATTTACGTATTACGTATATAGTGTAGGAAAGCCCTATGCGAATTCTGCGTACGACATTTCTTTTGACAGCGCTGACGCTGGTGCTCATCACCATGGGCGCGTACTTCGGCGGGCGCAACGGCATGACCATGGCGCTGATCATTGCGCTGATCGGCAACGCGTTCGCGTATTTTTTCTCGGATAAAATCGCGCTGTGGTCGAGCGGTGCGCAACCGGTCAGCCGCGAGCAGTTGCCCAGACTTTACGAGGTGATGGAGCGGCTGGCGGCTAAGGCGAACCTTCCGGTGCCGAAGCTGTACGTAGTGCCCGAAGCGGCGCCCAACGCGTTCGCTACCGGCCGCAACCCAAGCCACGCTTCCGTAGCCGTCACGGAAGGATTGATGCAGCTCATGACCGATGATGAGCTGGAGGGCGTCATCGCGCATGAACTTTCCCACGTGCGCAACTACGACATCTTGATCAGTTCCATTGCGGCGACCATCGCAGGCGCGATTACTTACCTCGCGCGCATGGGCTACTGGGCCAATCTTTTCGGCTACGGCAGCCGCGACGACGATCGTGAGGGCGGCGGTGGCTTGGCGGGAATTCTGATGCTGATTCTCGCGCCGTTCGCGGCGTTCCTTTTGCAACTCGGCATCTCCAGGCAGCGCGAATACTCCGCCGATGCTACCGGTGCGCGTATGGTGGGCCAACCGTACGGCCTTATCAGCGCTTTGCAGAAACTCGGCGCCTACAATAAACGGATCCCGACGACCGCGGTGTCACCAACGACGGCGGCGCTTTGCATCGTCAAGCCGATGTTCGGTTCGGAGACTCTATCGTCGCTGTTCAGCACCCACCCGCCATTGGAAGATCGCATTGCGGCCCTGCGCGAGATGACTGTGGTACCGCAGCGCTGAACCTCGCCACCCGCACCTGATCGATCTTGTTCTAAGTAATCGATAACTAAATCGAGAGAGACTGCCTGCGCCGCAAAAGATATTTTTTAAACTGTGTATCGCGATGCGCCTGGAATGATGTAGAGTCTACAGCCAAATAAAGCATCGCGCTGGTAGGCGGGTGCATCTTAACAATTTTGCGAGCTTGCCGGCATCTCCGGGAGTTCCGCGCCCATAGGCAGGGGAAACTTTGATTACAGACCAGACGGCCACAGACGCGCCGTCGCAGCAGACCAACTCGACGCACTGCTCCATCGCGGCGACGGCCACGGCCCTTCCACCCCATACCATCACCCGCGAAGACGTGAAGTACTACATGGGGCGCGTCTTTGACATTCCGGAACGCAAGCTCGAAGCCATGATGAGCATCGTCGACAATGCTCAGGTGCACAAGCGCCATTCGATTTTCCCGATCGAGTACACGGTCGAACCGCGCGCCCTCTATCAGACCAATCAGGAATACATCGAGCACGCCATCAAGCTCGGACGAGAAGCGGCGGAAAAATGCCTCGAGCGCGCGGGTGTGCGCCCGGATGAAATTGATCTGATCATTACCGTCTCTTGCACCGGCTTCATGATTCCCTCGCTCGACGCTCATCTCATTAATTTGATGGGATTCCGTTCGAACGTCCGGCGCATGCCATTCACGGAGCTTGGTTGCGCCGCCGGAGCAATGGCGCTGGGACGAGCCGCCGATTTTCTAAAGGCAAATCCCGGCGGCAATGTTTTGATCATCGCCGTCGAACTGCCTTCGCTAACATTTCAGCGCAAAGACATTTCCCAGGCCAACCTGATTTCGTCCATCTTGTTTGGCGATGGCGCCGCCGCAGTGCTGGTGACAGGGAAGAAATCGCACGGCCCCAAAATCATGGTGTCGGAAACCTACACGTTTCCCGATTCGCTGGGCGCCATGGGCTTCGACCTCCGCGATTCGGGTTTCCACATCCTGCTCGCCAAAGATGTTCCGGAAATGATCGGTCAGAGAATCCGCGGACTCATTGATGGATTTCTCGAGCGGCACGGAAGGAAATTTCAAGACATAAAGGGATGGATTCTGCATCCCGGAGGCGCGCGCCTGCTCGGAAATGTGGAGACAGCCCTCGGCCTTACAAAATGCCAGACGCAGCCTTCCTGGGATGTGCTAGGCAACGTAGGCAACCTGTCGAGCGCAACCATCCTCTTTATCCTCCAGGAGTGGCTGGAAAAGCGGCCCTTGAAGCCGGGTGAGTATGCTCTGGCTGCGGCTTTTGGACCCGGATTCAGCGCGGAATTCTTGCTGCTGCAATGGGCATAAGCGTTATCGCGTTTCTTGGACTTCTGCTCGCCGTGGCGTTGTTGCGCCTCTTTGAGTTGCGCGTCTCGAGCCGCAATCGGCAGCGCATGGTCGCTCAAGGCGCGACGAAGGTCGACGAGCCACGGTTTCGTTGGATCGTGCTGCTTCACACCGCTGTTCTTATCTGCGCGGCCCTTGAAGTTGTTCTCCTGCGCCGGCCATTCATCCCAATTCTTGCCGCCGTGATGTTCTTGCTCTTTCTCGCGTCAAATGCGGTGCGTCTGTGGGTTGTGCGAACGATGGGAAAGCATTGGAACGTGCAAGTAATGAACTCCACCAGTCTGGGGGTGGTTACTTCAGGGCCATTTCGGTTTGTCCGACATCCAAACTACGCGGCGATCTTCGTGGAAATATTTTCGTTGCCAATGATTCATACAGCATGGATAACCACGTTGCTAGGCGTCGTTGGCTATGCGGTCACCATCTCGCAGCGTATCGCGGTGGAAGAGAAAATCCTTTTAGCCAATCCGGACTACCGCGCCGCTATGGGCGGCAAGCCAAGATTCTTGCCCGGCCTGTTTTGATCTGGAAGTGATATGCACAAGTACGTCTGCATCCTAGTTTTCTCCGCCCTGATTGCGCCGGTCATCACTGCAGCACAGGACAACGCTGCAGGGCCGACACCGGCCTTCTACCCCGTGCCGCAGCTAATGACCGGATTTAATCTGCTCTACGAGCAAAAGTTTGCCGAGGCTCGCCAGACTTTTGGCGACTGGCAGTCGCACAATCCGGAAGAACCGTTTGGAGAAGTCGCGCTAGCCGCTTCCTATCTTTTCGAGGAACTCTATCGCCAAGGCGTACTGACCAGCGACTTCTTCATGAATGAAAAGAGGTTTCTGCACGGCATCGATGGCAAACCCGATCCCATGCGCATGAACAATTTCCGCGACGCGTTGACGCACGCGCGCTCTCTGGCGAAGCAGCGCCAGAAAACAAACCCCAAGGATCCGGAGGCCCTTTTTGCGCTCACTCTGGCCTCTGGAATGGAGTCCGACGCCGACGCGATCCTCGAAAAGAAACAGCTCGACGGACTCAAGCGCATGAAGGAAGCCAACGAGTACGCGAAGCAGCTGCTCGCGCAGCATCCTGACGCAGCCGACGCCTACGTCGCGCCAGGCATCGCGAACTACATCATCGGCTCGCTGAACCCTGGCTACCGCTTGGCTTTGTGGTTCGGCGGAATTCACGGCGACAAGAAACTTGGCATGGAGCAGGTCGCCAAGACCGTCGAAAGTGGCCGTTACCTTCGTCCATTTGCAAAGATCATGCTGGCTTTGGCAGCTCGCCGCGAAAAACAGAACGTCCTCGCTCAGAAACTCTTAGGCGAATTGAAGAACGAATTTCCCTCCAACGACACTTTCGCAGCCGAGTACGCCAAGGCCATGGGCTTGCCGGTCCCGGCGATCTTGACGCGCTGATGAAGCAACTGCAAAACATCCTGCTCGTTTCCAACCGAATGCACTAGAATCCGGTTGCCGCGCAAGCGCAGAAGTGCGGCACTCGCAAACTTGGGCGGTGAACCGTGTTTCAGCAAGATTTGTTGAAGGACCGGGCGATTTTCTTGACTGGCGGCGGCACCGGCCTGGGTCGTTCGATGGCGTTGCACTTCGCCATGCTGGGCGCGCGCATGTTCCTGGTGGGGCGCCGCGAACAGCCGCTGAAGGACGTCTGCGACGAAATTCACCGCGGCGGAGGGGCCGCGGCATTTGCCACTTGCGATGTTCGCGACTACGGCGCGGTGGAGACCGTGGCAAATCTGGCATACGAGCAATTCGGCCGCATCGATACGGTGGTGAACAATGCCGCGGGAAACTTCATGGCTCGCACCGAAAAGCTCACGCCCAACGCCTTTAACGCCGTAGTCGGCATCGTGCTGAACGGTACCTTCCACTGCACGCACATTTTCGGCAAAAAATGGATCGCGGAGAAGCTCGGCGGCAATGTCCTGAATATTGTGACCAGCTACGCCGCGGCCAACTGTGGCTCCGCGTTTGTGGTGCCATCGGCCTGCGCAAAGGCCGGCGTGCTCGCCCTGACCACTTCGCTGGCGGTGGAATGGGCGAAGTATCACATCCGGCTCAACGCCATCGCGCCCGGCCCGTTTCCCACTGAAGGCGCATGGTCGCGGCTTATGCCTTCGAAGCAATTCGAAGAGCACGCGAAGGAATCGCATCCCATGAAGCGTTTCGGCCGCCATGAAGAACTCACCAGCCTCGCGGCGTTTCTGTTGAGCGACATGGCCGAGTACATCAATGGGGAGTGCGTGGTAATCGATGGCGGCGACTGGCTGCGCGGCGCCGGCGAATTCAACGATCTGCTGCTCCTGCCGGACGCCGCGTGGGAGAGCATGGAAGCTGCGCGCGGAAAGAAATAAGTGGCACAGCCATTTGGCTGTGCGGCCAATCATGCGACGGCGACTCTATTGCGGCAATGCACTGGAACGCAGCAACACTCTCAGTTCGGCCCGCCCGATAGTTTTGTCTCCGGAGATTCCAGACACCACGATGGAATCCGGCTGCCTTCCTTTCAACTCATTCTCGGCGATTTGCGGCGACTGCACCTCTACGCGCAAATAGTTAATCTCCTCGTCAGCCAAAAGGAATTTTCCCTCGCCGCTGATTACCTTCCATCCGCTCGGCACTGCGGCCTTCACGGTGATTTCGCGCGCCGCTCCAGGCTGCCGCTTGACGACCAAAGGAATTGCGACGATGACACCCTCTTTCACCGCGATTTCTGGAACACGCGCGACGGGCAGGTTAGTTAGTTTGTGCGCGTGACGAAACTGGCCGTAGAAATGCCACGGGTCTCCCAGTGCCAAGCTTAAAGGCGGACCCTGACCTGCATCGTAAATAACGGCCGGACCACTTTCTTGCTCAACCGACGCCGGTGGCTCCTTCTGTCGAGGCTCCACGTCCGGGAAAATCGCGTCCCACGGGTGCGTCGGCACGGTCGCTTTGCCAAAAATCAAGGTCATTGGCTCCGACCACCACATGTGGGTCGGGTCGCTCATCATCGCGTTCAACTGTTCGTCACTGAGCTTGGAAAGCATGTGGATCTCACCCGGGAATTGGGTGAGATGCGGTTTTGCGGCATCCAGAGCGATTCGCCAATAAGGTTTCTTTTGCGACGGCGAAATTTCCTTGACGGAATACGCAGGCCCCTTTCCGACGAATTGCTTTTCATCACTCGCGTCGCTGAAGAAGTAGATCTTCTTGGGTTGCCACGGCGTTAGGTTTTCCAGATAAGGCTCCAATCGCTTGGAGGCGCCCGCCACCTGCGCTGGAAATGCCACCGGATCGCCGGCAAGGTCAAATGCTTCGGTGGCCAGCACGCCGGAAGCCTGATGATCGCCGTGATTTTCACCAATGAAGATGCTTGGCAGCCAGCTCAGCATTACCTCGGGCCGGGTTAGCCTTACGATTCGCACGAGCGCCTCCAGATTTGCGCCGTGGCCCCAGTTCGCCAGGGAATTCAGAAGGTTCTGCGATGCGGTGTCCTTGCCGTCGAGAAACCACACGTTCGTGATCCCGAGCGCCGCGCACGCCTGCCGCGCTTCCTGCTCGCGAACATCCGCCAGTGCCGCGCCGTGCTCCCGCGAATAGTCGTTTCCGCCGCTGCCGCCGCGCGTGGTGAAAACCACGGCCACTCGCTTGTGCTCGTCGTAGATCGCCCGCGCTAAATAGGGTGTCGCCGCGCCTTCATCATCCGGATGCGCCACTACCAGCAGAATGTCCGCTTTGTATCGCTCGTCCGGCGCGGGCAGCGGCTTCGCTTCTTGAGCGCCGCTATGGAGCGGGGCTACGAGCAAAGCAAAGAGAAACATTGCGAGTTGCTTCATGAATTGGCCTCGAAAATTTGTTGAGAATGAACCGAGCAGGGCGGTCCGCATAAGAGAAAGAGTGTACCCTCCGCCCGCATAGCAGCGAAATCGCACGGGCGCTAGAATCACGCTTCTGAGGCTCGTTCCTGCCTCCGCCTTGACCCTGCACGGCCGCGCCGATAAGCTTTATTCTTTCTGCTTCCAGGTGACAAGCGACATGGAGCCGATTCACATCACATTGCCGGATGGCAAGGTCCAGGAGGTGCCCAAGGGCACCACGCCCGCGGACATCGCCAGAAAAATTTCGCCGCGCCTTGCCGACGCAGCGCTGGTCGCGCGCGTAGCCGCGCCCAATGACGGCGCCGGAGAACTCATCGATCTTCGCCGCCCGCTTGAGCAGGATGTCAAGCTACAGATCCTCACCGAAAAGGATCCCGACGCCCTTTTCGTTTTCCGCCATTCGGCGGCGCATTTGCTCGCCGCTGCGGTCATGGAGCTGTATCCCAACGTAAAGCTCGGCATCGGCCCGCCGATCGACACCGGCTTCTTCTACGAATTTCTCCGTGACGAGCCTTTTACACCGGAAGACCTGGCCAAGATTGAAGCCAAGATGCACGAGCTCGCCTCTCAGGATCTACCCAACGAGCGCAAACTCATTCCCAAGCCGGAAGCGCTCGAGCTTTATAAGAAGACCAACCAAATCTTCAAGTGCGAACTGGTCCAGGAAAAAGCGGAAGAGCCCATCGTCTCGTTTTATACCACCGGCAAGTTCATCGACTTCTGCCGCGGCCCGCACATTCCTTCCACCAAGCGCATTCAAGCGTTCAAGCTGATGAGCGTCGCCGGCGCTTACTGGAAAGGACAGGAAGGCAATCCGCAGCTCCAGCGTATCTACGCGGCGTGCTTTTTCACGCAAAAGGAGCTGGACGAATATCTCCATCGCCTGGAGGAGGCCAAGCGCCGCGACCATCGCAAACTGGGCACGGAGCTTGACCTCTTCAGCATTCAAGACGAAGCCGGCCCGGGGCTCATCTTCTGGCATCCCAAGGGCGGGCTGATCCGGAAAATCATCGAGGACTGGCTTCGCAACGAGCTCCTCGCGCGCGGCTACGACCTCGTCTACACGCCGCATATCATGCGTCTGGACCTGTGGAAGACCAGCGGTCACACCAATTTCTACAAGGACAGCATGTTCGGGCCGGTCGAAGTCGAAAAAGCCGACTACCAGCTCAAGCCCATGAACTGCCCCGGCCACATCCTGATCTACAAATCGAAGCTCCACAGCTACCGCGATCTTCCTGTGCGCCTCGCCGAACTTGGAACGGTCTATCGCTATGAGCGCAGCGGCGTTCTGCACGGCTTGCTCCGCGTTCGGGGCTTTACACAAGATGACGCGCACATTTTCTGCACTCCGTCGCAAATTGAAAACGAAGTGGAGGCCTGCGTCGACTTTGCCTTCGCTGTGATGAAAAACTTCGGCTTCGACAAGTTTGAAGTCGAGCTTTCCGACTGGGACGCCGCGCATCCGGAAAACTACGCGGGCAAGCCCGAAGACTGGCACCGCGCTTCCGCCGCGCTGGCTAACACCATGCAGCGTCTCAATATTCCCTACAAGAAAATCGAAGGCGAAGCCGCGTTCTACGGCCCCAAGATCGACGTTAAATTAATCGACGCCATCGGCCGCCCGTGGCAGCTCACTACTGTGCAGTTCGACTTCAATCTCCCCGCGCGTTTTGGTCTCGAATATGTCGCTGATGACGGCGCGCGACACCAGCCGCTCATGGTCCATCGCGCGCTGCTTGGCTCGGTCGAGCGCTTCTTCGGCATATTGGTCGAGCACTATGCCGGAGCGTTCCCGCTTTGGCTCGCTCCGGTGCAAGTCGAAATTTGCCCGGTCAGCGAAAAGGTGGCCGACTACTCCAAGCACGTCGCCGATACATTTAAGCGCCATGGCATCCGCGTCCATCTGGACGATCGCAACGAAAAGCTGCCCGCCAAGATTCGCCACGCGCAAATGCAGAAAATTCCGTACATGCTGGTGGTCGGAGCAAAAGAAGCCGAAGCCGGCACCGTTTCCGTACGCCACCGCAGCAAGGGCGACCTCGGCCCCAAGCCGCTCGCCGAAGTAATCGCATCGCTGCAGCAAGAAATCGACTCCCGCGCGACAAGCTGAAACTTCTCGCGATGGCCAGCCCCGCTCTAGCTGCGCAAGCGACAAACTCTATTTTGGACGAACAGGTCTTCGCGGACGCAGTACGCAGACTTTGTGAACTAGATGCGGACTTGGCCGCCGTAATCAAGAAATACGGAGTGCCTCCGTTGTGGAAGCGGGACCCAGGTTTTCCTACACTGGTTTACATCATCCTGGAACAACAGGTTTCGCTCGCGTCTGCCCGCGCCCTATACCAACGGCTGCAAGAAGCGCTAAAGCCATTCACACCGGGCCGCTTTCTCGAGCTCACCGACGTCGAAATGCGCGAGCTCGGATTCAGTCGCCAAAAGGCCCATTACACGCGCGTTCTTGCCGAAGCCATTCATCGTAAGGAATTCGCCCTGCACAAGCTCCACGGACTCGGAGACCAACTTGCTCGTCAACAACTCACCGCCCTCAAAGGGATTGGTCCGTGGACCGCTGACATCTACCTTCTCAGCGCTCTGCGCCGGCCGGATATTTGGCCGGTCGGCGATCTCGCGCTCGCCACTGCAGTGCAGGAAGTAAAGCGCCTCCGCAAACGTCCCTCGCCGGAAAAGCTGGAAATGATGAGCGTGCCTTGGCGACCGTGGCGAGCCGTCGCCGCGCGCATGTTCTGGCACGCCTACCTCTGCAAGCGCGGCCAGCGCCCCGCACAAGTCAGCCTTTAGCTGGCGTCGGCCATAAAAGGGAGCTAACGGCGAGTTCCTGAAAATTTGCTGCGCCCACCCCTACCCGTCGCACATCAAAGCTCTTGTCGACGTAGCGTCGGTGCATGCTATACTTTGTAACCCGTCCCCGAGTGGTTTCGCGCTGTGGTGGCGGTGTAGCAAATTCGGGCCCCGTGCCCGGCGAGGCGGGCACCTTGGCGCCTTACGTTAGTTAGGGGGAATTATCGCAGAACGGAGCTTCCGGCAGGCCGACCGTACCCGCGTAAATGAGCGGATTCGGGCGCGCGAAGTCCGGGTGATTGATGAAGAAGGCGCGCAACTTGGGGTGATGCAGCCGTACGAGGCTGTTCGTCTGGCGCGCGAACGGGGACTGGACCTAGTGGAAATCTCGCCGACGGCGGATCCGCCGGTTTGCAAGATCACCGACTACGGCAAGTTTCTCTACCAGCAAAATAAGCAAGCGCATCAGCAGCGCAAGAGCAGTCGTGGCTCGCAGCTTAAGGAAGTCAAATTTCGGCCGGCCACCGCGGAGCACGATTACCAGGTCCGTAAGAACCAGATTATTCGCTTCCTCGGGGAAGGCCACAAAGTGCGCGCCATGATTTTTCATCGCGGCCGCGAGATGGCTCACCAGGAAGTGGGCCGCGCCAAGATGACGCGCTTGCTGGGTGAAATCGGCGATTTCGGCCAGATCGAAACCATGCCGCGCATGGAAGGCAACGTTTTAGTAGCGCTGCTGGCGCCCAAGAAGGGTGCTCCGGCGGCAAAACCAAGTCCGCAGCAAGCCGCGCAGCCGGCCTAACGGTTCGGTTTCGCGAGAATAGATTTCGGAGAGATTCCAGCAATGCCGAGAAACTCGACTAAGCCAAAGAAAAAACTGAAAACGCATCGCGGCGCCGCCAAGCGCTTCAAAATCACTGGTACCGGCAAGATCGTTCGCATGCATTCCGGCAAGCGCCATTTCACCGGCACCAAGGCCCAGGGCCGCATGCGTAAGCTGAAAAAGCTGACGCTCGTGAACCCTGTCGACGTCGCCGCAGTGAAGCAAATGCTTCCCTACGGCTTGTAGATCTTTGCGCTGAATCTCAGCGTAATCCTCAACTCAGTTCCAAGAGTTGAGGCGCAACACCGTGGGGCGTAAGCCCCGCAATCGTGCCAGGCAGCGCTTCACGGGTGCCTGCCGGCCGATGTAGTGGCGGTCCTTTAGGCCCGCCAGCATAATCCGAGACAAACCCGTTGCGTCGGCTCGTTTCGCGCGCCTGATCGCATCCTGTTTGTCTCGCTAACAAAAAGGAGAAACCCATGGCACGCGTAAAACGCGGCACAAAGCGCCGCGCTCGCCGTAAGAAGTATCTCAAACGCACAAAAGGCTTCTTTCTCACAAAGAGCAAGCTGTACCAGTCCGCGCAGGAAGCCGCCAATCGCGCCGATCGCTATGCCTTCCGTGATCGCCGCGTAAAAAAACGCGAATATCGCAAACTTTGGATTCAGCGCATCGGCGCCGCCGCGCGCCAGAATGGTTTGACCTACGGCCAACTGATTCACGGGCTGAAGGCGGCCAGTGTCACGCTCGACCGCAAAGTCTTGGCTGATCTGGCTGTGCGCGACGCTGCTGCTTTTGCCCAGTTGGCCGAAAAGGCCAAAGCCGCCGCTCCGCCGCAGCATAAGAAGACGGCATAACTCATTCGACGTGGCGAGGAGGACTGTGGCGCAGGGCGGAGTCTGCGGCCTGGTCCGGGCAGCAGCCGGACGGCCCTGCGGCTTTCGGCTCGATCGCGCGGGCTGTTATAGCTCGCGAAGACAACGCCTCTCGCCCACGTCAAAATGAACATGAGCACGCCTGAAGACAAAAACAAAACGGGTTTGCCTCTCGTGCATCTCGGCGTCACGCGGCCCGAGGAGCTCGCGCTGCTCTTCGCCGATCTGCGCGGACGCTTCGACGAAGAATGTGCGTGTGCTTCCGACGAATCCTCCTGGAAGCAATTTCGCGACGCCTGGCTGGGCCGCAAATCCGGCGTGCTGACGCAAATCACGGACAACTGGCTCAAGCCCGCCAGTCAGGAACTCAAGCGCGTCGTCGGCCAGGAACTGAATCAGCTTCGCGCCCACGTCGAATCAAAAATCGAAGAGCGCCGCAAAGTCATCGAAGCCGGCACGGAAGAAGCCGCAAGCACTCGCGAGCGCGTCGACCTCTCCCTGCCTGGCGTCATCCGTCCACTCGGCTCGCACCATCTCATTCGCCAAGTCTTTCAGCAAATCGAAGATATCTTCTTCTCCATCGGCTTCTCCGTCGTCGAAGGCCCCGAAATCGAAACGCCATACTACAATTTCGAAGCGCTCAACATCCCCGAGTTCCATCCTGTCCGCGACGACATGGACACGTTTTACCTCGACCTCCCTAAAGGCGCGGCGCAGCCGCTGCTGCTCCGCACGCACACGTCGCCCATGCAGATTCGCACCATGGAAAAGCGCCAGCCCCCGGTGCGCGTCATCGTGCCCGGCAAGGTCTATCGCCGCGATAATCCTGACGCCACGCATTCCTTCATCTTTCACCAGGTCGAAGGTCTCGCCGTCGACAACGACATCACCTTTTGCGATTTCACCGGCACCATCGAATATTTCGTGAAGCAATTCTTCGGTCCCGGCGTGAAAACTCGTTTTCGCCCAAGCTACTTCCCTTTTACCGAGCCTTCCGTCGAATTCGACGTTTCCTGCATTTTCTGCGGAGGCAGCGGCACAGCCGCGGGCGGCGGCACCTGTTCCAAGTGCAAAGGCTCCGGCTGGATTGAGCTTTT
>Ga0209648_10001863_pt1 | contig 17219 bp, 15 predicted proteins | sample GraSoi2013_115cm_FD_185830 | JGI IMG/M metagenome (GOLD analysis project Ga0209648, IMG submission 185830) | Grasslands soil microbial communities from the Angelo Coastal Reserve, California, USA - Sample 9_17_2013_115cm (SPAdes) (version 2) | ecosystem: Environmental > Terrestrial > Soil >...
CGCGCGCGCGCGCAGGCGCGGCCCGGTGAGCTCCATCAAGATCGGTGCCGTCACGACGCGCCACATGCCGCTGCCTGCACCGGCGAGCGCCGCCGCCGCGTAGATCGCGGCCGGCGCGACCGCTACCGCTCCGAGAGCGAGCCCGATCGCCAGTACGGCTGCCGCAGTCACGACGACGGCCCGGGGTCCGAGGCGGTCCCCCAGCGCTCCCGCGGGCAACAGCACCACCAGCCCCCCAGCGGTCAGCGCAGCTGCGGCGTGTCCCATCACCTGGGGCGAGAAGTGGAGCGCTTCCAGGTAAAAATTGTACAAGAACGCGTGGAAGATGAGCCCGGTAGCAAACAGCACGTTCCCCGCCAGGAACGACATCACCCTCACCAGTTCCTGACGTTCCGGGACTGCCATCAGGCGAACTCCGTCGGCTAGGATTTGAGACGCGCAGCGCTCGCAGCCACGTTGGGATCCGCTGCCGCAATCCGCAACCTATGCTTGGTCACGGAGACGCCGTCATGCCGCCTCCCGGTCGTGGTACTCCAATTGGCCTCCTCGCGCTCTGCGTCGGCCCGATCGCGCTCGGCGGGCAGCAGCCGCTACCGTCGGATTCGGCCCGACGCGATACGCTCCGGCCCTATGCCTTCCCCCCGCTCATCGTCACCGCGAGCCGTGTGCCCGCGGCGCTACCGGAGTTGGGATTCGCGACCTCGGTGCTGGACCGCCGGGATCTCGCCGCCGAGCCCACGCCGTACGCGGCCCGGGCGCTCTCCGTCCTGCCCGGGGTCTCGATCGATGAAGGCACCGGGCCCGGCGGCCCGACGACCTTGCACGTGCGCGGCGGGGACGAACCCTTCACGCAGATGATGTTCGACGGGGTGGCGATCAACATCAGCGGCGGCTTCAACGACATCGACGGCTTGCTGCTCACGAATGTCGAGCGGGTCGAGCTCGCCCGCGGCCCGCTGAGCGCGCTGTGGGGGTCGTCCGCCATGGCCGGCGCGGTGCAGTTCGTCACGCGGCAGGGGGAGGCCGGCCCTACGCGCTTCGAGTTCCTCGCCGAAGGCGGCGGCGCGAGCGAGCGCGGCGGGCAGACCCGGTCGGAGCTCCTCGTCGCCGGCGGGAACGAGCGCCTGCGCTACTCGAGCGGCTTCGGGCTCGCGTATAACCGGGGCATCTACGCCCTCCCCAATGATCTGCTCAGTAGTGCCTGGTCGCTGCGGCTCGATGCGAGACCGACCGAGCGATGGATCGTGAGCGCGACGACGCGCTACATGGCGATCCAAACGAACCTCCCCGTGCGGGATCCGGGGGTCACGCGCGTGCCGCTCGATCCCAACCAGCGCGACCGCCACTACCGGTGGTTGGGATCGCTGAGCGCGGATCTCGCCGCCACGCCCACCTGGCATCATCGCCTCACGGCGAGCCTGCTCTGGGACGAGTTTGTCTACGAAGATGCGATGGACAGCTCGCTGAACGCTGCGGCGTATCCATTCTTCGTCTTCAACTACAACTTCAGTTTCCGGAGCACGTTGCTGCGCCCCGGCGTCGAATACGTCGCGAGTCATGAGGTGGCGCTCGGGCCCTCCGGACAGCGACTCGCGCTCTCGTATGGCGCCCAGTGGCAGCGCGAAGCGGAGGTGACCGACCAGGGGGGGGATTTTGGTCCGGCCCACAGCAACTTCGGCCGGGCGAACGCCGCCGTGTTCACCGAGCTGCAGGGGCGGCTCGGCACGCGGCTGTCGGCACTCGCGGGCGCTCGCCTGGACAAGTTTCAGGGCCTCGCCGCCGAGCTGTTGCCCCGGGCGAGCCTCGTGGTCGAGGTCGTGCCGGACCGCCTCGCGCTGCGCCTCGCCGCCGGGCGCGCCTTCAAGGCCCCGAACGTCGATCAACAGTTCCTCGCCACTCCCATGACCATTCCGAACCCGGACCTCAAGCCTGAGAGCAGTGTGAGCTGGGAGGTCGGCGCCACGGTCACCGCCCCGCGCCGGGCGCTGACATTCGCCGTCGGCTACTTCCACCAACGCTACAACGATCTGATCCAGACCGTGCCGGTCGACACGGGCTCGAAGCAGACGAACAAGAACCTGGGTCGCACGCAAGCCCGCGGGGTCGAAGCCGAAGTCGAGCGCTGGTGGTCCGAGCGGTGGCGCACGGGAGCGAACGTCAGTTGGGTGCAGACAGAGGTGCTCGACAATCGCGGTCTCGACCCCACCGGTTATCCGGTGGGAGGGTCCCTCCCCGCGGTGCCCAGCGTCACGGGAACCGTCCACGTCTCAGCGGACCTGTCCGAGGCGGTGACGGCCGTGGCGCGCGTCACCCTCGTGGGCAAACAGACCGTGTTCACCGAGCGGTTCTCCGGGCAGCGCGTCCCGGTCGACCCCTACGCGCTGCTGGGACTCGTCGCGCAGTGGCACCGCGGCGCGGCGTTGACCCTGTACGCGCGGATCGACAACCTGCTCAACACGAGCTATCAGACGGCGTTCGACCGACCCGGGAGCTCCCGCACAGCAGTGCTGGGCGTTCGGATGACACCGCGTTAGGCATGTCGAGTCGCGCTCTGCAACGACCTCGACTGCAGGGCCGTTCAACCACCGACCGGAGTGAAGGCAGGTGCTCCTGACCAGACCCACGGGGCCCTCCAGTTCGGCATCTGCCACCCCTTAGTACCGCAGGTTGAGACGCAGGCCCAGGACCGTCGCGGGCCCGCGGGCGCGGTTGTACCCGGGATTCCAGATTTGCTGGAGGTCCGGGCTCACCTGGACGTACTTTCCCAGCTGCACGCGGTAGTAGACCTCGAGAATTCGCTCGTGGCCGTAGTTCAACCCTGCATCGCCGAGGAGGAAGCCAAGCCCACCGAGCGCGAGGTACTGGCGATGCACGTCCGAGAGGCCGTGATCCACGACGGCGATGCCCAGGATGTCGAGGCCCCGCCGCCAGTGCGTGCCGGCGATCTGGATCCCGAGGCTTGCGTGACGGTCCACCTCGGTGAAGACGAAGTCCTCGTTCTTGCCGTCGGCCCATCCGAGGCGCGCGAACAACCCGGTCTGACCGGAATCCGCTAGCGGCTGCTCCAGGTTCACGCCGACACCATACTTGGTGCGGCCGGGCGCATCATCTTTGACGATGTCTGGCGGCTGGCCCGGCGGCGCCGCAAGGATCGCCGCGGCGTACCGCCCCATCCGCCCGTGGTTCAGGTAGCCCATCACGCGCACCACCGTCCCTGCGTCCGTGGGACCGAGCGTCACCTCCACCTCATCGCCACGCGCGTGGGCTACGTCCCAGTCGAGGATATTCCCGTTCGCGAACGTCGGCATGAGAAAGGACGCCAGTCGCAGCGACCAGCGCCGCTCGATCCACGCGGCGGCCACGCCGACGGAATAGCCGCGCGTGTCGGCCGCGTAGTCCCACGCCGTGTTCTGGAACAGGGCCCAGTTCTCAAACTGGAGTCGGGTGCTGCTCGCGTATCGGTTGACATCGATGAGGTCCGTGACGGCCAACTTGCCCGCGGTGAGTTCGAGGCGCCGGGAGGAGAGGACCATCGCGCCCTGGTCCGGTGCCGCCGCGAGCGAGTCCCAGCTGGGACCGCCCAGCGGCACGACGTAGCGCAGGAAGGCGCGCGCGACATACGGAGACTTGGGAAGGTCGACGCTGCCTTGGCGCAGCACGTCACCGTCGGTGGGTCCGGCGAGGCCAGTGGTGTTGCTGATCCCCGTCCCGGTGATCCATTCCACATCGACGTACGCCTGGAGCCGGGTGCCGATCCGGCCGCCGACGTACACGCCGTAGGCCTGGCTCATTTGCCGATCGCCATCCGGCCACAGGCTGTTGGTGCCGGCGTAGGGGCTGCGAAAGCTCAGCAAGTCCTGCGCGATGTAATTGAGCTGCGCCCCGAGCAGCCAGGCTTGCCATGGACCCGGGCCCGCCCGCAACGTTGTCGCGCTCGCATCCTGCGCGTGTGTCGCTCGCGGGAGCGTTGCCCCGGACACCGCGACGAGGAACGCCAGGCCTCTCAAGCCGCGCGTGCCGCCGCGCACCAGCGGCGCCGGAAGCGCACCGGCCGGGGCGGCGGCCGCTCTTGCCCAAGCGTGACCGGCGCGCCGATTGGACCCGTGTAGCTTCCGTAGGCGCATACCGCTTTCCCCCCAAGCCAAGCGATTCGCAACGAAGACCGGGTCGAGCGATCCGACCCGAATGGCTCTCGGGGACGAGCAGGGAAAGAAAGCTCCCCCGCTCACGATCAAGTAAGTCGGGGGAGCCCTATCGTCGGCAGCGCCTGACGCGCGTCCAACGCGTGCTGACCGCGTTCTCACTCGTGTGAGTTTTGGCACCGCGCACCGTGAGAGACGCCCACCGCGTCTCAGCCACCTTAGGCAAACCCTTCCGCCGGGAGTGCCTGCTCTACCCGCTCTCAGAGCATCTTTCGACGCCGCCGGGCAGTGGCCTGTGTGCTGCGCGGGAACCTCGCCTACCGAGGACCGCTCGTTCGCCGTCGCTGCGATCGGAGCTCGCCGCGCCGGCGCCGCCAGTATAGGAAGCGACTGAGAGCTTGTCAATCACGCAGTTGACGGCGTCGTCCCGGCGTTGCGTTCAAGCGGTTCTCTCGGCCGAGCTCGTGCAGTGACGCATTCGCTACCACGTGAGCGACTCCGATCGCCGGCCCGCGTCCCAGGAGACTCGGGCTGCGGCGGCCCTGCTATCGGGCTAGCATGGTCGCTTCATGGAGCGGTCCTGGTGAAACGCCCGGGCCAGGCTTCGCGAGACGGCAAACGCCCCGGCTAACGAGCGGTCTCGCGGGAGCCTAGGCAGAGCGGGCTATCGCCCACCTAAACCGGATCACAGCTTAGGGGACCGAGATACCAGGCAGCGGTTGTCACCTCATTTCGAGGAACCCCATGCACTCCTATCCGCAGGGCATCGTTCGCGGTGCGGTCGGCCACCTCTTCGGGGTCACGGCATTGGTCCTCCTGGCCGCCGCTGCTCCGCTGCGTGGGCAGCAACCCGCGGGCCGAGACTCCGCTCAACTTGCCCAAATGCAGACCATGATGGGCCCGATGATGGAGCAGATGATGACGGCAGGCATGACGGCGACGCTTCGGGTGCTGGCCAAGCCGGAGAGCTCGCAGCAGCTCGCCACCTTTGTGCGGAACTTCTATGACGCCCTCGTCGTCAAGGGCTTTACGAAAGACGAGGCTCTCAGGATTGTGATGGCGTTCGGCATGCCTCATCCGAGCGGTGGGCGCTAGTACCTATGCCCGTCAGCTCGACCTTCCGAACGTTCATCGTGGACCAGTTGAGCCGGGTGGTTCCGCGTGTTCGCGCCCGGAGTATGTTCGGCGGCGTCGGTATATATGCGGGCGAGCTCTTCTTCGCCCTCATCGCCGATGATGCACTGTATTTCAAGGTCGATGAGTCCAATCGAGCGGACTTCGAAGCCCGCCACATGGGCCCGTTCCGGCCCTACGGCGAGAGTGGGGACACCATGGGGTACTACCAGGTGCCGGACGAGCTGCTCGAAGACCCCGAGACGCTACGCCCGTGGGTGGAGAAGGCCATCGCGGTGGCGGGACGGAAGCGGGTCAGGCGCGCGCGGCGCGGCCGCGCCTAACCCAGGGGCTTGAACGGGACGGCGCTCCGGTCATGCCAGGAATTGCGATTATGCTCCGAGACGCTCGCCCGTCGCAGTTGACCCAAGCCTTGGAGGATCCATGAGGAACGTGCTGGCGGCGACCTGGCTTGCGCTATTTCCGCTGCCCCTGCTTGCTCAAGGGGCACCGCCACAAACCGCTGCTGACCAGCCCTATATGATGGAGTACTACTATAAAGTGCACTGGGGCCACCAGCAGGAGTTCTTGCAACTGTTCCTCAAGAACCACTACCCGGTGCTCAAGAAGGGCGTGGACAGTGGCCGCATGGTCTCGGTCAAGATTGAAACGCCGGCCAACCACATGACGGAAGATGCGCGCTGGGACTATCGCGTGACGATCCGATTCAAGAACTCCACGGTGGCGACGACAGCCAATCCCCAAGAGGAGAGTTGGATCACTCAGCTCTTCCCTGATCAGGAGACGTTCAAGCGCGAAGAACAGCGGCGCTTCGAGATCCTCTTGGCGCACTGGGACCTTCCAGTGACCGATATCACGCCCTCGAAGAAGTAGGCAGGTCGAGGCGGCGTGTCCCCGACCGCGTTCGCGCGAACCACACCTAGCACGAGGTCTGATTCCCATGTGTCGGAACATCAAGCGGCTGCGGCACCCCAATCACGCGCCGACGGACCAGGAGCTGCATGACGCTGCGCTCCAGTTCGTTCGCAAGATCAGTGGCTTTCAGGCCCCCTCACACGCCAACGAGGCCGCGTTCAACACGGCCGTTCGGGAAGTGGCGACCGCCGCCCGCACGTTGTTTCGCGGGCTGCACGTGCGTGGTCACACGGAGGCAGCGGTCTAACCCCTGCTCGCAGGGCGCGCGAATGGCGTGCGCCGTAAAAGCGGTCCGGTAGGGAGAGCGGCTCGGAGCGCGCAGGCATGCCGACGCTCCAGCCAGGAAGCCTTTGGCAGGCCGGGTGGGCGTCAGGGCTTGTGGGGGTTCGCTCGGGCCGGGCGGTTCGGCGGAGGAGGCGCAGCACTCGTACTGGTCACGCCCTGCTGCGACTCCGTTTCCTCGACTTCCCTGGTGGCCTCGGCAGGCGTGGCACCGCGCGCCATCCCCACCTCCACCTCATTCGGTAGGTCGAGCAGCTCGTTCGCACCCTGTCGGGCCTGGATTCGGCGCTCCATCACCTGCAGCGACTGCTCCGGAGGCACGCCCAGTGCCGTGAGCGTCGCTGCGACGTGGAGCGTGAGCGCCGGGTCGTAGGATGGCTGGCTCAAGCGCACCAGTTCGCGCACCTGCGACGCCGTGAGCCCCGCGGTGAGCGCATACGCACCGCCTTCGACCGCGTCGGCCCCGGGCGTCGCAATCCCGGCCTCGCGCAATGCGCCCTGCGCCTCGTCGAGACGCCCGGCGAGCACGCGCACGGCTTCGACCACGCGTTCGGCTGGCACGCCCTTGGCGCTTCCCTCGATGGCCTTTTGGATCAGGGGCTCGACCGGTAGGCCGCGCGCCCGCGCGCCTTCGGCAATGGCCTGCACCGCGCGCGCCACGTCGGCCGGGACGCGCCCGTCCATACGAGCAGCCGCGTCCTGCGCGGCCGATCCGCGCGGCGACGCCGCACCCAGTGCGACGATCAGGACGAGGCGGAGCGCCCTCACAGCGTGCGGGCCCCCTGGGCGGTCACGGCCACGACGCTGTTCCGGCGGCCGAACCCGTCATCCACGGCGGGCGCGGCCGGATCCGCGACCCAGCGCCGACCATCGACCACGAACGCGTACTGATGCTGCCCGACGGGGAGCGCGAGAGTCGTCGACCACACGCCACCCGTACCAGCCGGGACGAGCGGCGCAGCCGTCTGGTCCCACTGGTTGAACGTACCCGCGACCGCCACCCGCTTCGCGCCAGGCGCGTACAAGACGAACCGCACAAACACCACGTTCGGCGTGGCGACCCGCGCCGCCACCGCGCCCGCGGGCACACGCGCCGGCGGACGGGTGAGGAGCAGCGCGACACCGGCGGCGGCGGCGAGGCCACTGGCCCAGGCGGCCCAAGGGCGGACGCGCAGCCTGAGCTCGAGGTCGCGCGGCGTGGCGAACCACCGCCAGACGCGCCGCGCACGCGACGTGGCACGGTGCCGCACGGCCGCCATCACCCGCGCGTCGAGCGTCGGCGACAGGGTGACCGGCGTGCGATCCACACTCGCCACGAGGCCGAGTGCCTCCTCGCCCGCGGCACGGAGCTCGGGCGGCAGTTCGGCGAGTGTGAGCTCACCGTCCAAGAGCTGCTTCACCGGCAGGGGATAGTTCGTCATGATTCGTGCTCCTTGAGCAAATCGCGCAATCGGTCATAGGCGCGATGCATCCGCATCTTCAATGAGGCCACCGTGGCCCCGGTCAGCCCCGCGATTTCGTCGTACGACAACCCTTCCACGTGCTTCAGCACGAACGCTTCACGCTGCTCCGGCGTCAGCTGTCCCAACGCGTGCTCGACCGCTTGTACGCTCTCCCGGCGCTCGACTGCACCATCGGAACGCTCGGGCCCCGCCACCGCCTCGTCCGCGTATTCGAGCGGGCGTCCCTGACGCTGGTTCCGCCGCCGCTCGGCGAAGCAGCGGTTGCGCAGGATCAGGAACAGCCACCCCGCGAACTTCGCGGGCTCCCGGCAGTCCGCGAGCCGGTCGAACGCCCGGACCAGCGCGTCCTGTACGGCGTCCTCCGCGGCATCGCGCGAGCCCAACATCCGGGCGGCATAACGAGCGTACCGGTCGCGGTAGCGCTCGACCAACACGGCGTACAACTCAACATCGCCCGCGAGCACCGCCCGCACGACCGCTTCGTCCGGAGTCCCGTTCCTCGAATCCACCGTGCCTCGCGCGTCCGCAATGATGCTATGATGCTAGATGCGACGCGCGGCACCGGCAACCGCCGCCAGGCTAAAGAGTCGCCCCGCACGGCCTCAGTAACGCCCTGATCTAGCGGGACTTGGCCCCCGTGGGCGTACCGGTGCAGATCGTTACCTTTGAGGGGGAATAGGGGTCTTTACACGCGGTCCGCAGTCCCCCGTCTATGGAGGCAGCGCATGTTCCGACGGCTTCTTGCAGTCGCGGCGTCCTTGGTGCTCCCGGCGATGCTGGCGGCCCAAGCCCGGCCAGCAACGAGCACCGCTAAAGCCGGCAGCGTTCATCCCTCCGCTACTCAGCGCTTCGGCGACGTCGCGCGGCCGATGGCTGACACCCGCCCGGCAGGAGATGTTGATCACAATCAGGCAACTGGCGACAAGGATGAGCAGCAGGGACCCGAGGCGAAGGAGGGCCCCGAGGCACAGGAGGGTCCCGACGCCGACGAGGGTCCCGATGCCAAAGAGGCGCCTCACGCGAAAGCCGGCGCTGACGCCGACGAGGGTCCCGAGGCCAAAGAGGGTCCTGATATAAAGGAGGGCCCTGAGGTGGGCGACGGCCCCCACGTCGAGCGCAGCGAAAAGGGCGACGATAAGCAGGGCGAAAACGAAAATGGTAAGCCGGTTGCCCCCGCAGCGGCAGGGCACGCCAGCCGGGTCGGGAGTCACAAGCCGTAACCAGTCGGGAGTAACACGCCGTAACCAGTCAACCAGCAGGAGTCGAACGGTCGTATAGGGGCGCGGCGTGCTGCGCCCCTATACGCGTTCACCCGTTTCGGCGCCTCGCGGCCGAGCGGGCAGGCGCGCTGCGCGGGATCGTCGCGCTGGTCGTGGCACTGGGCGCGGCTGCCGTCCCAGCCCGGGCGCAAACCCGCGCGTCGCTCGGGGTGGGCGTTGGCACGGTGCGCACGGAGGGCGGAACGAACTTCAGTTCGGCGTCCCTCTCACCCGCGCTGTGGTATGCGACACCGTCATTTGAGGCGGCGGCCTCGGGTTCCTTCGCGTCGCTTCCCGCCGGCGTATGGGCGAGCCACGGCCGGCTGGACCTCTGGGGCACCACGCCCCGCGTGACCGGCCGGTTGCGCTTCGGCGCCGAAGGGGTCCTCGTGGGCACGACCCGGACCGATGGCGCGCAGACCGCGGCGGCACACGGATTGGGAGAGGTCCTGTGGGCCGAGCCCAAGTGGGGGCTCGGGCTCGGGGCGGGTCCCTCGGCTGGGTGGATCTCGAATCAACCGTCGGTGCTGGCGCTCCACACCCGCGCGCGCGCGTGGTGGCGCCCGAGCGGCAGAGCGGGCGGGACCGAGTGGCAGCTGTCCATCGAGCCAACGAAGTTCCCGCTCGACTCGCTCGGCGCGTGGTTCACGGATGTGACGGCGGCGGTCACCCTCGAGCGCGGACCGGTCGTGCTGTCGCTCTCGAGTGGCGCGCGCGTATCGAGCTTCTACGGGTCGACTGGGGCAGGGAGCGCGTTCTTGCAGTGGTTCGTCGCGCCGGAGCTGTCGGTCGAGCTCGGGGCCGGCAGCTACCTCCGTGAACCCTACCAGGGGTTTCCCCGCGCCGGCTTCTTCGTCTTGGGCGTGCGGATCCATGGTACGCCACGCCCCGTCCACAACATGCTCACCAAGCAATGGGCGCCGCTCGTCCCCGAGGCCCGGGGCGACAGTCTCGTCGTCCAGTTCCGGTTCCCGAGCGTGCGGGCCGTCGCGATCGCCGGAGACTGGAACAGCTGGCAGACCCGGCCCCTACGCTTCGTCGGAGGCGATCTGTGGGAGGGAACGCTCGCCCTGGCGCGCGGCGTGTACCACTTCAACCTGCTGGTGGACGGCCGGGACTGGGTGGTGCCGAATGGCGTGGCCACCGTCCCCGATGGGTTGGGCGGGATCGTGGGAGTGTTGCTCGTGCGGTAGGCGCGAGCGCGAGTGAAGGGCTAGTCTCAGGCACCCATCGCACCCACTCTTCGCATGCTCCTCGAGCTGATCGCCACCTTCTGTACCGCCCTGTTCGCTGGCGCTGCACTCTACGTCAACCTCGTCGAGCATCCGGCGCGCGTGGAACTGGGCACGGCCGCGGCCATCCGGGAGTGGCGCCCGAGCTATCGCCGCGCCACGCTCCTGCAGGCCAGCCTTGCCGTGGGCGGCCTGATCGCCGCCGTCGGTGCCTGGATTCAGGGGCGCGGCACGCCGGTGCTGATTGCCGGCCTCACCTTGGGATTCGTCGTGCCGTTCACCTTCGTGATCATCTACCCCACCAATAGACGCCTCTCAGATCCAGCGCTGGACGAAGGGTCCGCGCAGGCGGCTGCCCTGCTGAGCACGTGGAACCGCCTGCACGCCGTGCGCAGCGCCGCGGCGCTCGTTGCGCTCGTGATCTTGCTGCTGCACCTGGGCGCGCTGCTCTGAAGTGGTGGGTCGCGGCGCACGCGCCCGGCATCGGACCGGACGCGGGTCCGCGTCACTCCCGCACCACCTCCGTGCCTACCGCCCGAGTCAACGCGAACGCCGCGAGCCAGTAGTCGTGCACGGCCCCATTGTATTCGTTGCGGGTCTCGCCGTAGGTGCGGATCGCGTCGAGCAGTTCGAGCAGCGAAATAGCGCCCTGCTGGTAGGCGAAGCGCGATGTTTGGAGCGCGGCGGTCGCCTTGTCGAGCAGACCCTCTTGGTAGCGCTCCGCTAGCACCCGCGCCGCGCGGAAGTTTCCCAGCGCGACCGCTACATCGGATTCGATCTGCAGGCGCACCCGCTGTAGCCCGACTTCGGCGGCGGCCACGCCGGCGTTGGCGCGCTGGCGCTCACCACCGTTCCAGTAGAACAGGGGCACCGGGAGCGCGATCCCGAACGCGTACCGCAAGCCGGACTCGAACGGCGCGTTCTGGTAGACGACGCTCACGACGGGTACCGGAAACAACCCGGCGACGGCGAGCCCCTTGAGCGAGCGGCTCTGATCGACCCGCTCGCGCGCCCCGGCGATGTCCGGCCGGGTGGCAAACGCCAGTGGCAGGAGCGAATCGATGGGGACGGCGAGCGCGGGCGCCGCTTGCAGCTCGCCCGTGACCGTGAAGGCCGTGTCCGGCTTTGCGACCCCCATCAGCGCCTGGAGCCCGAGGCGCGCCGCCCGCGCGGCCGCCTGCGCCCGGGTCAGGTTCGACTCTGCGCGCGCGAACTCGAGCTCGCTCTTGACGAGGTCGCGCTGCGGCAGGTCGCCGGCCCGCAAACGCACCGAATCGGCCTTCAAGAGCTGCTGGAAGATGTCGCGTTGCTCGAGCGCGATCTGGCGCTGGGCATCGGCGAGCAGCAGGTCGTAGAACGCCTGGCGCACGCCGAACAGCACTTGGCGGACCACGTCCCGGTGGTCGAACGCCGTGGCGTCCTCCCCTTGCTTCGCCGCACGGGTGCGATAGAGGCGCTCGGGACTCAGGTCGATCGGGAGGGCGACGCTGTATTGATACGGGACGCTGGGAATGCCGGCGTACACGGGGTTGGGCAGGGCCCGCGCGATCCGGCGCTCCCCGTGCGCGGAATCGACCCGCAGCCGGGCTTGCCGGATGTCGGGGTTACGCTCGAGGGCGATGTCGACCACCTGGCGCAACGTCGGCGGCGCTTGCGCCGCGGCGCCCGCGAGCGCCCCGAGCTGGATACACGCCAGCACCCCGAGGCCGAGCCGAGCCGGTCGTAGCGGGCGGCTCCGTCCACTCTGCTCCTGTTGTCGCGTCATACGCGCACTCCCGTTGTTCCGGCGGCGAACCGGCGCCCGCTCGGTAGCGAGTGACGTCGCGGACCGGCGAGCGGTCTGGGTCCCTGCTCCGAAGCGGAAGGAAGGTAACGAACGGAATGCGGCAGAGGACGCGATGGGGCGCAGTCTTTGTGAAATCTTAAGGGGTTTGACGCCGGTTATTGTTGATTCTTTTGCGACGCGTCACGTACATTGCGCGGCGCCTCGAACCCCACCTGCGGCAGGAGCGATGTTGCTACCGCGCGATCTCCATCACGCCCGCGAAAGACTCGTCTCCCGGCCCCCGTGCGCCGGGGCGCGGCTGTTCGCGTGCGTCGTTATCACGCTCAGTGTCGGGGGCTGCTCGCGCGCGACGCCGGGCCGCGCCGCGGGGAACGCCGCCGCCGCACCACGCGATAGCACCGGCCCCGCGAGCGACTTCGTCCTGCGCGAGGACGTGCGCGGCGTCGCGACCGCCGCCGTACAGGCGACGTCGGTATCGGACTATGTGGACGTGCCGGCGCGCATCGCAGCCGATCCGACGCGGGTGGTGCGCGTCTATGCTCCCTTGAGTGGGCGGCTCATCGCCGTCCATGTACGGCCGTCCGACGCGGTCCAGCAGGGGCAGGTGCTCGCGGTGCTCGCGAGCAGCGACGTGGCGGTGGCGCGCGCGGCCTACCGCCAGGCACAGGCCGACGCCCAGGTGAAGCAACAGTCGCTGGAGCGCTCCAAGTTGCTGTACGAGAACCACGTCGTCGCGTTGCGAGAGTACCAGCAGGCACAGGCGGACGCGCGCAGTGCCGCGGCGGCGCTCGAAAGCGCCCTAGAGCGGCTGCAACTCCTGACCGTGGATACGGCGGGTTCATCGGATCAGGTGACGGTCACAGCCCCGCGCGCCGGCGTGATCATCGATCTAGGAGCCGCCCCTGGCGAATACGCTAAGTCGCTCGACAACCAGAACCCCCTGTGCGTCATCGCCGACCTCCGCCGGGTCTGGGCCGTCGGAGGCGTCTACGAAAAGGACTTGGCCAGCGTCCTAGTCGGTGCGGCGGCGGAGGTGACCGTGAATGCGTACCCCAACGACATGCGCCGGGGACGCGTCACCGCGCTGTCGAGCACGATCGATACCACGACCCGCGCGCTGAAGATCCGCGTTGAGCTCGACAACCCCGGCCTGCGGCTCAAGCCGGACATGTTCGCGACCATCCGGATCGTGCGCACCGTGCACGCGGCCGTGCTCGTGCCGGCGGCGGCCGTGCTGCGCGAGGGGACGTCCGCGTTCCTGTTCGTGCAGCGGTCCCCGGGGCACTTCGAGCGCCGCACCGTCTCCCTCGGCCGCGAGGCCGACGGCAATCGCGTCGAAGTGACGGCGGGCCTCGTCCCCGGCGATACCGTGGTGGTCGAAGGCGCCGAGTTGCTGCGAGCAGCCTGGCGGCGGACGGTGACGCTCGGCCGCGGCCGAGCTCGCGACCCCGCGTAGGAACCCGCTCGGCCCGTGGGGGACACCATCGTCGCGGACGACGCTGCACGGCTGCGTGTGGCGGTGACGTCGCGCTAGCGCGTTCGTGAAAGCCCTCATCCTCGTCCTGCTGCGCTATCGCGCGCTGATGCTCGTCGCGCTTGGGGCGTGGCTCGTCGCCGGCGTGTACGCGCTGTTCCGGCTCGACGTGGAAGCCTATCCCGATCCGTCGCCGCCCCTCGTCGAGTTCATCACCCAGAATCCCGCGTGGTCTGCCGAGGAGATGGAGCGGCAGGTCACGCTGCCGATCGAGACGGTGCTGTTCGGCATGCCCGGCCTGGTCCAGGTCCGCTCGATCAGCGTGTTCGGCCTGAGCGACGTGAAGCTCTACTTCGAGTACGGCACCGACTACTTCAACGATCGCCAGGAAGCCCTCAACCGGATGCAGCTCGTCAGCCTGCCCAACGGCCTCACGCCGCAACTGTCCCCGTGGTCGCCGATCGGGGAGATCTACCGCTACCGGCTCGACGGGCCGGGGTACTCGCTGAACGAGCGGAAGGCCGTGGCCGACTGGTACGTGCGACGCGAGATCAAGCAAGTCGCCGGCATCATCGACGTCGTCACCTTCGGCGGCACCACGCGCCAGTACCAGGCGGAGGTGGATCCGCAGAAACTGTTGGCCTACAACGTCACGCTTCCCCAGGTGCTCACCGCCGTCACCGGCAGCAATGCCAACGTGGGCGGGAACTACCTGAGCCTGGGCAGCCAGAGTGTGAACGTGCGGGGCGTCGGGCTGTTGCAAACCGTCGACGACATGAAGGATGTGATGGTCGCCGAGCGCTCGGGCGTGCCGGTGTTCCTGAAGAACATCGCCGACGTGCACGAGGGCCATCAGCCCCGCCTCGGCCGGGTCGGCATGGACGGGGACAGCGACATTGTCGAGGGCATTGTCTTGCTGCAGCGGGGCGAGCAGTCGCTGCCGGCGTTGCGGCTGCTGCGACCGCGGCTCGATGCCCTCAACTCGGGGCGGCTGCCGGAGGGCATGCGGCTGCAGACGATCTACGATCGCACCGATCTCATTCACGTGACGACGGGCACGGTGGAGCACCTGGTGCTGCTCGGGCTCGTGTTCGTGAGCGGCCTGCTGCTGATCTTCCTCGGCGACGTGCGCCTCGCGCTCGTCACGACCCTGGCGATTCCGGTGTCCATCCTGTTCGCCTTCGGATGCCTGGTTCTCACGAAAAACTCCGCCAACCTGATTTCCATCGGGGCGATCGACTTCGGCATCCTCGTCGACGCGGTGGTGATCGACCTCGAGCACATCCACCGTGCCTTGCGTGCGCGCCGGCCCGACCAGTCTGCGTACACCCTCATCGCCGACGCCATGGCGGAGGCGTCCCGGCCCGTCCTGTTTTCCGTCGCCGTGATCCTCGTGGCGTTCATCCCGCTCTTCACGATGACCGGCGTGCCGGGTCGCATCTTCGCGCCGATGTCTTTCACCTACGGCTACGCCCTGATCGGCGGACGCCTGTTCGCGCTGCTGTTCGCGCCCGTGCTCGCGTCGTTCGGGGCGGAGTCGGCGCGTGACCGCGGCGCGGGCGCCACCCAGATCATTCGGTGGTTGCACGACATCTACGAAGCCGCCCTGCCGTGGATCCTGAGTCGCCGCAAGCTGGTGCTGGGCCTGGGTGTCGGCGTCCTCGTCGGGGCCCTGCTCATCGCGTCGGCGCTGGGCGGCGAGTTCATGCCCAAGCTGGAAGAGGGCAACCTGTGGGTGCGCGCCACGCTGCCCGTGGACATCTCGTTCGAGGCGTCATCGCGCTTGGCCGGCGCGATTCGGGAAACCCTGAGAGGCTTCCCGGTGGTGAACCACGTCGTGTCCCAAATGGGGCGGCCCGACGACGGCACCGACGTCACCACGTTCAACAACAGCGAGTACTTCGTGATCTTGAAACCCCGGGGCGAGTGGCCCGGCGGGCTGACGAAGGAAAACCTAGTGCGGCAGATGGACGCGAAGCTCAAGCGCTTCCCGGGCGTCGCGTTCGGCTTCTCGCAGAACATCCAAGACAACGTCGAGGAGGCGATGTCGGGCGTGAAGGGCGAGAACTCCCTGAAGCTATTCGGGGAAGACATCGACGTGCTGGCGCAGACCGCGGGGCGGATTCGCGACGTGATGGCGCAAGTGCCGGGCATCCAAGACCTCGCCATCTTCCAAGAGACCGGCCAGCCGGAGCTGGTCGTCTCGATCGATCGCGCGGCGAGCGCGCGCTACGGACTCGCGGCGGCCGACGTCGATGGCGCCGTGCAAGCCGCCATCGGCGGCCAGGCCGGGACCCAGATCCTCCAGGGCGACCGCCGGTTCGACTTCGTCGTCCGCTACGCGCCCCAGTACCGCGCGGACCCCGAGGGGATCCGCAACATCCTGATCGCTACCCCGGACGGCAACCGGGTGCCGCTCGGCCAGGTGGCGCGCGTGGAGCTGAAGCAGGGCGCCTTCATGATCTATCGCGAGAATGGCCAGCGCTACATCCCGATCAAGTTCAGCGTCCGGGGACGCGACCTCGCGTCGACGATGAAGGACGCGCAAGCGCGCCTCGCCCGCACCATCCACCTCACGCCGGGCTATCACTACGACTGGGCCGGCGAGTACCAGAGCCTCGAGGCCGAGGAGCGGCGGCTCGCCGTGGTGATCCCGGTCAGCCTGCTGATCATCCTGGGGCTGCTCTACACCCTGTTCAACTCGTGGCGCGACGCCCTGATCGTGATCGCGGTGCTGCCGTTCGGAGCCGTGGGTGGCGTGCTCTCGCTGCTCGTGACGGGAACGCCGTTCAGCATCTCGGCCGCCGTCGGCTTCGCGTCGGCGTTGGGCGTGGGCACGCTCGGGGGCTCGGTATTCGTGTCGGGGATCCGCCGAGCGGCAGGGATCCTCGGGATCGATCAGGCGAGCGCCGCCCCGCTGACCACGTGGGCCATCGAGGAGGGCGCCCTGGTCGAGATGCGCCCGATCCTCTTGGCGTGCCTCGCCGCGGGTCTGGGCCTGCTCCCCGCGGCGGTCTCCAGCGGCATCGGCGCCCAGGCCCAGCAGCCGCTCGCCCGCGTCGTCGTGGGGGCGATGATCACCACCGCACTGGCGATCCTCGTGATGATTCCGGTGTTCGCCAGCTTCGCGGCAGGAACGCCGCGACCGACGGCGCCAGGCACGGGTCCGACGAAAGGCTAGGCGGTGGCGGCGCGGAGCGTACGCCTAGGGCGCCCATCCCGGGGCAAGGCACGCGGCGGCGCACGCCTGCCAGTCACCGTGCGATCTGCGACGCCGCGCGACGCGAGCGCGTGGCTCGGGCTGCGACGCGCCCTCTGGCCCGAGGGCTCCGCAGCCGAGCACCGCGCGGAGATCGACCGCTTCTTCCGGGGCCGGGCATCGGACCCGCTCGCCGTGCTCCTCGCTGAAGATGCCACGGGGCAGGCAGTGGGCCTCGCGGAACTGTCCATCCGTCCCTCCGCTGCGGGATGCCACACCGACCGCGTGGCGTACCTCGAGGGCTGGTTCGTCGTGCCCGACGCGCGCCGCCGC
>Ga0209648_10001870_pt1 | contig 17185 bp, 16 predicted proteins | sample GraSoi2013_115cm_FD_185830 | JGI IMG/M metagenome (GOLD analysis project Ga0209648, IMG submission 185830) | Grasslands soil microbial communities from the Angelo Coastal Reserve, California, USA - Sample 9_17_2013_115cm (SPAdes) (version 2) | ecosystem: Environmental > Terrestrial > Soil >...
GCTCGGGGCATACGGCGGTCTGAATAAGAAGGAGATCCCAGACGCGCTGTTTGTCGGCGAGCTTTCCCTCGACGGAAGCCTGCGCGGAGTGCGTGGCGCTTTGCCGATCGCGATCGAAGCCCGCCGAACGAAGGTGAAGCGCCTGATTGTGCCGGAAGTCAACGCTCGCGAAGCTGCCATGGTCGGCGGGGTCGAGGTCTATCCTGTCAAGTCGCTGCTCGACGTTATTCATTACATCAATTCCGGCAACGGCGTTAATCGCCTGCAGATCGACACCGATCAGCTGCTCAGCCAGGCGCAGCAATTCCATGTGGATTTCAAAGACGTTCGCGGGCAGCAGACCGCTAAGCGTGCTCTCGAAGTCGCCTGCGCCGGCGGTCACAACATTCTGATGATTGGGCCTCCGGGATCCGGCAAAACGATGCTGGCGAAACGCATGCCGACCATCCTGCCGCCCTTTACTTTCGAAGAAGCGCTTGAGACAACCAAGATTCACAGCGTGGCCGGAGTGCTCGACGCGCGCGCCGGGCTCGTGGGCCTGCGCCCTTTTCGTGCCCCGCATCACACCATCTCCGACGCGGGCCTGATCGGCGGGGGCGCGATTCCGCGGCCGGGGGAAGTTTCGCTGGCTCACAATGGCGTTCTGTTCCTCGATGAGCTTCCCGAATTTCCGCGCAACGTTCTTGAAGTCATGCGCCAGCCGCTCGAAGATGGCACCGTATGCATTGCACGCGCCGCGATGTCGCTGACCTTCCCGGCGCGCTTCATGCTCGCCGCCGCCATGAACCCGTGTCCCTGCGGATTTCACAACGACCGAACCCGCGAGTGCCACTGCACACCGCCGATGATTCAGCGCTACATTTCTAAGATCTCGGGGCCACTGCTTGACCGCATCGACATCCACATTGACGTTCCGGCGGTGAACTACAAAGAGATGCGCAGCACGGCGGAACCGGAAAATTCAGGCAAAATCCTCGGGCGCGTGATCCGCGCGCGTGATATCCAACTGGCGCGCTTTTCTTCCGGACGCGAAAAACTCTACTGCAATGCACAAATGCCGCCGCAATCTATTCGGAAGTTCTGCGAACTCTCCGCCGATTGCGAGCGGCTGCTGGAACGCGCCATGGCCCAGCAGGGACTCAGCGCCCGAGCTCATGACCGCATCCTGAAAGTCGCTCGCACGATTGCCGATCTCGACGGCGTGCCGCAACTCGAACCCAAACATATCGCGGAGGCCATTCAGTACAGAACTCTGGACCGGACGTTCTGGGCGTGACTGTTGAGTTAGGGACAGCTGTCCCATGAGCCCAACCTAAGGTAGAATTCCTTCCGGTTTGTCATTTTTGGGCCTGCGGCCCGCGAAACCTTATGAAAATGACTCATCGAGAGCAGTTGCTACATGGGCCGGAGCGAGCAATCACGCCTGAGCTGGTTTTGCTTCGAGGATCCCCACATCATTCCCGACCGGAAAAACTCCTGCTAGGCGAAAGCCCGCTGCTTCGAGAAGTGTTCTCCATTCGTGCTCACTTCGCTCTCTGCCGCCGGTAACGGACAGCATGTTGAGATCACTCATCAGATGGCCTGCTAGGTGCGGGTCCGCCTGAGAGATCAGTGGAGGCAGTATGAATTCGATAACCAGCAGACTGCCGTTCGCCGGAATCACGGCGCGGCAGTTCTTGAGAATCTTGATTGCCTCCGCGTCCCGACGCCCGTGCAGAACATGTTTGAGCATGTGCACATCGGCGCCGGCGGGAACAGACTGGGTTAGATCTGCCGCCAGCAGCTTGCACCGGGAGGAGACCTTTTCGTCCGCGAAGCGCGCCTTCGCTGCCTCCACGCTGGCCTCGAGATCGACGAGCATACCTCGAAGATGGGGATGGAGTTCCAGTACTGCAAGAATCAGTGCGCCCCCGCCCCCGCCAAGATCGGCGACCACGTTCGCGCGCGGAAAATCCCACGCCCTCGCGATGGGAGCGTAATCTTCTGCGGGAGCCGTGCCCATGACGGCACGAAAGATCGAGTCAGCTTCAGGATCCTGTGACCAGCGAGAAGGTACATTCGGATCACGCACCTCTGAGGCAGGCTTGCCGGTTCGGATGCAATCTGCAAGCAGGGACCAGTTGTCGGCGAGCAGATCCGCCCAGAAGATGACGGCTGGCCATGCCGACTGGGCCACGTCCTTCCGCAGCGGCCTTCCGAACGGGGTGAGCCGAAAATGTTTCGGCGTCATTTCCTCTGTAATGCCTATGCTGGCCAGAGCACGCAGCAGGCGATACAGAGCATCCACATCGGCCTGACAAGTCTCGGCCAGGTGATCGACGCTGCGCACCTCATCTCCGAGCGCATCGGCAATCCCAAGGCGCGCAGCCGCGCAGAGCATATAGCTGCGCGAATAGGACATTGCCATCTGCACGAGCTCCGCATTCGGTGTCACGTTGCCAATGCCGCTATCAGATTGAGCCATGAAATACCTCAATACTTCGGCGATGAAACTTTATCTCGGTGCGGAGTAACCCTCGTTGAGGTCCTTGTTCCGGCGCGGTGGCAGCAGCGCACCCACGAGCACCGCCGGAATAATCGTCAGGAGAAATGTCAGGTGATACCACACCGGAAATTTGCTCCAAATGGCGATGTGCAAAGGCACGAACATTGCAAGCACCACGCTGCCGACGATCAACGGCGCCCAGCGGCTCGATGGGGATATCCAACGTGTCACGGCACCAGCCACCAGCGAGGTCACGATCGCCATCAAAAGGCGTGCCCACTTCATGCCCAGCGTGAACTGGAGCGTGTGCTCGGCAGCGGTGTAGTTCGGCAGGCTCAGGCGAAGCACGCGGTTGATCACCGTGACGACGACAGCCCACGTGAGGAGTCCTGCGAGGCAGGCGAGAATGGAACGCTTCATCACACATTCCTCCTTTAATATAATTATAATAGTACAATTAGACCAATGAAAGCCGAACTATATATTTTGGGCGTTCTGCACCGCGGCGACTTTCACCCCTACGAGATCAAGCGACGTCTGACCCAGGCCATGATCGAGTGCTTTACCGATGTAGATGTCGGCACGCTCTACTACGCTGTGCGCCAGCTTGCCGAATGTGGCCTGTTAACCGCGGTCGCCCACCAGCGCGTGGCTCGGGGCGGCGTGCGTACGGTGTACAGCATCACTCCGCGCGGACGCGACCGCTTTCGTGAACTACTGCACGCGCAATTTGCCTCCGAAGGCGACCTTCGGGAGACCCTTTACGGCCCCATGCTGTTCTTGCATCTCGCCGACCTCAACCTCGTTGCCGAGGCTCTGCGCACCCAAATCGACAGGCAGAATGCGCGGCTGGCGGAGATCCGGAAATTGCATCGGCAATGGGTAACGATGCTGTCCACCGGTAGCCGCCATCTGATGCAGCACATGGCGGAGCAATGCCGCCTTGATCTACGCTGGCTCCGCGCGGTACTTGCCGATGTGAAGGCCGGACGCATTCGCGATGCCCCTGACCCAGCTCGCCTAGCAGCCAAGACCTAATTGCGTTACGACACAGCCAGTTCTTGAGTAGTCGGCTACACGGAAGCGACTCCATGAAGGAGGCGCGCACCGCGCATTCTACAATTCCGCGTGGAGGGATCATGGCTGGTTGGGGCACGGGCAGCTTCGAAAATGAGGACGCGCAGAATTTCCTGGGCCGAATCAATTCGCTGGGAGTCGACGATCTGAGATCGATACTGGCCCGCGCCGCCGATCAGGATGACTATCTCGAAGCGCCGGAGAGCAGTGTCGCCGTCGCGGCTGCGGAAGTGGTTGCGGCGCTCGTTGTCGCTGCAAAAAAGGAGGCGCCGTCCCTCGCTGTATCGCCCAAAATCGTGGAGTGGACACTCAAAGACCGGTGGCTCGAGGCGGAGAGGTTGAACGAGTGGAGCGCGGCACTTCGCGACCTGGAGGAAAGACTCCGCGGTTGAAAAAGCATCGGGTCACCTGGTGATCGGGTCATCGGGTGATTGGAAGCGTGGGCAGTGAGAGATGACCCGATAGCCCGATGATCCGATCACCGGATGCCTTAACGCGGTTTTAGTCGGCGGCCCCACCGCTGTTTGAATTGCCATTGTTGCCGTTGTTGCTGTTCTTCTCCGCCTGCCGCAGGCGCAGAGCACGGTTCGAGGGCAGGCCGGCGTCGCGGATCTTGTAGAGCAGGGCTCGATAGCTGATGCCCAGCGTGCGTGCCGCCTGCTTCCGGTTCCAGTGGTGCTGCTGCAGCACCTTTAGGATGACCTTGCGCTCCAGTTCGCGCACGCACTGGCGCGTCATTTTCTTCAGAGAGATCGGCCCGTCGAACGAGACTTCTGGATTGAAAAAGTCTGGCTCGCGTGCCACCAGGTCGTTGGTGATCACTTCCTCATTGCCCAGGATCACGTAGCGCTTGATCAGGTTTTCCAGTTCGCGGATGTTTCCCGGCCAGTGATATTTCTGCAGCACCGCCAACACTTCATTCGACACAGTTCGCGCCCGGCAGTTGAACTTGCGGTTGTAGTATTCCAGGAAGTAGATGCACAAATCTTCAATGTCGCCACGGCGCTCCCGCAGCGCCGGCATGTGCAGATTCACCACGTTGATGCGGTAGTAAAGATCCTGGCGGAAACTCCCCGATTCGATCTCCGATTCCAAATGGCGGTTGGTGGCGCACACCACCCGCACCTCGACCTTCTTGTCCTCCTGGGCGCCGATCCGGCAGAACTGCCCATCCTGCAAAAGTTGCAAGAGCTTCGATTGCAGGGAGGGGTCAAGCTCAGAAATCTCGTCAAGAAACAAAGTCCCGCGGTGGGCCAATTCGACCCGTCCTGGCTTCGAACCAAAGGCGCCTGTAAAAGCTCCTTTTTCGTAGCCGAACAGTTCGCTTTCCAGCAGCGTCCCGGGAATCGCCGGGCAGTTTACCTTTACATACGGCCCGGTTTTCCACGGAGAGAGCCCATGGATGAGGCGGGCAATGATGTCTTTCCCGGTGCCGCTCTCGCCGGTGATCAGGACCGGAACGTTGGCGGCGGCCACTTTGCCCAGCCGCGAACGAACCGCCTGCATGGCCTCAGAGTGGCCAAAAATGATGTCATCAGGGGGAACCTCGCCGAGCGATTGCGCCAGAGGACTTACCGAAAGTGTCGTCATAAAGACTGAATGCCCGCCGCGGTGAGTGTCACCCGCATGCACTAAAAGTGCATCCCGAGCACCAAACCCGGGAAGAGAGCAGAGCGTTCTGGGAGATCTCCGTTAACCGCTCAACTTATGAATGGCTTAGAGTGATGGTATCCCGGGAGCAAGAACAAGGGGCATGGCACCAAAGTGCCATTCTGAGACAGGCTTGGGAAGGGAAAAATAGTTCACACTGCGGAACTCGTTTTTCTTAGACGCTTACCGGGAACCGCCGCGACGTTGGTGCTGAGGGGGCGGGCGAACTTCAGACCTAGAAGATGGTAGTCATCCAAGTGAGCGATCCACACCGTCTTCGCTTGCATGATCCGTGGAGAGGCCTTCAAGCCGTTGTCGGGGCCGATTGGAGCACTCGGAATCTCCAGCGAGATCAGTGCCGATTTGGGCAAAGAACGGCGAACTACCACCAAAGCACCCCCGGCAGATACGTTGATGGCCGTGGCAAACTCCAGGGAATCCTTGCCGTTTCGGTCGCGAGTGCGGATAAAAATCGGAATGGCGAGCTGCAACCGTGCCCACTTGCGTTCTTCCTTCTTAGATAAACCATGAGGCACGTGTCTGTCCCACCGCTAAAGAGGTATTAACGCCTTAAGGACCGCACCTTAGGGGCCAAACTTCGGAGAGGAGTTGAGCCTCCCGGAATCACTCCAAACCTCGCCACCAACAGGGAGATTACCGAAGTAATTCCCCTGCCTCGGGAGTCTATAATGACTGTTGGTCATACCACAAAAGTGCAACGTTTTTCGCTTCAGTGCCTTGTTTGGGCCGTTTCCAATTGACAGTCTGGTAAACCTGACATAGGATCAAAAATATCCCCGCGCTCTGACGGTAGTAGAGTTCCCTCCCCAACATTGGCGTTACATTGGTTCTCCATGGCTTCGATGTCAGACAAAAGCCCAGCCGCTGCCCCCACTGGCAAAAGTCCGAAAGATGGTCTGCCCTTACCCATGGCGGCTCAAGCTTCCGTGCCCAGTCCGGGGGACGACATGGCACGCGATCTCGAACAATTGCGCGATCGTTTCCGCAAGACCACCAACGCTCTGGCCTCTGCCGCCCACGACCTCAAGACGCCCTTGGCGATCCTCAACGGCTACATTGAACTGCTGCAGAGTCAGAAGCTCGGACCGCTCAATGAGCGTCAGCGCGAAGTCATGGGCGATATGTTTTCCAGCGGACAACGCTTGCAGCACTTCATTCAGGATTTCCTGACCTTCAGCGTGCTCGAAACCGGCGAACTGCGAATGCAGTTCGTGGAAGGCGACATGAACGTCTGCCTGTCTGAAGTTTGTCGGCACTGGTCAGGCCGCTTTCAGGAGCGCGGTCTCGCCCTGTATTTCCTGGCGAACGACAAACTGACGCCATTTGCATTCGATGCGCCCAAGATCCAGCGCGTGATTTCCAATCTTCTGGACAATGCATCCAAGTACACACCTCAGGGCGGCACCGTGTGGTTGCATGCCGAACCGCATATGTGGGAACGTCGCAGCATGAGCAAGTCCGCAGCCAATGGAGAGCGCCGCCGTCAACCGACGACCGGGCCGAACGCAGTCAAAGTGAGCGTTGCCGATACCGGCCCGGGAATTCGGCCGGAGTTTCACCTGGAAATCTTCGATGATTTCTTCAGACTGCCGGGCAGCGAATCGGCCGAGGGCATGGGCCTGGGACTCGCCATCGCCCGCCGCCTTTTGCAAGGCATGAACGGCAAAATCTGGGTCGAAAGCGAACCGGGCGCAGGCTGCAAGTTTTCTTTTCTTATTCCGTTGAACCCAATTCCGAGCAGTGCGTCACGAGGAACGAAATGAGCGAAGCCGCCAACATTCTGCTGGTGGATGACGAACCGGGAATGCTGCGCTATATCCGCACGCTGCTGGAAGTGGATGAGCACAAAGTTCAAACCGCCAGCACCGGCGAAGAAGCGGTCGAGCGCGTCCAGAAAGGGCTGCAGCCCGACCTGGTATTGCTCGATCTACTCATGCCCGGCATCGACGGGTTACAGACTCTAGAACAACTCCGCCAACTCAAGCCCGGATTGAAAGTCGTTATGCTCTCCTGCGTGAACGACACTCGCAAAGTCGTGCAGGCCATGCGCCTCGGGGCGATCGATTATCTGACCAAGCCGTTCCAGAAAGCGGAACTCGACGCGGTCATTGGACAGTGCGTCGGCACGGCCAAGGGTGAGAGCTATGCGGGCGAAGTCGAAGAACTTTGCGACGACGTGTTCTTCATCGCTGCCAGCCCGGCAATGAAGAAGATTCGCTCGCAGGCCGCACTCGTCGCCAACGTTGACATCCCGGTCCTCCTGCTCGGTGAGAGTGGCACCGGCAAGGAAGTGCTGGCGCGCCTGATCCACAAACTTTCGCCGCGCGCCCACCGCACCTTCCTCAAAGTGAACTGTGCCGCGGTGCCCGCCGACCTGCTCGAAAGCGAACTGTTCGGGTACGAAGCGGGAGCTTTCACGGGTGCCACCCACGCCAAGCCCGGCAAGTTCGAACTCTGCAACAAGGGCACCATCCTGCTTGACGAAATCGGCGAAATGCCGCCGCTGCTGCAGGCCAAGCTGCTGCACGTCCTCCAGGACCAAACTTTCTCCCGCCTGGGCGGCCGCACCGTGGTCAAAGTCGACGTCCGCATCCTGGCCGCCACCAACATCAACATTCCCGAAGCGCTAGCCACCAAGCGTTTGCGTGAGGATCTGTATTACCGCCTCAATGCCTTCACTCTTTCCCTGCCTCCGCTGCGCGAGCGCAAGGAAGAAATCCCGATCCTGCTGAAGCATTTCATGTCGCGCATGTCGGAGTCCTACGCCCGTTCCCCGTTGCCACTCTCGCCCCCGTTGATGGAGGCCTGCTTGCGGCATTCCTGGCCGGGCAACCTTCGTGAATTGAGTAACTTCATCAAGCGCTACCTGGTTTTGGGAGACGAAACACTCGCCGTATCCGAGTTGCAGCCCCGGCCCGACGGCGGAGGAGGAACGCACGCCGACAGCAGAAGCGCGGTCGCGAGTGCTGAATCCGCAGGCGGCTTGAAGTCGCTATCGCGTAACGCCAAAGATGAAGCTGAGGCCGAAGCCATCGCCCGGGCCCTGGAAGAGACGAACTGGAATCGCAAACAAGCCGCGGCGCGGTTGCAGATCAGCTACAAAGCTTTGCTCTACAAGATCCGCCAGTACGGCATTGCGCAAAGCCGCAGCACGCACCGGCTGTCTGCTGGTGCGTGAGAAGCGCAGACGTGGCGCCCCGCAACGAATATAGTTTCGAGGCGAAAGCTATGGGCCGCGAGCTACGAGCCAGAAGCTAAGAGCTAAATTGCTGTTTTTGGTGCGGATGAGAGGACTTGAACCTCCACGACCTTGCGGCCACTAGGTCCTGAACCTAGCGCGTCTGCCAGTTCCGCCACATCCGCATAAAAAAGGAAAAAATCGGCAGGGCCCCTTCTTAAGGGCGACTACACTAATATCTACTGGCTGGCGCCCGGCTGTCAAACGAGCGCAACGTGATAAGCTTCTCTGCGCTCCGCCATTTGCAAGGCGTCTCGCCGCCCCAAGACGATGGAAAATGGCTCCGATAAAATCCCTGCGGAACTGGCGAGGGAACTCCGCACGCTGGCGCACGATCTCAGCAACGCGCTCGAAACCATCGTGCAAGCAACCTACCTGATTTCGCAGGCAGGGCCGCCTGAGAACTCACGCCGCTGGGTCGAACTGATCGAACAGGCCTCGCAGGAAGCGGTAAAAATCAATCACAAGCTGCGCCAAGTGTTGCGCTCGCAAAGCTAGGCGTTGGGCTCCATTCTTCCATCTGTAGAGGCGGGGCTTGCCCCGTCCAAGGAGACGCGGCAAGCCGCGTCTCTACGGGAAAGCAGCCGCCGCCGCGGGGGCCCGGCAAAAACCTCTACCCCAGCTTCGCATCCATCGTAATCTTCGCGTTAAGCACCTTCGACACCGGGCAGCCCGCCTTAGCACTTTGCGCGGCCGTGCTAAAGGCTTCAGCGCTCGCGCCCGGTACCTTCGCGACCACGTCCAGATGCACGGCCGTGATGGTCCAGCCCGCATCTTGTTTCTCCATAGTGAGCGTGGCGGTCGTGCTGATGCTCTCCGGCGTCAGATTCGCGCCTCCCAGTTGCGCCGACAGCGCCATCGAAAAGCATGCCGCGTGCGCCGCTGCAATCAGCTCTTCCGGATTTGTCCCCGGAGTGTCTTCAAACCGCGTCTTAAACGAATAGGGCGTGTTCGAAAGAACGCCGCTGGTGGATGACACCGTACCTTGCCCGTCTTTAAGACCACCCTTCCACACTGCACTCGCTTTTCGTTGCATGCGAAGCTCCTCATGTGAAGATGATGAAAATTCACACCCATTGTAAAGGGAAAGCGAGTTCCGGCATTGAAAGAACGTGAATCCCCCGCAGTCCGCTTTTCTTTTGTTGGCCCAGTTTACAGCCCGGGTCTCGGCCGGTTACCAGGGAGCCACTGCGGTAATCTTTCCCGGCCTTCACGGCTCTCATATACTCTTCCTGTGAGTAACGATCCCGATCCGCAGCTTCAGCCAGGCCCAATCCAGCAGGGGACAGACTCGTTTTCTCCTGGAAAGGCCGACACTCGCGGCCGCAGTTGGCGGGTGATAACGGTGGCCGTCGCCGGCATCTCGCTGGGAGTGCTCTTGATGGGCACGGGCAAGGCTCGCGCAGCCTGGGAAGAGATCGCGCAACTTCTCAGCCTGCAGGGGAAACCGGAACCAGCTTCGGCCAACGTTTTGGCGGAACATGAGATCGAAGGCCTGGACAAGATGACCCCGCAGAGCCAGGCGCAGACTGCTGTTGGAGCGGTCGATCAATCACTGCCGCGGGGCCAACGACCAAATCGCCACGCGCGTGGACAGCTGGCGGGGAAAGATCAAGCTCGACCAATCGCTGAATTCGCTGTTCACGACGCCCTCAACTCCGACGATCTACGCGTGCGGGCGGCGGCGATCGAGATCGATCTCGCATTCCGCAACTTGGGAAAGAGTTCGTCTACGGTCGACCGGCTCGAGCCAGACGCGCATGTCGGAGAGCAGGGGCCGCGCGCCAACGCGCTCTGGGACATAGCTCTGCTAGGCAATCGCGGAGTCCAGCCGGAGCGTGCATTGCTGATACTGCTCGCTTCGATTCACGATTCCAACGTGAACATTCGCTATTGGGAGGTCGAGGGACTGGCTTATTTGGGCACCAGCGAAACTGCCACTCCGTTGCTGCAGGTTTTTCATGATGACCCTTCGGCGATGATCCGTGAACGGGCTGCGTGCCGGCTGGCGCAGTCCGGCATGCTCAACGAAAAGCGCGTGATGGGGCGGACTATCCACGACGGATCGCGGTCGAGCCTGAGCTGGTGGTTCGCGAGTCTACCTATAAGGCAGGACGAGCGAGCGTTGCAAAATTCAATGCCCGCAAGGACGGTTAAAAGCGCGGACGACCGAGTCTGCGATTGGTCAGCCAATATTCGAGAGAATCGCAGATAATGTTTACTTCAGGAATGCAACTTCATTTGCGTTTGGGTGGGAGTCCTGCATGAGATGGGTGCTGATTGTGCTTGCGGTCGCCGGTATCACGGCTTCTTCACTCGCGTTGCGCGAGCATTACCGCACCGACACTTCACCTTGCAGCATTAATGAACGCTGGGATTGCGGCATCGTGAATCACAGTCCGTATGCCATGCTTTTTGGAGTTCCCGTGGCCGTGATTGGCATCGCGGGGTATCTGCTGCTCGGCGTGCTCGCCTTCATGAAGGCTTACCGGGTGATGCTGGTGGCCGCGTTGGCGGGTCTGGGCTTTGCGCTCTATCTCGCGCATATTGAGTCCGCGGTGTTGGGCGTGTGGTGCATCTACTGCGTTATATCGCTGGGAGTGATTTCTCTTCTGAGCTTACTGGTTTTGGGTGCGGTGATTGCAAGTTTGGGGAGCCGATCGCAAAAGACGGCGTGAGAAGCCGATATTCGATGCCCAACCCTGATTTCCTGTAGAGAGGCGGCTTGCCGCGTCTCCTGCCGCGAGTGAGACGGGGCAAGCCCCGTCTCTACAGGCGTGTTTTTCCGAGCCGCGCTATTCGTAACGCAGACTTTCGATCGGGTCCAAGCGCGCCGCGCGAATTGCCGGCACCATCCCACTCAGGACGCCGACAAGGCTAAGAATAATTGTCGCCACGGCTAGGCTGCTGATGTTGATATGCAGGTGGATGTCGCCGGCCTGCAGGTTGTCGCCGAAGGCGCTCATCAGCGGCAGCGCTCCCACGCCCCACGAAATCAGGTACGCGATGCCGATCCCTGCAACGCCTCCCGCAAAGGTGATGGCCAGTGCTTCCGCGAGAAACTGTAAAAGAATGTGATGCCGTTGCGCGCCCAGCGCCTTCTCCACGCCGATTTCCCGCGTTCGCTGCTGCACGGAAACCAGCATGATGTTCATCAGCCCGATGCCGCCGATTCCCAGGGTCAGCGCTCCGATGAAGGCGAGTAATATTTTGAGAGCAGCGGTCACGATCGCGAACTCGTCGTAGTCCTGTTTGAAGTCCGCGATGAACACGGCTCGGCGATCGTCCGGGCGGAAGTTGTGGTGGCCTGCGAGTACGGTACGCACCACGCGGGCGAGTTGCTGATGATCCTGTCCTTCGTAGTCCATAAAGATGCCGGTGATGTACTGCGTGTCGTAGAGGTCGCCCATTGCGCTGAAAGGGATTGCCATCAGGGTGTTGTCGTTATCGTCGCCGCCCTGCACCTTGTGCTGGTAAACGCCGATCACCTGAAAGCTCACGCCGTTGATTCGGATGGTCTGTCCCAGAGCTTGCTCGCCAGAGAACAGTCTCCGCTTCGCCTCGTCGCCGATCACCACTACGCGGGCGTGCTCCGCCAGATCCTGATCGCTCAGGCCGCGGCCGGTGGCAACGTCGAAGCCGCGAATGCGTTGGTACACGGGATACACACCCGTTAAAAAAAGATTGGTGTAGGTGCGGGTGTCGTGCTGAATGGTCACGCCACGCTTATCGAAAATCGGGGTGACCCCTTTTACCATCGGCACTTCGTTGCGAATGTAGTCCACATCCGCCAGTTTCAGCCGCACCTCGCTCCCCGCCTTCGCGCCGCCCGCCTGCAGCGACGTCCGTCCCGGGAAGGCTCCGATCACGTCGGTGCCCCAGGAGCTGAAAATCATATTGATGGCGCGTTCGAATCCCGAGCCGAAGGCCAGCAGGATGACCACGGTCGCAATCCCCCAAGCCATTCCCAGCATCGTCAGAGTGGTGCGGCGGCGATTGTGCTGCATCGCACCGTAAGCTTCTTTCAGCAGATCGCTGGTCATGACGTATTCCTCTAATGGAGCGCCGGGCGTCCCCGCCCGGCTACTTCGAACTGGACGGGCGAGGCGCCCGTCTCTCCACTATTCTGTTCGTTACTCTTGACGTAAAGCCTCCACCGGTTCCAGCATCGCCGCTTTGCGCGCTGGATACAGCCCGGCTGTAATTCCTGCAAGCCCCAGCGCCAGCACCGCGCCGATCGCCGACACGGGCACGATCCGCGGAGTATCAAAGCCCTGCGGAAGTTGCACTCCCGAGAGCAGGCGAATGACGAGCATCGCGCCGCCGACTCCGATTGCGCCGCTCAACAGCGTCAGGAATGCTCCCTCGAGAAAAAACTGAAACAGGATGCTGCGGTTGGTTGCGCCCAGAGCTTTGCGCAAGCCGATCTCGCGCGTGCGTTCCGTCACCGCCACCAGCATGATGTTCACGATTCCAATCGCGCCCAGCGCGAGTGTCACGAGGCCGACTCCGCCCAGGAACCAATCCATGGCCGTGAAGATCTTGCCCATGGTCTTCTGGTTCTTGATCGTGTCCCACTCTTCCCAGATATCGGTGCCCTTCGGATCGAACCCGCCGTGATTGCGCGCCACGATGCGGTGCAACTCGTTCTTCGCAGTTTCGTTCTCGTCGAAGCTGCGCGGCTGATAGTTGATGAACGAAATCGCGTTGCCCTCTTTCGAATTGTTGCCCGTCAGCGGAAACAGCTCGCGCATGGTGTTGAACGGAATAAAAATTCGAATGTTGGTGGCGTTGTGTTCCTCGTGGCCGATCATCGAGAGAACGCCGATCACCTGAAAACGAACGCCATTGAGCAGGATGGTGTTGCCCACCGCGGGACGTCCCGGAAACATATTGCGCGTCATTTCCCGCCCCAGAACGCACACCCTCCGCCGCTGGTCATTGTCGTCGTCATTCATCCAACGTCCGACTGCCAGCGGGATCGTCCGCACCTGGCTGTAGATTGCCGGCACGCCCGAGACCTGACCATTGGTGCTGGTGTAATCGCTGACCGCGCGGATGTCGTCGCGCGCAATTAGCGGAGAAATATTGATCGCGAGTTTCGATTCGCTTTTGATGGCCAGGTAATCGTCATAGGTGAGGTTGAACCACCTCATCGAATTGAAGCTGCCCTCCACCGCCGGCGCGCGCCCGCCGAAAAAGAAGATGATGTTCTTGCCGAAGGTTTCGAGCTGTTTGCGATTGCCATTGCGGAAGCCCTCGCCCACCCCAGCCAGAAGCAGCAGCGAACCTACGCCCCACGCGATCCCGAACATGGTAAGAAAGGACCGCAGCTTATGCGCCCACAGAGTGCGTAAGGTTTGCGCGAAGGTGTCCAGCAGCATGCGCATGTCGCCACCTCGAGGTCGGCAAGGGAAGGGAACGTCTGGAAACGCCCAGCCCGGTCGCTCTTACTTGGACTGCTGGAAGCGGCAAGCGTTAGCGGGCAATAGGTTTGGGAGGAGGCGAGCCGAGTCTTGCGGAGGACAATTGACACTTAACAACAAAATTGTTCTGACTATTCGTTGTTCTTTTCGTTCGCTCCCAGCTTCCACGCTATCTGTCGCAGCATTCCCAACCATACCTCGGCGTCATTGGCGTTCAACTCCATGCGCCGGACCAGGCGCCGCAACTTTTCTTCAGCTGCCACTGCTCGTGGCTTAACGTATCCGCTGTCGCGGAGCACCTCAAGCATCGCCTGCGTCAGCCGCTCCAGCTCGCCCGACGCGGCGGAAGTCGTTTCTTTTTTTCTGGGCTCGGTCTTTGCCGGCGCTGTCTTCTTTTTTCCTCGCACCAGTTCGTACAGGCAGACCGCCACCGCCTGCCCCAGATTCATCGAACCGTGTTCTTCTCGCGTCGGAATCCGCATCACCCAATGGCAGTGGCTCAGTTCCTGATTCGATAGTCCGAATCTTTCGGAGCCGAAGAGCAACGCTACCAGTCCTGTCTTTAGCTGCCGGATGATCGCCAGCGCGCCCTCATCCAGCCTCTGCAACCGGTGCTGCAAGTCTCGACGACCCACTGCGGTCGTGCCCACCACGAGCCGGCAGTCCGCGACTGCTTCGGCCACGCTCTCGTATTGTTCCGCCTTCGCCAGTAAAGGCGCTGCGCCCACTGCCGACCGCGCCTCGCGAAACGCCACCTCGTAGGGATTCACCACCCGCAGTCGCCGGACCCCAAAATTACTCATGGCCCGCGCCGCCGCCCCAATATTCAGCGGATTCCGCGTTGCCACGAGCACCACCCGGAGATTATCGAGATTGGGAGTCATTTCTCACCAGTCAGTAGCTTTGAGTCTTAGTCCAGGACCATCATTTTACGGCGCGATGCCCCCGCATCCCACTGCCGCTGCTCCTGCGACTTCCGCACTTGCGGTGCATCTAATGGACAGTGCTAGGATAGATACCGCGCAACGGAGACCAAACGGTCTACCCTGGCGGGGAACTGGTAGTTCTGGAGGATGAATGGTAGGCAATGGCATCGTCGAGGTCACCGACGCTAATTTTGATTCCGATGTGTTGAAGTCCGATAAGCCCGTGCTGATCGATTTCTGGGCCGCGTGGTGTGGCCCCTGCCGCGCCATCGCTCCGATCGTCGAAGAACTCGCCGGCGAATATCAGGGTAAAGTCAAGGTGGTAAAAATGGATGTCGACCGCAACGGCGCCACGCCTATGCGCTACAAAGTCACCGGCATTCCTACCTTGCTCGTCTTCAAGAACGGACAGGTCGTGGAGCAGCTCGTCGGCTACCGCTCCAAGGACGACATTCAGAAAGCCCTGAATCGCCACGTCGGCTAAACCAAGAAGCGCCGCGCTACCCAAAATCTCGGCGGGGTAAAGTTCTTACGTCAGGAGACCTTTTACGCCACCGCCGCCGATGCCGCGGACGGCGGCGGCTGACTCACAACGGTCCCGGCGCTCTGCGCCACGGCCTGCTCTAGCGCGTGATCGGCGCGGTTGGCCACTTCCGTCACAATGTCCACGGGATCGAAATGCTGCCGCATCACCGCCTGCGCGAGCCCGGCGTTGAACTCGACTCCCTGATCCTTACCCGGAAAGCGTACTTCCGCCAGCAGGCGCCGCAATTTCTCCACCGCCAGCAGCGCTTCTTTTTCGCCCGTGTCGCCCAGCACCAGGGCGACGGTTGTCGCTTCATAACGGAACGCCAGATCGTTCGTCCGGATGTTCGCGGAAAACAGCTGCCCGATCTGCTCCATCGCTGCCGTCACCGCCTGCTCGCCGTGTTCCCTGATGAGCGCGCCGCGCCGTCCAAACTGCATCAGCAACACCGTCACCGTCGTCCCCTGCTGCAACCCACGGCGGGTTTCCGCTTGCAGAAGATCCAGATACGAAGCCCGCTTCAGCAGGCCCGATTTTTCGTCCGTCACCGAAAGATTCTTCACCAGCCGCCGCAGCCCGGCGTTGTTGAGCGCGATCAACACCTGGTCGCTCAGCGTCCGGATCACCAGGACCTCCGAAGGCTGCCAGACCCGGCCCGTGTTCTGGGTCAGGATCAGCACTCCGATCTGGTCGTTGCCTTCAGTCAATGGCAGAGCCAGCAGCGATTCGATCTGCAACTCCTCGACCGCACTACGCACGCCCATCAATTCCGGGGCGTTTCCCGCATCGCCGATCGTCACCGTGCCGCGCGCGACCGCCAGATCCTGCAGCGTTTCCACCAGGCTAACCAGCGCCGCGGAACTTGCCGGGATCAGCCCCTCCATGTGATATTCCTGCACGCTCGATGGCGGCAGACCGGGCTTGCGCAAGGCGGCAATGCAACGCGCCGCCCGCCAGTTCCCGCCGACTTCGTTTGCCGCCGTTTTTAAAACTCCTTCCGCGTTCCCCTGGTGGTAGAGCTTACGCGTGATTTCAGCCACCCTCGCCAGACTGCTGACGTCGGCCGTGTCGCTCGCCGCGGTCGTTGGCGGCGCCGTTGCCGCCGTCGTCACAACTGCCGGCGCTGCCTGATCGCCATTCGCCGCCGCCGGCGCCGCTGGCACGGCCGTCGGCCCTGACCTTGCATACTGCGGTTCGATCCCTGCCGAAATGTACAGCCGCTGCAGTTCCTGGTTGTGCTCTTCCTCACGCGGAAACAGTTCCCGAATACGCTGCAAACGCTCGATGGCCTTCGAGCGCATCCCATACTGCACCAGGATCTCGGCTTGCAGCATCAGATCCTGCAACGCCGCCGCTCCCAACGTCGGTTCTTCGACCTTAACTGTCTGCTGTTCCTTCTTGACCGTCGTGAACCGCGACGCGATTACTTTGAAGCGCTGATCGTCGATCTTGCCCCGCAGCGACTCCAGCCGTTTCTGATGGCCGCGCTCGTAAGGATCCACGTCCGCCGCACGGTCCAGACACTCGCCCGCTTTCTGGTAATCGTGGTTCGCACAATACAGATCAAACAGCTTCAGCAGCGCCTGCGCATAGTCCGTTTCACGGTTCGACGCGTTGAACAGCTCCGCCAGAAATTCCAGTGTTTCCGCCGACGGCCGGTGCGATGCCAATAATTCCTGCATCGTCGCGATGAACGATCGTCGCTCCCCACGCCGCCGCTGAAAGGCCTCCAGCTTCCGCGCGAGCGCCACCGCTTCGGCATCCAGCTCGGAATCGATCATCTTTCCGATCAGGTTCACCACCTGGTGCATTCGCGCCGGGTTCTGCTCGAACAAC
>Ga0209648_10001872_pt1 | contig 17178 bp, 26 predicted proteins | sample GraSoi2013_115cm_FD_185830 | JGI IMG/M metagenome (GOLD analysis project Ga0209648, IMG submission 185830) | Grasslands soil microbial communities from the Angelo Coastal Reserve, California, USA - Sample 9_17_2013_115cm (SPAdes) (version 2) | ecosystem: Environmental > Terrestrial > Soil >...
CGTCAGTAAACAAGGCGGAAGCGTATCACCAGAGCACGACCGTGTTTCGACATGGGCAACAGACCAGCGAGCGTCTGTCCTTGCATCGAAGCGTCCGCGAACGGACTGATACCCACTTCTCGATCGGTACCCACCCTCGGGATTGGTGGCTCAGGACGTACTCCATCGTGTTATTCGATGGCTGCCACTACTATCTGGCCGACAACGGTTGCTGGTATCCCGCTTACGGGTTTGATCCCAGCTGCGATTACCCGCCCGGCGTCGTCTTTTGCGACTGAAGCCTCGCTGAACAAAATTGGCGCGCGACCGCATCATAAGCCGCTTACGATGCGGCCGTCGCGGGCGGGCTGCGTTTGTTGAGATTCCGCGCGACTGCTTTCCGCGCGGGGTGCGCATCTTGAAAGGGAGCCGGTGGTTTAAGAAAAACTGCTCGGCTCCTATCTGCCTACATTCGCTTTCCGCGCTTTCTAATTCCTACTTTTTAATTTTCCGTTCTCTCCTAAGCCGAGAGTCCAAACGCCAACGAGGTGTTTCGTTTCCTTATATTCATACGTCCCGCGGATTCCAAACGGGTTTGACCACGCTGCCCTCGCCATATTCCCGCCGTTTTGGGCTTCTCGGACAGCTGCGCGGGCAATTATACTCTCGAAAGAGCATCAGCAAATGGTCGGCTTCGGGCATCTTATTGCGGTTTTAGCTGTGGCCGTTAGTGCCGCATCAATTGCGATAGCGGTGTACCAATATCGCCGCTCCGTTCATCGGGATATATTTAGAGTTTACGCGGACAAGTACGACGCCATTTTACAGCCGGAGATTTATCCACAGTGGCAAAAGGCGTTGGCTGGCGACAACACGCATTGGGAAAGACTGACGCCGGTGATGATCGCGTACCTGAATTTAATATGGGAAGAGTGCTATCTCGCTGGAGATCGCGTGATTCCGAAGCAGTTATGGGAGCTTTGGCGACCAGAAATTCAAAGAGTTTTGTGCTCTGATTTTGCGAAGCAAATAATAAACACCTGCGACTTTCACTTTCCCGACGAGTTAACATGCGGCTCGGCTCGACGGGTGAGAGAGTTGCGCGGGTCGCAAATGTAAAATGGCCTGCTCAGCCTGCCCGTCCTGGTCGCCGTGGCGACCGTGGCGGGCGAAAGTCTTCGGAGTTTAGATCTGACCCCAGCCTTACCCCTGGTCACTTTTGATTCGCCGAGAGTCGAAATAACAACAAACTGTTTCGCTTTCCGATCTCAGTGTTTCAAATTTCCGCGTTTCAGTTTTTGTCAAAAATCTTTAGACGCGATCCCGTTTCCCATTTCAACGTCCGACCGAGATCTCAAGAGGCAGCGAGGGCCTCGGCGACATTGCGCCGTATTCGAAACGCCTGGTCCAGTCGTGACGTTTCAAAAATTATCTGGACGGTATCGCGCATCCCGACCAGGTAGAGCTTGCCGCGGTACGCTTCGACCTTTTGCATCCCGTTGATCAGGACGGCCAATCCAGAACTGTCGATGTACGATACCTTGGAAAGATCGATCACCACCTTCTCCGGCTTATCTCTGATCAAGGCGCGCAGGTCGGCGGCGACCCGTGGCGAGATGCTCATATCAATTTCGCCTTCCAGCGCCAGGATGCGATGCGATCCCGGCTTGGCCTTACGAATTTGGGGTGGCCCTTGTTTCTCGCTCTCACTTTTTCTTTGACGCGATAATTCGCTGGGAGGACCCGGGTCAACCAGGATCCCTTCAGGAATTTGATTGGCAAACTGCAAGACCCTGAAACCGAGGTAAGACGGTGGAAGCTTGGCCTTCTCCTCGGGTGATAAGTTGGTTTGCACCGCGACGATCAATTCGCGGACGTGATAGAGGCTTTTGAAAACTCTGGTGATATGCGGGTTGGAACCAAACTCAGCGTTGAACCGGGCCGCGGCTTCCACTGCGAGCGAATGCCAATAGCCCGGTTCGAAAGGGAGCCAGGTGCGCTTTTCGGCTTCGCGTTCTGCCTCAGAAAGAGAAAGCCATTCGGCGAAGGTCATTGGTGAGAAACGGGTGACTGGCGGTCGATTATGACTAGATTCCAGCCCATATCCAGCGCTAGCTTAAAGCGACGGGCGCGAAATCCAATTCTTCCTGCATCTTTCCTTTAACACTGGATTGCCGAACCGAAGTTGTCTTTCCGCTACAACTGCCAGTGCAACGGCAGTCCGACTCGGACCTCGCACCTCAACTGCTCAACGTTCGGCCGTCAGCGTTTCCGCATTTCAGCGTTTCAGTTTTTCTATGAGACGTTTACTTCGGTCCCGTCTTCCATCGATCAGGCACGGTCGCGGTTAAATCGGGGTCTGAGCGTTTGGTCCAGTTTTCCAACGTCACGAAATTGTAACATTGCGCGGATTGACCGGTGAACCGGGGGCTGCCTAGCCTGCAACGCACAGACCACCTCACTCATTGCCAAGTTCGAGATGTTCCGAAACCAAGAGAACATCGAATCGTTTTCTGCTCGCGACACTATTTTCTCAAAGGGCGATCCACGTACGGTCATGTACGTCGTAAAAGAGGGCGAGGTTGAAATTAGATTGGGCGATAAGGTCGTCGAAGTAGTAGGTCCGGACGGGGTCTTTGGTGAAATGGCCATGGTGGATGGTCAACCGCGCACCGCCGCCGCGGTTGCGCGGACCGATTGCAAACTTGTGCCGATCGACCAGAAGCGTTTTCAATTTCTAGTCCAGCAAACGCCCTATTTCGCCATCGAAGTGATGCGAGTTCTGGTGGAACGATTGCGCCGGGCAGATCGACTGGTCGAAGCCTGAGTTCGGTTTACGCCGCGGAAAACGATACGGCCAGTCCGGCTCGAACGGAATTTGGGCCGTCGGCGGCTAATCGCTAAGATCGACATCTTCGGTCGTGCGGACCAAGCCGCGCAGAATACAAGCGTGCGCCAGACCGAAGCGCGTTCGAGCGCGCGTTCTTGACTTACCGCAAGGTACCCGACAGAAAATAGATCAGCAGCCAACTCCTCATCGCGCTGTTCCCATCTTGTGACGATCTCCAATTCCATGGTTCGTGAGCGCACGCGCCGCGACTTTCTTGTGCTCGCCGGCAAAAGCCTCGGTCTGGCTGCGCTTTCTTCGACGACAGTCGCGTCGTTGCTGAAAAACGTCGAGGCCGCGACAAAGACCGTGGCGCATTTGACGCCGGAGGAAGCGGCGATCAATGAAGACTACTGGGCCATCATTCAAAACTCTTTCACCGTCACGCGTGGCATCATCAATCTGAATAATGGCGGCGTTTCGCCCAGCCCGCAGATCGTGACCGAAGCGTTGGTGCGTTACCAGAGCCGCAATCGGAAACGATCCGTACCGGACTGGCGGAGCTGTTCGGCTGCGATTGCGAAGAGGTCGCGATCACGCGCAATGCTTCCGAGTCACTCGAGATTCTTTTGATGGGGATGGACTTCAAACCGGGTGACGAAATTCTCACCACTACCCAGGATTATCCGCGCATGCTGACCACGCTCCGTCAGCGGGAGAAGCGCGAAGGTCTGAAGCTAAAGCTGATTCAGATTCCCATTCCGCCGAAGAACCTCGACGAGATCACTGCCGCATTTGAAAAAGGAATCACAAATCGAACGCGCCTGATTCTGATTTCGCATCAGATCAACATTACGGGGCAGATCACTCCGGTGAAGGCGGTCTGCGCCATGGCGCGCGGAAGGGGAATTGAGACGATTGTGGACGGCGCCCATTCCTTCGCCCAGTTCGATTTCAAACAGAAGGACCTCGGTTGCGATTACTTCGGCACGAGCCTGCACAAATGGTTGTACGCGCCCAAAGGCACGGGCATGCTTTACGTCAAACGCGACAAGATCGAAAAGCTCTGGCCGTTGATGGCCGCCGAATCCAAGCAAGTAAGTGACATCCGCAAGTTCGAAGAAATCGGCACCCACTCGGCTGCGCCCAAGCTGGCGATTGGCGAGGCGCTCCTGTTTCACAACGGGATAAACAGCAAACGCAAAGAAGCGCGGTTGCGTTACCTGTCACGTTACTGGATGAACCGGCTCAAAGATGTGCCCAAGATCCGGTTCAACACGTCGTTCGATCCGAAACAATCGTGCGCGATAGCGAACGTTCAGATTGAAGGAACAAACCCCGAAGCGGTTGTGAAGTATTTGTTCGACAAACACCACATCTTCGCCACGCCCATCATTCACGAAGAATTTCAGGGGATTCGGATCACGCCAAATGTTTATACCACGCTCAGTGAGCTGAATTATTTTTGCGAGCAACTGGAGTTGATCGCCCGCAAAGGCTTGCCGGCATAGCAATTCGATTAACGAATAACGAGCAGCGTTGTCGCACCATGTTTAGATACGACCCCGCTGCTGCTTCCTTGACCTCCGACTGCTTACATCTGGACCTACCGCGCTTGCTGGAAGATCCCGTGTTTCTCGGCCCAGTCCCAAAGCGCGGCGAATTCCACCGGCGTCGGTTTGAGTCGCCCGAAATGCGCCCGGTCTTCCGTTAGCATTTTTCCAAACGTCATTCCGTCAGGGGCGACGCGTTGCGGATCCGCGCCGCGTTCGAGCAGATGCAGCGCGTCTGCGTAGGCGCTGCTACGATCAAGCCCCATTTTCGTGCGGTAGAGCAATAAGGTGTAGCCGGCGCACTCCGATTCACTTTCGGGAACCGTGGAGTTGATGTCGGCACCGTGGTCCAGGAGCAGGTCGAGCCGCGCACGCTCCTCGTCCTTGTAGTAAGCCAGCTCGTAGTGCATGAAGATGATCGGCCAGCCGTACTCGTTGCGAACGTTCGGATTTCCGCCGGCCTCGAGCATGGCGCGCAGGACAGGAGCAGACGAATGCACGGCGTTGGCGAGGGCGAATGATTCCCGATGACCATTGGTGTAGTTCGGGTCGGCGCCGAGCGACAGCAACGTTTTCACCGACTCGACTAATTCGGGGCGCTGCCACGATTGCCTGACGGCGAAACAGAGCAGCGTCGTGCCGTCGCGTCCGGGCGCCTGCAAATCCGGAAGTGCCTTCGCTGCGGCGCGGATCGCGTCTTGATCGTTTGTTACGATGGCTTGCGCGACAGCGAACAGTGCCGGCTGGTCGCCAAAGTCCCATTTCCCCGAGCGCTGCTCCTCGCGGATTTGGCGCTGATGTTCTTCGCCTTTTTCCATGTCGATAATAAAGGCGACGACGAGCCAGACCACGGCGCCAACAGCGAGCGCCAGGCAGATTCCGGCGATTAAAAGGATTTTCTTGATCACGTAACGTCTTAGCGCTTCCAATCTACTTCCTAATTTCTACTTTTTCTGTGCCCTTTGCATCCACGGAAAATTTGCCATAACCTTACTGAGCGAAACCTCACGAAAGGAGAGAAAATATGGCCATGTATATCAGTCTTCTTAAGTTTACCGATCAAGGCATTCGCAACGTCAAGGACACGACCAAGCGCGCCGCCGCCGGGACCGCTGAGGCCGAGAAAATGGGCATCAAAGTCACCGATTCATTCTGGACGATGGGCGCGTACGACGTCGTGCTCTTGCTCGACGCGCCCGATGACGCGGCCGTGGCCGCGTTCTCGGTTAAGCTCGGCTCACTGGGCAACGTCAAGACTCAGACCATGCGCGCCTTCCACCGGGAAGAGATGGAAAAGATCTTGGCGAAGATCAAATAGCCGCCTGCCTGCCTCCCCGTAATCCCGCGACCGCGGGACGAAGGCAGCTGACGTCTGATCTCTGACATCTGACCTCTGTCCTAGTGGCGGTGGTCTGACCCGGTTATTGCGCTTCCTCGCCAATCGCGCGCCAATATAATGGCCGTCTTCGAACGACCAGATTTTGCAATTGGGGAGAAGGAACGCACTCTTGGCAATCGGAGTGGGCGGCCTAATTGCCGGGGCTTTGGACATTACCCAGGCGATCATCTTATTTGGAAAAGAAGTTCCGCTCGTGATCGCGGCCGGTGTGCTGGGGAAGGGCGCTTTGCGTGGCGGCGGCGCAGGCACTTACGTGCTCGGACTCTTCCTCCACTTTTTCATCGCCACGTCAGTGGCGACGATCTACTACGTCGCCAGTCGCCGCCTCAAATTTTTGGCGGAACACTGGATTGTGTGCGGTTTGTTTTACGGCGCGGCGGTCGATCAAGTGATGGCGCTTATCGTGTTACCATTATCCGCGCTTCACGCCGCGGGTCCGTACAAACTTCACGACCTGCTTCTGGGAATCATCGTCCACAGCGTCGTGATCGGGTTGCCGATCTCTTTCAGTGTTCGCCGGTTCACTCCCCAGAACTAGTGAAGCACAGGACTGCGTCGCACAAAATGTTGCAACAAAGGAGCAGTTGGTGATGTTTAATCGTCGAGGCAAGTTGATGAAACCATTCAGGATTCCGGCGCTCTGCCTGATTTCAGCATTGGCAATCGCTGCCCCTCAGGTCGATGCACAAACGAATACACTGGTGACGCAAAACAGTCCGCACGTCGCAAAGAGCGGTGGTATCGCTCGCGGGCCGATAAATGTTCGAACGATCAACACCCACCCAGCCCGAATGATTGCTCAGCCGCGCACGAATTTCCGGTCGGGTTACGCGCCGTCGATGCGGCCATCGAATGTCAGTCTGGCAGTAATGGGCGCTCGGCAAACTGCACGAACTTACAATGCGCGACCATACAATGGTATGGCAGTGAGAAGCGACGTCGCATCGAACATGTCTTCGATCGCGGCGGCGCAACGTGTGATCAAAACCGACGATACAGAGGCAATCGCAGGTATCTTAGCGAGACGCGAACCGGCACAGAGCGACCCAGCAACAGCGAACCCTCAAACCGGCGTCCGAGCCTCGCAACCAATGAGCGGCAATTTCGCACCGCACGAGGCGCCACAGAGCCAAGTGAAGCCCGATCCGCAAGGCAAAAACAATCATCTTAGCTTCTCCGATGCGTTGCGCTGCCATCGGCAAGAGTGGCACGACTACAACTGGTGGAGGCAACATTTCACCACCATCGTTTTTGTAAGCGGCGGATATTTCTTTTTGGACGGATGCTATTGGTATCCGGCGTGGGGTTACGATCCGCTCAATAGCAACTACGATTACGATGGCCCCATTTACACTTACGGTAATCTGCTACCCGATGAGACGATCGCGAATGTTCAAGTGGCCCTGCAACAGGCAGGTTATTACACCGAGCAAGTAACGGGTTCACTAGACGTCCAAACGCGAGCGGCTCTGGCGAATTACCAACGTGACCAGGGCTTGCCTGTTACCGGAGCAATTGACCAGCCAACAGTCCAATCGCTTGGATTGGAATAGCGCTCGCTTGAAGGAGCGCGTATCTGGCGGCGAAGACGCCGAGGAAATAGCGATCGAGACCGGCGTCGTCGGGTTCCGGAGTTGAAACTCGCTCGTTGCCCGCTGTCGCTCGCTCCTACCCGCGTCGCTTTACCTTGATCACTCGCACTTCCCCGTGCTTGCGCCAGCTACCCTAGCTGCGTTGCCGTCTACCCGCGCGATTCCCGATCGCGACGTGTTCTATGTCGCGCGTCCCACGCGTTCCATTCTACTTTTTCCTGAGTCTTTTGAGCAATTTGCGCAAGCGCGCGGTCGTTTGATCGCGATCCAGCCGGCTTGCGGCGATCTCGAGCACGAACGTTTCCCAATCTTCGATTGGCAATTTCTTCGCCGGGAGGAGCTCGTTCGTTTCGAGAAAGACCAGGCACGACGCCAGAGCGGTCCGTTTATTGCCGTCGATGAACGGGTGATTACGACAAAGATAAAAAAGATAAGCCGCGGCGATCTCGATTGGGTCGGAAATCAAGGGACGGCCCGTCATTGTCGCTTGGGGTGCGGCGATCGCAGACTCGAGCAGATTTTCGTCGCGGAGGCCCGGCGAACCGCCGTGTGCGGCGAGAACTTCCGCATGGATCGCCTTTACCGCCGAGACCGTGAGATGCGTGAGCGATTTGCTCACGAGAGGCGCTTAAACAAAGCCGCGTTCTTCCGAATCAAGCGTTTTGCAGTGGTGCCAGCTTTGGCCGGGTCGAGAGTTGGGTGGACGGGAGTGAGAACGATAGATCCGCCTTCATGCAGGGTTACGGTGAGTTTATCGCCGACTTTTACGCGAGCGAGGTCCATTAGGGCGGCGTCAAAAATGATCCCCTGGGAATTTCCGATCTTGGAAATGGTCTTAATCATGGCGTAATACTATGTTTTACTTGCGGCATTTTGCAACTGATTTCTGATCTCTGGCATCTTCCCTCTTCCGTGACCGTTCCGATTTCAGCGTTTCCAATTTTCCGCCGTTCACTGCCGGGGTTTCGCCTTGCGCTTCGTAAATAACCAACAACCAATAACTAATAACTCGTGAGCTGTCCGCTAACGTCGTTTAGATACGACCCCAGTTCTGCGTTGGGTCGATTCTTGAGCAACTTCGCAGTGATTGTTGGGTTCAATCGGCCAAACAACAGGAGGGATATTCGATCATGGCGAAGAAAATTATTCTGATAGTATCAGCGGTCCTCGCATTTGGGTTTGGATCTGCGCTGCGCTCGAACGCCGGCACCGAGGTGATTGACCGTTACAGCGCTCCAGCGCCGGCTTACAATTACGCGCCGCCACCGCCGCGCCCAGTCTACTACGCTCCGCCTCCGCCGGTGCCGGTTAACGTCCTCATTTACCCGGCCTACGGCTACTACGGCCAGCGGTTCGGCTTCTACCGTACCCATCGATTCTACGGCCGCCACGCTTATTGGCGTTCTCGTGATCACTGGCGGTAACCGACCTCTATCCCGGCCTGTCGCGCCAAAGCTTTAGCGACGGCGGAAGCCTCGGCGGCAATTGCTCGGACACGTCGCTGGAATTATCGCGATGCCGTTCGTGTTCGCTAGCCTCTGGATAAAATTGCGCTACGAAGAAAAGCTCATGTTAAAGAAATTCCCCGATGAATACGCGGCTTATCAGCAGCGCGTGAAGCGCATCATTCCATTTATCCTTTAAATAATTGCGCGTGCATCACGCCCGGTTCGCAGTTCGCAGTCCGAATTTGACCTCCGACCTCTTCGCCAACGGACGAAGTCGCCGTGTCCGCCGATGGACGGACTCGCCGTGGCGAGGCGACTGACCGCTGACCGCTGACCTGTGTCCTCCGTCTTCCGTCCGGTCAGAGCCCTCGTCTGCCTTGGAGCAGGTTAATGATCACGATGATGAGGGCAATCACGAGGAGGAGATGGATGAGACCGCCGCCGACGTGGCCGAGGAAGCCGAGAAGCCAGAGCACGAGCAGGATAACAATGATAGTCCAGAGCATGATGTTCCTTTCGATTGATTGAATTGGCCGCAATTGCGACACAACGTCGTGATTCGATCAAGCAAAATGCTCCTCGCTCCATGCTCCCTCCGTCTCAACGACTCAACGCGGCCCTTGGCCGTAAATGTCAAATGTATAGACACGACCCCGTTTCTCTTTCCCAGCCTTGTCCCCCGACGAGACGAGTTGTTGGTGCGCGAGACGCAGAGCATATTGGCAAAGTTTATGAAGGATTCTGTCGTCAGAGGACGCCTGCTGCAGCTTCTCTATGAACGTCGAAGCGAAGGTTCCATTGCGTTCGGCCATGGTGAGCAGGCAGTCCCGCCGCCAGGAGGTATAAGTCGGCGTGACTGGCTGCGCGCCGTGGCCCAGCTTTCAGAGTATCGCCTGATCGACTGGACCCCTCTTGAAGATCAGAGCGGGATGGGCCTGCTGTCCGGCTTTGCTAAGATAAACGACTTCGGAATCAAAGTGCTCGAAGCTGGCGCCGCGCCCCCAATCCGGATCTCTATTGATGAGAGCCGACGAACCACCATTCTCCCGCAGCAACAAGCGCCGACCGCAACGAGCACTCATCAGCAGCAGGTGATTACGGAGGCGCTGGAGAAAGTGATCACCGCGATCAATCAAGCCGATGTGTCGGAGCAGGAGAAAAATAAAGCAAAATCTTTGTTGCGGAAACTGCTGGGTAGCAAAGCAGCGGCCAGCGTGTTAGGCGCTGGCGCGCGATCCCTCGCCGCGAAGTATTTCTCGGGATAGGGCAGGTATATCGGGTGCAGATAAGGGCGCCCGCTTGTCGCGGAAACGTCAAATGTTTAGACGCGACCCCGTCTGCTCCCCCATGTCGTAACTTTCCCTCGCTCTCGCTCAACCTCTGGTGTAAGCCGTTCCCCGATTCACCATGTCTCCTTTGCTCATCAAGATTAGCAAAGATTTCGCCACTATTTGGACGACGATTGACCCGATCGGTAACGTGGCAATTTTTGCCGGATTGACGGCATCCCTTACCCGCGCGGAGCGGCGTCGCACCGCGCTGCGTGCTACGGTGTATGCCACGATCATTCTCGTGGTGGCAGTGGTGGCGGGGCAGATCATTCTCGACGCCATCGGCATTCACCTCCACTCGCTCAAAGTTGCAGGCGGGATCATCCTTTTCCTCTTCGGTTTGCAAATGCTCTTCGGACGAATGGATGCGGAAGCAAAAACGGGAGCGCCCGAGGCGGGGCGCGACCTGGCCGTCTTTCCGCTAGCTGTCCCTTCTATCGCCGGTCCGGGAGCGATGATGGCGGTGATCCTGCTCACCGACAACGATGTTTACACGGTGGCCGAGCAAGCCCAAACCGGCGTTGTCTTGCTCGTCGTGCTCTTGCTCACCTATATTCTGCTGCTTTTTTCCGATGCCATCCTGCGAATCATCGGCCGTCAGGGAGCGGCCATTCTTGTCCGTGTCATGGGGATCATTCTTTGCTCACTCGCGGTGGAAATCGTGCTGACGACATTGGGAGTGGCAAGCTGGGCCCCCGTTCCGCGCTAGAGTTTAGATCTGACCCCGTTTCCCGTTTCAGCCTATTCGCGAAAAGGTATTGGTGCGCGTTATCGGTATGCCATCGAGCGTGGTGGTCTGTAGTTGGACGATTAGTTCATCGCCCATCACCCGCACATTTCTGACATAAGTGTCGCCAATATTGGCCGGAGAAATCGCGCCTTCCAGACGCGTGGTGAGAGTGCCTTTGACTTCATCCACGCTATAGACGCCGAAGTAAGCATCGTATCCGTTCACACGGGCAGTGTTATTTTTCGCCTGGACTGGCTGCAGCACCGTTTCCTGCGCCGAACGATCGCGCTTCATAAACTGGGCTGAGAAATGCGTTTTCCCAAAGCAAAGGATACCGAGCGGGTTGGGGCCGAGAAACGGATCGATGTGGACTTTGCCGGTCGCATCGACATCTTCGCGCGACCTGAGTTTCCAAATGCCGACAATCGCCGTCGCGAGTTTCGCGGTTGCCGATGGAAGAGAACTTTTCTTCATCTGACCTCCCTGGTCCGGAGACCTTCTGGCGCTGGAATGAGAAAGGTCGCCGCGCATAGAAACACAAAAACCGCGACGGCACCGATCCATTCCCAAAAGCCAAGGTGCCAAAACACCGAGTGACGAAGCGCGTGCCTGATTGGGTGTGAGAACCTCGGATAAAACCGCGAGACCAGGAGCAAAGCTTCACTGCAAATTACTCCCGTCAGTGGTAGCACAGTCACGGCCGACCAGATCCAAAACAATGATCGCGCCAAGGCGCGGCCACTTCCTTTCCACGCGCACCAGCAGCCACCCAACATCCCGATTGCTAAGAATCCCGCCGATGATCGCGCGAGAAACTCGTGGAACCGCCGGATGCGGTAGCGCCAGTCATAGCCTTTCGGAAACATCGATGTACTGAAGGCCAGGACCCCGAAGAACGAAATAACGATCAGACAAAGCAAAATGACCAGTCCGGATCTGCGTCGAAACATTCAGGCAAAACGCTCCCGCAGGCTTCGGGTGCCTGCAACTCATTCCCGATTCAAAGCAAATATCAAATGTGAAGATCTGACCCCGATTCTTACCGGTCTTCGAACTGTAAATCTGCGAAATCTGTGGAAGGACAGTTTTCCGCCTAAAAAAGGTCTTTGGCGTGCATTTGTGGAGTGCTTGATTCAAATTTATGGACCGATTCATCGATGTTGCAGTCGAGCAATTCGCTCGTGATCACACCGAGCCCGAAACCGATTTGTACACTCGTCTTCGGGAAGAAACTTACCGAGAGATGGACCGGCCTGAGATGCAGGTAGACCTTATCGAAGGTCGTTTTCTCAAAATGCTGGTCCGTCTGACCGGCGCCCGACTCATTCTCGAGCTCGGAATGTTCACCGGCTACAGCGCGCTGATGATGGCTGAAGGTTTACCTGAGGGCGGTCGTCTGATCACGTGTGAAATCGACCCAAAAGCCGAAGCGATTGCCCGACGCTACTTCGCGGAAAGCCCGCACGGCGACAAAATCACGATCCGATTGGGACCTGCTTTGGACACGATCAAGACATTAACCGACCCGCTCGATTTGGTTTTCATCGACGCCGACAAGTCCAACTACGCCAATTATTATGAGGCGTGCCTCCCGTTGCTCAAGCCGGGCGGACTGATCGTGGCCGACAACGTCTTGTGGAGTGGCAAAGTCCTCCATCCTAACGACCCGGATGACCACGCCATCGTTGCCTTTAACCGTTTGGTCCAATCCGACCGGCGAGTTGAAAATGTCTGCCTGACCGTGCGAGACGGTATGATGTTGGCTTGGAAACGGAAAGATGGCTGACATCTGTCCACCACTGTTTTTCGGAATGGCAAACAAACCAGCGAACGTCTGTCTCTCCACCAAGGCACGCGTGATCGCACCGATGTCCACTTCTCGATCGGGACTCACCCGCGCGATTGGTGGCTCCGGACCTACTCGATCGTGCTGATCAGTGGCTGCCATTACTACCTGGCCGATGATGGCTGCTGGTATCCAGCCTACGGCTTCGATCCGAGCTGCAACTTCGAGCCCGGAGTCGTCTACTGCGACTAATAGTTAGCTAAACGAAATCAAAAAACTGCCGCGCGACGCCGCCGGTTAATTTTCAACCGCGCGGCCTGCGCGGTTTGTTTTCTTCCCCTCCGCTCCGATCTTCCATCTCCAATCTCCAATCTCCGATCTCCGGGCGAACCCGAACCGCCGTGCAAATCTGGACAGTTGAAGAAGGATTTGGGATTGGAAATGAGTTCCGCCAGACATGCTGCGCGGCTAGAAATTTCCGAGGTCATGAAGTTCCTTTTCGTTGCTTTCAAATAAATGGCAGCTCCAGTCCCAAATGGAACCTCAAGATCGACGGACACCCTTGCCAGTCCGAGGCGCTGTCGCGCAGGGAGCAGGCAAGCGTGCCGTTGATTCGTTACTGGTTAACTTTTCCCGGCGAAGACTCCCTCGCCCTTCACGAAACCACCCGTTTGCTGGGTAATCCCGCTGTTTACGGTTCCACCGGTAAGGAATGGTTCCAGTTGGCTGGCGATCGGCGCCGGCAATTTCGTTTTTAGGAAATCAAACACCACGAGCACCGCCTTCTCGGCGTTCTCCTGGGTGATCCCTGTTCTCTTTACAATCAGGTTTATTACTTGTTCGTTCATGGTGAACTCTCGGCCCGCGCACGATGAGCTGCGCGCCGGATATTGCCAAAAGCAGCCCGCTTCTTGCAGTCCGGCCCCGGATCTCGTCAGCCATCACTTATTACTGCTTATCCTCTTGTTTCCGGTTTTCTTTTCGGTTTCCTAATTTCTTCCTTCTTCCTTCTTAATTTTGCACTCCTATCCTTTGGCCCTCAATATCATCAGCGTTTGCTGGATACTATTTGCTGTCATCTGGTTGCTGGCCGCGTTCGCGACCAAGAAGAGCGTCTATCGGGAAAGCGGGGCGCAACGATTGCGTTATATAATACCGCTACTGCTCGGCTGGTTCTTGCTGGCGAAAGGCCATCGCCTGTCCGATCCGCTCAACCATCGCGTCATTCCACGCCTTGAAGCGCTGGCGTGGATCGGCGCCGGGTTGTGCATCGCTGGCTTGGCCTTTTGTGTCTGGGCGCGGTTCACGCTCGGACGCAACTGGAGCGGCGTGGTCACATTAAAAGGAGGGCACGAGCTGATTACCTCTGGGCCGTATGCGTTGGTGCGTCATCCAATTTATACCGGATTACTGACCATGTTCGTCGCCACGGTGATCGTGCTGGGACACATCGCTGGAATTATCGCGATCCCGTTCGTGATTGTGAGCTTCTGGGTAAAACTGCGCTCCGAAGAAAACCTCATGTTAAAGAAATTCCCGAATGAGTACGCCGCTTATCAACGGCGCGTGAAGCGCATCATTCCCTTCATCCTTTAACGCCAACAAACGGTTTCGATGCTACCTGATTCGCTCCGAGACGTTGTACCAGTTCCATTCCCAGGTTTTGCCGTTGTCCGGAGAAAACGCCTGACTCCAGACCGGTCGATCTGGGTCGCGCGCGTCCCACCTGAACATCATGATGATCGGTTTACCGTTGAATGTGTCTTTGCAGAAAAAGTGGCCCACATTGTTTTCAAACGAACCGACCACCGGCGGATCGAGGACACCGACATTGCTGGCCACCCAGTATAAGCTCCACAACCTGGTTTTCGGATTAAACAGGCGCACGGTCAGGCCTTCGAATCGTTTTCCTTCCTGGCCGGGCATCTCGGTGGTGGAATAGGTGTCCATGTCCGCGGTGCCGCTGAGGATTTTGGAATTTTCATCCCACGAATCGAACTCGGTCCAGTCTTTGCAGTTTTCCAATCGCTTGTTCAGCCGGCGATTATGCATCTTCCATTTCCCGACCAAAAAATCGAAATCGTTCGGGGACGACGTCGCTGACGCGGTAATTTTCAGGTCGCCGTTGGTATCGAAGCTCAATTTTGGAGTCGGCAGATTAGGATCAGTGGTCAGAACTGTTTGCTGCGCTTGCGCTTGGTCAAGGCCAGTGCCGTTCGCGCCGATGCCACAAACGGCAAGCGTCAGAATCGTTATTAGATATTTCATTTCTCAGCTTCTCGTTTCCGCTTTTTCATTTTTCCGCGTTCAACATCTCAATCATGCCGCTCTGCGGCAATCTACAAATCGGGCACATACTTGATGCACTAGCGGGAGCCTAACTTCTCAACGTCCAATCAGCCCGCGAGCTTTCGCTCGCGTCGTTTAGATCTGACCCCGTTTCTCTTTCCAGCCAACCCGAAAGAGCCCACTCCGAAAAAACGCTGCCGCTTTTAGGGAAATGATTGCATTCAGGCACACTAGCGGCTTCATTGGCGCTGGTGCACGATCGTGAACCTAATCTTCTAAACGCTGGACTCTATACTGTCCCAGAGGCCGCGCGACTTACGCGTGTTTCAGTCGGAAAAATTCGTCGCTGGTTGAAAGGCTACGATTTTCGTAGCGGAATGTCAGTCCGTCATTCGGCCGCAGTGTGGGAAGGCGAGATCAAACCCTTAGACAATAAACTCGCATTGAGCTTTCGCGACCTGCTCGAGCTCCGATTTGTCGACGCGTTTATCCGCCTCGGAGTCAGCTGGAGAACGATGCGCCGAGCGCACGCAAATGCGCAACAGGAGTTGAAGACGACTCATCCATTTTGCTCCAGACGAATTGAAACCGACGGCAAAAACATTCTCTTGAGGCAAGCGAAAGAAGATTCAGACGAAGCGTTGTTAAACTTGGTTACACACCAGCGCGAGTTCTCGCGAATTGTACAGGATTTTTTGAAAGAGCTTGAGTTCTCGGGTGATGACATCATTTGGTGGCCGCTTGGAAAGGAACGACAAATTATCGTTGATCCGCGGCGAAACTTCGGCCAGCCAACGGTCGTTAAATCCGGCGTGCCTGCTACGGCCCTTGCCAGGAGCGTCAAAGCCAATTCGTCGATCGATGAAGTCGCGCGTTGGTATGAAGTGCAGAATGACGAAGTACAAGATGCTGTCGAATTTGAAGAGTCGCTCGCGGCAGCGTGAGATTTTTCTTCGATAATAATCTGCCCCCGAAACTGGCGAAGAGCTTACACGTTTTAGTTGAGCCGCATCATCAGGTTGTTCATCTCAAGGCGAAATTCGCCGCGAACGCGACGGATGAGGCTTGGATGCTTGATCTCGCGAAAGAGCAGGATTGGGTGATCGTTTCGGGCGACCTACGAATCAGAAAAAACCCTCATGAAATCGCAGCCTGGAGATCGGCCGGACATACCATCTTCTTCTTGAAGCCTGGCTGGATCAATCTGCCTTTTTGGACTCAAATGTGGAAATTCGTGAAGTGCTTTCCGGACGTCCTTCGAACTGCGGAAAGAGCGAAGAAGGGCAGCTCGTTTTACGTGTCAGTGACCGGCAAGATCGAGAAGTAGCGCGAACTATTTTTTTAAATCGTTCGCGATTTCGGCGAATTGCGCGAGGGCGGCTTGGAGATCTTTTGCGATTTAGGCTGCGCATCTTTTTACCCAAGCCCGCTGATCTTGGTCGATAAACCCGTGTGCTACTGATGAAAACTGTGATCTTCGACGGGTCATCTCCTTTAGTTCAGACACTAGCTTGCGAATCCGTTCCTTTCGCGTGGGAGATTCAGATTTTTGCTGCTTTGCCAATAGCGTCTCCATTTCATCTATCTTCACTTTGCATTGGTTCCAAACCTCCGATCGAGCGCGTAAGAGAGGCGGATGGTCGTTGAGCTTGTAGCGTTCGATAGATCTCTCTGCTCGCTCACGCAACCAACCAGCGGATTCCGCGGCTAAAGGGACTAGATAGAACTGCTGTCGAAGAACTGCCAACAGCAAACGGCCCCGCGGATTACGCACTATTCGTCGCCGGAAAATTGCTCGGGATTCCATTCCGCTTCGGTCGGCATTTTGGGGGAGAAACTAAGCGAGGGGAACTAAAGCAAAAAGTGGAAACTATGAAAACTTGATTTTCACCAAAATCAAGTCGCCGGCTTACGCTCCCGCTAGCGCATCCATTTTGTTCCCTGGTTTTCGGTTTGCCGCAGAGCGGCGTGATTTCCCTAGACCGACTCGCAAAAAGCTTGGGGGAAACAACGGGGTCACATCTAAACATTTGACATTCTGCTCTGAGGGAAACTGAAAAGACGGAAACGCTGAAACTCGGAATTGCCCGCCACGGCGGGTAAACTTCTTGGGGATGCGGATCGGGGAGAAGGCGTCAGGCCGAGATCAGAAGTCAGGGGCGGAGATATTAGAGAATCAGCGCGTCCGTATTTTCTCGCAGTCCGTTAGCGTTGTCAGTTAGTCTGGCCGCATGCTTCGCGAGA
>Ga0209648_10001874_pt1 | contig 17177 bp, 11 predicted proteins | sample GraSoi2013_115cm_FD_185830 | JGI IMG/M metagenome (GOLD analysis project Ga0209648, IMG submission 185830) | Grasslands soil microbial communities from the Angelo Coastal Reserve, California, USA - Sample 9_17_2013_115cm (SPAdes) (version 2) | ecosystem: Environmental > Terrestrial > Soil >...
CGCATCATTCCGATGGAGTCCGGGCGCGGCTGTCCTTACGGCTGCGAGTTCTGTACGGTGACTGGCTTTTTTGGCGACTCCATCCGCTTTCGTACCAACGAAAGCGTCGTGAATGAGCTGCTGCTCTTGAAAGCCCGGGCCAAAAGCGAGGGCGGCCAGATTGCCGTCTTCTTCATCGACGATAATTTCGCCATCAACATCAAACGTACGAAATCGCTGTTACGTGACATTATCGCCGCTGGCGCTCAGGTGCACTGGGTCGCGCAGATCAGCGCCAATCTGTTGCGCGACGAGGAACTCGTGGACCTCATTGCCGCCTCAGGCGGCAAGTGGGTCTTCATCGGCATGGAGTCCATCGACCCTGCGAACCTTGCCGGCGTGAACAAAGGATTCAACAAGCCCGGTGAATATGCTGCGGTGCTCGAGAGGCTCGCCCAGCGCAACGTTTATGCCATCACCTCTTTCATTTTCGGCATGGACAACGACACTGTAGGTGTCGCGGAGCGCACCCTTAAAGAGATTCGTACTTGGCCCGCAGGGCTGCCCATTTTTGGATTACTCACCCCTTTGCCCGCGACGCCGCTTTACAAAAGGCTGGAAGCCGCCGGGCGATTGACGCGCCCGAGGCACTGGCAAGAGTTCATCCCGTTTGAGATGGCCCACACGCCGCTGAAGATGACCATCGCGGAAGCTCATGCTGAGGTGAAAGCTGGGTGGGCTCATGCGTACAGCCCCGAAGCCATCGCTCAAGCTGTCGATTCGCTCAAGGACAAGCCATTGGGCTATCGGATAAACATTTTCATCGCCCGAATGTGTTTCCGGGGAATCTATTTCCCCCAGATGGGTCCTTTGGCATGGCTGAAATTGATTTATCAAAATCGCCGTACCATTTCCAGCCTCGTCAAGGAGGGTTTTTCCACTTGGCGCGGCCGGCCTGTCAACCCTGTGGCCAACGAAAGCCTCGGAACTGGAGTCAGCGCCACTTAACGGCCGTGTGCCACCGCAAAGTTCTTATCTTTCTGCATCAACCCGCAGGCCCGTGCTGGTCATAGAGTTGCCGCACGTCCTCAGCGCCCAGTTTTTTCCCGCCCAATCTTGCCGTCCGTTCTGCGCTCTATCTCTAAGACACAACAGCCAGCCTAAATTGTCTATGCCCCCGCCAATTTGGAGGCTGTTCTTGTTCGCCCGCAAGGCGCACACTCTTTCCCATGAAGACTAGCAAGCCCGCAAACCTCGGCCCGCAGACACAAGCCATTCACGGTGGTGAACCAAACCGCCGCGGCGTCAACGGCCCTATTGTGACGGAGATTGTCCGTTCCTCTACTTTTACCTTTTCTTCAACCGAGGAGATGAAGCTATGGGCCGAAGGCAAAAACAGCGCCTACATTTACACCCGCTACGGCAATCCCACGCTTTCCGTCGCTGAAAAGAAAATCGCCGCGCTCGAAGGCGCCGAAGCTGCTGTCGTCACTTCTTCCGGTATGGCGGCTATTTCCTCCGCGCTCCTTGCTGCGCTGAAAACCGGCGATGAAGTGATCTCCACCGCGCAACTCTACGGTGGATCGTACCGTTTGATGCGGGACGTTTTTCCCAACATGGGCATCACCGTCCGTCAGGTCGGAACCGATCTTGTAGGCATCGAAAATCTTGTCTCCCCACGTTCGAAAGTTCTTTATGTCGAAACGCCCACCAATCCCACGCTTCGCCTCGTCGATATTCAGAAAGCCATGGCCTTCGCGAAAAAGCACAAACTCGTCTCCATCATCGACAATACTTTCGCAACGCCTGTCCTGCAGAATCCCATCGCACTCGGGTGTGACATGGTCGTTCACAGTGCCACTAAAGCTCTTGCCGGCCACTCCGATATCATTGCCGGCGTCGCGGTCGGCAATTCGAATTGGATGGAGCGCGTTCGCCAGATGATCATCTACCTGGGCGGTTCGATGGACCCGGGCGCGGCGTATCTCTTGATTCGCGGCATCAAAACGCTCGGTGTGCGCGTCGAACGCCAGTGCGAAAACGCAATCGCCGTCGCCAAATTCCTCGAGCGGCATCCGAAGGTCGCACGCGTGCACTATCCCGGCCTGAAGTCACATGCGGATCACCAGCTCGCCCGGAAGCAGATGAGCGGATTCGGGAGCATGCTGGCGTTCGACATGAAGGGCGGGCTGCCTGCGGCGCGGCGCTTCTGCGACCGCGTGCGGCTGTTCCTGCTGGCGGCAAGTCTTGGTGGAGTCGAGTCGCTGGTGATACTTCCGATCTACAGTTCGCACTACAACATGACAAACGAAGAATTGCAGCGCGCGGGCGTCAGTCCTGGAACCGTGCGCGTTTCTATTGGTTTGGAAGACAAAGAGGATTTAATCGAAGATTTAAAGCAGGCGCTCGCTTAGTTTTTTTCAGCGCTCAGTCAGTTTTCGTGGCATCGCGATTCAGGACTTGGCCGGGCTAAAGCTCGCCGCTACGAAAACAAGAACGAAACCACTTGCCGCGTTGCGGCAAAAGAAAATCAGGAAACAAATGGCCGGCTGAATCCTACTCCTTGGCCACGGGGACTGGAGAAGCCCACTCCTCCTTCGCGGGGAGCAGGGATTTCACGATATCTTCGAGTTCGTGCGCGCTCTTGGCATGCTCGGGATAGTTGTGCACCGTGATGTCAAACGCAATGCCGTATTTGGCGCGAATCTCTTGCAACTCCTCTTGCAGTCGGACGGCGATGCGCTTCGCATTGAGCACATCCGTCTCCGGAAGAACCAGGACAAACAGATCCGACGAAAGCCGATAGATCGAATCCGTGGGCCGCAGCTTGCGGGATATCGCCTTTGCAGCTTCGCTCCAGCCTTCCGAGCTGCCCTCATTTTTTGCCGATGCGCCTGCGGGCTTGGCCTTCGCAAGCAAAATGGAAAGCGTCCTCTCCATGGTCATTGCGCGGCGGTACTCCATCGTGAGGCGATCCCAAAAATGATTCTGATCGGGCATAGTCTGGAGCAAGTCCACGCTGGCCTGATGCTGCAGCGTAACGTTCCGTTCCAGCTCCGCCAGAATCTGTTCCTTCAATTTGCGCACAGTACGCTGGCGGTCGAGCAGGTAGCCGACAAAGAGCAGCGTCAGCGCGCAAAAACCGAAAAAGGCCACGCGCAGTGTCCATTTGTTTCCAATCGGGTGGAGGAACACCAGCGGATACATGAACATGGCCAGGCCGGCCGCCTGTACCAAAACAAAGGCTGCGGCCAGAATCGTGAGCTGCAGCTCACGGCGTTCGAGAAGCTCCAATTCTTTGCGGTTCAGCTTACCCATGACGTTTTCAGGGGACTGGAAGACGGTCGACCCGTTTAGGCTCTCCTCGGCCAACGGCCACGCGTGCGACGCGGACTTCACCTTGGCCTGATCTTTTATCCTCCGGCTCGGGGTCGCGCTCCACAATGGTCGCGAAGTACTGTGTAGCGGAAACGTCACTGGCCCTCCGGAGAGAAGAGGGATCGCCTCAGGGAAACCGATGCAAAAACCAAGATCAAAACTTCCGTCCGAAGTTCGGCAAGACCTGCTCGACAACTTTCCCACTTGTGGCTAATTGAAGGGGAAGCCGGAGGTCTGGCAAGCTCATACCGATGGGTGCAGAGGTGGACACAAAATTGTGCACAGTGACAATCAAACCGAATTGAGCGCGATTGCCTCAAAGCAGTTAATTGAATGAGAGCAAGAATGAAAATTGGTGGACGTGACCGGGATCGAACCGGCGACCCCCTGCTTGCAAAGCAGGTGCTCTCCCAGCTGAGCTACACGCCCACAGTAGGAGTCATCTTCATTCTAAAGCATTTCCCCCGATTCCAAAATTCATTCCTTGGGATATTGGTCAGATGGAGTGAACCGCTAAGCTGAGACAGTTCTGTATTGTACAGTTTGCGGAACTTGTAGCGCACACTTTGCGGGAAAGGAGCTTGCAAGTGGAACGAAAACGACGTGAGCGATATAGGCGGACGCCTACTCCCAAGCAGGTGTGCCAATCGCAGGTCTGCTCCGAAGCCAGAGCTTTCTTCTAAAATTGTATAGAGTATTCGGCTGTTAACCAAACAGCTGAGCACCATGAACTCTAGTTTTGACGTTGGTTAGCTATCTCCTCTAGTTGCCCCAGTTATGCCCCGCCAGTTTTGAGCAATCGATGATTTGAAGGAAGCAAAGAAAGCATCGTCCGCAAGTAATTGAACAGAAATGGTTTACCTTCATATAAAGCATTATATACTTGGACTTACACGGCGCAATTGACTTGTAATAACACAGCACCATATACTTGCACCTACGCGGCACAATTGACTTGTGACCACACAGCAACATATACTTGTATTTACGTGTCAAAATAAACTTATAATGACCCATAACGGATGGGAGGCTTCATGCCCTCGCCAAACGAAAAACTGGCTGAATCGCTCGACGTGCTCGAGGCACTCCAGCAAGGCAACCGACGTGTGTTCCGTTCCGACGACCTGAGCCGGGTTCACCGCGAACGCCTGGTGGAGAACGGCTTCCTGCAAGAAGTCATGAAGGGTTGGCTGATCTCTTCAAGCCCCGACTCACAGGCCGGCGAGAGCACCCCTTGGCATGCGTCGTTCTGGGAATTCTGCGCACGCTACTGCGACGAGCGCTTTGGCGAACAATGGCACCTGTCGCCGGAGCAGTCCCTTTTTTTGCACGGCGAGAGAACGGTGATCCCGGATCAACTGGTTGTGCACAGTCCGAAAGCGACGAATAACGATATCAAGCTTCTGTTCGGCACAACGCTTTACGATCTGAAAGTTGCGGAGATGCCCGCGACCGCGGCTCTCATGGTGAGGGACGGATTGCGTTTGTTTTCGCCGGCGGCGGCGTTGGTACGCGTGCCGGAATCATTTTTTCAGCTGTATCCCGTCGAGGCGCAAGTGGTGATGGCGAGCCTTTCTGACGCCTCGGACCTGCTTCGGCTTCTCCTGAACGGCGGCCATTCCGCGAAAGCCGGTTATCTTGCCAAAGCCTTCCGCCAAACCGGACGCGGCGATTTCGCGGACGAGATTGTCCGCGCGATGAAGGGCGCCGGATACGATGTGCGAGAGAGCAGTCCATTTGAAGCCGGACACATATTCGGCAGGTCGCGCCGTCCCCCCGCCCCGATCGTGGGTCGCATTGAGATGCTTTGGGAATCGATGCGTGGCAAAGTCCACGCGGTGTTCCCCAAAACGCCGGGACTTCCGACAGATAAAGAACAGTATCTTCGCTTCGTCAACGAAATCTATCGGACAGACGCCTACCACTCGTTGTCCATTGAAGGCTACTCAGTCACGCCTGCTCTGGTTGAGAGAGTGCGGCAGGGCGGCTGGGACCCCGAGCATGACGCTGGAGATCGCAGAAATCGCGACGCTCTCGCGGCGCGGGGATACTGGCAAGCGTTCCAGCTCGTGAAAAAAGAAGTAGAGAAGGTGATCGCCGGTGAGAACCCCGCCGCGTTCGCGCGCGCTGTACACAACGACTGGTATCGCGAATTGTTCCAGCCCTCCGTCACAGCCGGCCTGATCGAAGCGGGATCATTGGCAGGATACAGGAACATACCTGTGTTTCTGCGCGGGTCGCGCTACGTTCCGCCCAAGTGGGAGGCGGTGCGCGACGCCATGCCGGCGTTCTTCGACCTTCTGGAAAAAGAACCCGAGCCTTCGGTGCGCGCGGTGTTGGGACATTGGCTCTTCGGTTATATCCACCCGTACCCGGATGGGAACGGCCGCATGGCGCGCTTTCTGATGAATGTTATGCTCGCTTCGGGTGGCTATCCTTGGACGGTGATTCGCATCAGGGATCGCAAGTCTTATCTGAGCGCCCTGGACCGGGCCAGCACCGAGATGGACATCCATCCGTTCACAAGCTTTATCGTCCGCCGCGTGCAATGGCACCTTGAGCGGCACGACCTGACATTTCCTCCTGCGCCCAAAGAGAGTTTTGTTTTCGAGCGCGACATTGTCCTTTTCTACGGGCAAGATGGCGAAGCGTGGGTGCGGTGCGTCATCAGCAGGGAAGCCCTGGACGATCACTTCCATGGAGACGGTAAGGATAAACTCGAGGTGTTCAGAGCGAACCGTCAGGCCATCGAGCAGGAGGTACGGCGGAAATATAATGCTGGCGACACCGAAGTGGATGGGTCTATTGTCATTCGCTCGGACGATCTACCTTAGCGACGACTCCCGGGTCTGAGACGAGAGTTGTCCCCACCAATAACTGGAGTGAACCCCTAGAATGCGACACTTCTGTATTGCACACTTTGCGGGAAAGGATCTGCAAGTGGAACGAAAAAAACATGAGCGATAGAATGCAGCGGACACATGCTGCAAAAGCAGGTGCGCTGAAACGGTGAAAATCGGTGAAAACAAACGTTCCAATACCGTTCCAAAACCCCATGTGATTGTAGTTTCGAGGCTTACTTCGAGCGAGAAGCAGATTCCCCGAAATTGTCGGAAACATTAAAAACGCAGAGCAAAGGATGGAGGGTTTGAAAGGAGCGAACGCGCTTGCAAAGCAGGTGCTCTCCCAGCTGAGCTACACGCCCACAGTAGGAGTCACCTTCATTCTAAAGCATTTCCGCGGATTCCAAAATTCATTCCTCCGCATAATGGTCACAACTTGAGTGAACCCCTATTCTGAGACGATATTTTTGTCTTACTCTTTCGGGGCTTGGCCTGACCGGAACTCCGTCCACGGACCCGACTTCATGTCCCGCAGATAAGGCGCCTGCCAGGCCTGCTCGGGATGGGCCGCCAGAAACGGCTTGGCGAGAAAATCAGCGCCGCAAGGATGCCCCATGCGAGCCACGATCCGCATTTCTTTCGCCATCGTGGCATCCGTTGCTTTTCCTTGTACCGCTCCGCCGGGATAATAGGGTTGCCAATCCCACTCTTGCACGCCGCGCGGCGATCCATCCACGTGCCCGCAGAGCGTGCGTTCGTTCGCTTCTTCCTTTTTTTGCGCCGTGTCCGAATGGTCGCCCAGCATCTTTTCCGCCACCGCGACGTCTATCTTTCCTTTGGTTTCCGTCAGCAATTCCTCCCACCGCGCCCGCCGCGCGTTCGGCGAACTCTCCTTATTGCCGGGATCAAATTGCGGCGCATCTTCTTTGAGCACCTTGGGGTCGCGCGCCCAGTTCGATCCCGCGAGCACGCCATCCTTTGTCCTCCACAGTTTGTATGCTTTTAAGCCTAGTTCGAGTTGCGCGATCTCCCCCGTCTTCCGGTCGCCGAGCAGCCAGTCGTTGGCATATCCTCCGTTGTTTCCGTCCAGCATGATCTTCGTGTATTCGTCGATCGACCCCGCATACTGCAGCGCTTTCCGTGCCCTCACAAATTCCGCCTTGCCGTTCGGATCCCAGCCTTCAAACTGGGTTATCGTCGTTTCCGTCACCATCAGCCCGTTGCTATTGATCCCAAAATCGTCGTCGCTCGCGATCACTCCCGGGAAACCATCCATCAGGATTCTGTAACCGTTTTTGGGCGCGATGTCGAACACGATCCGCCACCGTTCGCCGTTCCGGTAGTTCGTCCAGGTGTTGTGCGCCATCACGATCTGCCCGTCTTTTGTCCAGCTTCCCGTGGCCACGAAAGCGCTGCAATTCCCAGGGCTCTTCAGATTCGGCGCATTCCCCGTTTTTTGCTGTTTGTTCAGCCAGGGCACGTAATACTCCGGCAGCTCCTCGAAGGCGTTGAACGCCACGATGTCGTCCACGTCCAGCTTCGACCCGGTTCTCGCGCGCAGTCCCTCCACGATGCCCCGCAGCTCCTGCTGATATTCCGCATCGATCTTCGGCCACAGCATTTCGCGCGCGGCTTTGCGGAAAAATTCCCAGTTGCGTTCGGTCGAATGCATCATCCCTGCGCTCACGGCCGCGAACCCATCTTCGATTTCCGTCGCCAGGAGGTAGCCGTGCTGATATCCCATCGCGCCCGGATCGCCCTCGAGATGTATGTAGATCCAGCCGCCCTCTTCGTAGCGCGAGGCGGGCTTCAAGCGCGGATCGTTCGCCGCCGCGCGCTCCCGCGCCGCCGCGATCGTCGCCACCATGGCGTCATTCGCCGATGCCGAAGCCGGCGATCCGCTCCCCGCCCGCCATAGCGCCGCCGCTCCCAGAATCACCAGCAGAAGCGCTGCTGCGCGCCTCATCGAATCATTCATGGCACCCGCCTCCCGAACATCCATTTACGGTCCAAAAGTCTATTCTGTCTCTCCTTTTCCTTCAACGTTTCCTTACCCCTTATGTTTTCTCACGCCACATCGTCCTCGTGTAGACTCTCCCGGTCGCAATGCTCACTGCCATCACACGCGCCGTCAGCCCCGCCATCGTCCATTGCGAACTCTCTTTCATCGACCGCAAGCCCATCGACCTGGTCACTGCCCAAGCGCAGCATCACGCCTACGAAAGACTTCTCGAAAAATTGGGCGCCCGCGTTATTTCTCTTCCCGCCGAGCCCGACCTCCCCGACTCCATGTTCGTCGAAGACCCCGCCATCGTTCTCGATGAATTGGCGGTGATCCTGCCGCTGGGAACGGAGAGCCGCCGCCGCGAGGCTGCGTCGCTCGCTCAGGTGCTCGCCAAGTTCCGAACACTCGAATACGTTTCTCTTCCCGGCACTCTCGAAGGTGGTGACGTACTTCACATTGGGCGAAAAATTTTCGTCGGCCTCACCAGGCGCAGCAACGCCGAAGGCATCCGCCAGCTTGCCGCCATTCTCTCCCCGCACAGCTACCAGGTCATCGCCGTTCCCGTCACCGGCTGCTTGCATCTGAAATCGGCCGTCACGCATCTCGGCCGCAACACGCTCCTCGCGAATCGCTCATGGTTCGACAACACGCCCCTCGCCGGCCATGAATGGATTGATGTCGATCCCGCCGAGCCTCATGCCGCGAATGCCCTGGCGCTCGCGTCCACGGTCATTTTCCCCGCATCGTTCCCACGCACTCGCGCCCGCATCGAGGCGCGCGGCTTCCATGTCACGCCCCTTGATATCAGCGAATTGCAAAAGGCCGAATCCGGCCTCACCTGCTCCAGCCTCTTATTCGACGCCACGCATCCTTGATTCATTGGGCACAAGATCCACTTGCTCTATTTATCTCTTTCGCTACCCCTCTTCTTGTGTTAGTCTGACTTTGTTATGGTGTCCATCGCCACGAAGCGAATTACCGCCAAGTCGTCCATGTCGACTACCTCGACTACGACGAAGAAGACTATTTCCGCTTCGGGCGCGTGGAGAAACAGCTAGCGAACTAGCAAAAAGTTTTCAACCCACCGCCAGAAGCGAACCTGGCGGTGGGTTTCTTCTTTTAAGCCCCCTCCAGAGACGCTCCAGCGGTTGCAATCGCACAGGAAAACCAGGAGCACAGGCCATGAGTCTCAAAAATGCACAGGAAGATTCAGCAGCGGAACGAAGCCCCGCCGCGTCGCACCATCGAGTGCCTTCCGTAAGCGGGGTAAGCATGCTGAACAGAAACGTCGTCGCCTTCAAGTTTGGCGGCAGTTCTCTCCTCGGTGCCGACCGCATGTTGCACGCCGCCGGCCTCGTTCGCGACGCCACGCAGTCATCCAATGTCGCCGTGGTCGTCTCCGCCATGAAGGGCGTCACCGATCATCTTCTTTCCATTGCCCGCGCCCTCGCCGACGGCAAGCTCGCCCATGCCCGCCGCGAGGCCGAACTCGTTCTCAATCTCCATCTCGAGGTTCTCCACGATCTGCAGCTCACCCAGGACGACGACCTTCGCGTGCGCCGCAAAATGCAACTCCTGGGACGCGATCTTCTTCATGAAATTCCGGCTCGCGGCAGCGTCGCCACCGGCGCGGAGCTCTTCGATCGTCTCGCCTCTTTTGGCGAACGCTTCTGCGCGCGGCTGTTTTCCGCCGCGCTCGAAAAGTTGGGCGTCCCCGCGGTGCCCGTCACGTCCTCGGATTTTGTCCTGACCTGCGATACGTTTCGCGACGCGCAGCCGCACCTCGAACAAACCAGGCAACGCGGCCGCGGCGTTCTTCTTCCGCTCCTCGAAGCCGGCGTCGTAGCCGTCGTTACCGGCTTCATTGGTGCGACGCCCGATGGCCGCATCACCACGCTTGGCCGCAACAGCTCGGATTTTTCCGGAGCCATCGTCGCGCACGTCGTGGACGCCGACGAGCTCGTTATTTGGACTGATGTCGATGGCATCTACACCGCGAATCCGCACGAGTCCGGCGAAGCGCGCCTCTTGCATGAGCTCAGCTACGATGAGGCCCGCGCCCTCGCTGCCACTGGCGCGAAAGTTCTCCACGCCAAGGTGCTGCCTCTCGCCGCCGAAACCGAAATGGTTGTTTGGATCCGAAATACTTTCAATCCGCAGGCGCGCGGCACACGGATTGGCCCTATCGAACAGGAGGAACTGGCATGAGCACGCAAGACCAAGCTGGAAGATCTCACAATCAGGTCGGTCAAGACGAACCGTCCCTTGTAGGGGCGTCCGCCGCGGCGGACTGCACCCCTAACGCCCAGGCGTCGCAATCGCTTCTACTATCCAACGGAAAAAAGTTGCGCGCAGGAGTCCTCGGCGCTACGGGAGTTGTCGGGCAGCGCCTCGTTCACATGCTCGCCGGTCATCCGTGGTTTGACCTCACCGAAGTTGCCGCGTCCGAACGCTCTTTCGGCAGGACCTATGCCGAAGCCGTTCGCTGGCATCTTGAGGCGGCGATTCCGGAATCCGTCCGCAATCTCCCCGTCAAAGGTCTCGACCCTTCACTCGACTGCGATTTTGTTTTCTCCGCGCTTGATTCTTCCGTCGCCGGCCACGCCGAAGAGGATTTCGCTCGCGCGGGCTATCCTGTCGTCAGCAATTCTCGCAATCACCGCATGGATCCCGATGTTCCGCTGCTCATTCCCGAAGTGAACTCTGCTCATCTCGACGCCATCCCCGTGCAGCAGAAGAATCGCGGATATGACACTGGCTTCATCGTCACCAACCCCAATTGCTCGACCGCAGGCCTCGTCCTGGTATTGAAACCTCTCGCCGATGCCTTTGGCCTGGAGAAAATCTTCGTCGTCACTCTCCAGGCCATCTCCGGCGCCGGCTATCCCGGCATCGCCTCGATGGATATCCAGGGCAACGTCCTTCCCTTCATCAGCGGTGAAGAAGAAAAAATGGAGGCCGAGCCGCAGAAGCTGCTCGGCAAATGGGACGGTTCGCGGTTCGTTGACGCCGGCATCGGCCTCAGCGCCCATTGCAATCGCGTCCCGGTCGTCGACGGCCACCTCGAATGCGTCTCCGTCGGCCTGAAGAAAATCGCTTCGCTCCACGAAGTCCGCGAAACCCTGAGCAATTTCGAAGTCGACGCCGAGCTGGCCTCGCTGCCCACCGCGCTGCGAAATCCCGTCGTCGTCCTCGACGGAGAAGATCGCCCGCAGCCGCGTCGCGACCTAAACGTGAGCCACGGCATGGCCGCCGTCGTCGGCCGCGTTCGCGAATGTCCGCTCCTCGACGTCAAGCTAACGCTGCTCTCCCACAATTTAGTCCGCGGCGCCGCAGGCTCCGCCTTGCTCAACGCCGAACTCCTCGCCGCCCGCGGCTTTCTCAACCGCCGCGTCACCCCCAGCGAGTCCCATCTCGCCGAACCTATCTCGCGCTAGGCCAGCGTCGCTTTCTTGGCGTTCACCTGATGGTTATACTCAAGGTATGAAAACGGCCGTGTCCATTCCCGATGACGTCTTTGAGGGGGCGGAATGCCTCGCGCGGCGCACCAATCGGTCGAGGAGCCGCCTGTTTAGCGATGCGCTAAAGGAGTACTTGGCGCGCAACACGCCCGACAAGGTAACCGAGGCTATGAACAGGGCCCTCGCCCAAATCGGCGAAGAGGAAGATTCCTTCGTTTCCTCTGCCGCCCGGGGCGTTCTCGAGCGAAGCAAGTGGTAATCTCGCAAGGCGAAATCTGGTGGGCGGATCTGCCTCCGCCTGCGGGTTCCGGTCCCGGCTTCCGAAGACCCGTGGTCGTTGTTTAAGGTGACGCTCTGAATCGGAGCCGTATCGCCAGCGTCGTCTGCGTCTCCTTGACCACTAATCTCAAATGGGCTGTGGCCCCCGGGAATGTACAGTTCTCAGCGCGACTAACAGGGTTGCCCAAGGATTCCGTCGCCAACGTATCCCAAATCGTCACTGTTGATAAGGCATTTCTTACATCGCGCGTCGGCAAGCTGCCGCGCCTTAAGCTCGCATTGCTGCTCGCCGGAATCGATATCATCCTCGGCAAGTAGTCCTCAGCACATAGAGCCCTGAGGCAGCCGGCTCAAACATGGGCGTAGTCCACCAAGACCGCTGGCGCCGCTCTTCTCAACGCTGAACTCCTCGCCGCCCGCGGCTTCCTCAACCGGCCGGCCCCCGTGCCGAATCAAAATGTCGCCGAACCCGTCTCCCGCTCACCCGTAGCGCCGGCATCATGGCCGACGACTTGTTAAAACCGCTGACTCTTCTCCAGAATGACGAACTGGAGCGAAGCAGCCGCAACCTTGACAGTGACGGGCGGATCGCCCTGTGCATTTCACTCCGAGCGCAGCGCCTGTATAACATCGACGCGCGCGGCGCGGGCGGCGGGCAGCATTGACGCGACGACCGCGGCGGTCAGCAGCACGAACGCGGAGAGGAACACGGGCAAGGCGCCCGGCATCTTCACCTCTACGAAATAGCTGCGCGCCAAACGCGCCAACACGAACCCGAATGCCGCGCCTGCGAGGAGGCCCGCCGCAGCCATCACCGCTCCTTCGGCGATGACACCTTTCAGGAGATGCCGCGGCTGCGATCCAAGCGCCAGCCGGATGCCGAATTCGCGTGTCCGCGCGCTAACCGAAAACGCCAGCACGCCGGCGACGCCAACCAACGCAATCGCCAACGCGACAGCCGCGAACACGCCGAACACCAGCGAGTTCAAACGGTCCGGCGTGAGCACCTCCGCGCGGACGTCTTCGAGAGTGGCGGCGTGCTCGACGGGCTGATCGACGGACATGTCGCGAATAATGCGCGTGACCGGCGTGACGAGCGAATAAGGATCGGCACCGGTGTGGATGAAAAGGTGGCCGCCAAAGACTGGCCCCTCTTCAAAGGGATTATAGACAGTGAGGACGGGCTCAGGAACGATGTGTTCGTCGTCAATATCGGCGGTGACGCCAATGATGCGGTGCGGGGCGACAAAACGCGACTTTTGGAATTCGGTCCCGGGCATGAATTGCAGCACGGGGTCCGTCCAATAGACATGCCGATCGACGGCATCCTGATTGGGGAACATGCGCTTTGCGAGAGTCTCACTGACGATAACGACAGGCTCTTTTTGGCCATCGAGCGCGTTGAAATCACGGCCGCTGATGATGGGAACGCCGAGAGCGGCAAAAAATCCGGGAGAGATGACACGCCAGTGCGCGCGAGGATCTTCTTCGCCGGGGGCATGAACATGACCGTCGGCGGAGAATTGGAGGCCGAAACCGGGGCCGCCACCGCGCCAGGGAACGACCATGCCGAAAGCGGTCTTGTTCACGCCGGGTAGCGCATCAATGCGAAGAATCGATTCCTTGTAGAAATTGACCACTTGCTGAGGCGTTTTTCCGTAGGACATAGGGGGAACGTTGATGGTGAGGACGTGGCGCATGTCGAGACCCGTCTGCGCCGTTTGCAATGCGATCAGGGTAGTGATCACCGTACTTGCGCCGGCCAACAGAACGAACGAAGCGGCGATTTGTGTTACCGCGAAGATCCTTTGGCGGCGGCTGGTGCTGCCGGTCATCCGTGAGCTGCCGCTCGATAAGCCATGGCCATTGGACGTGTCGGCCGACGGCAGGCGCGGGACAAACGCCAAAATCACCGCGGCGACAATGGCCAGCGCCGCTCCCACCCAGAGCAGGCTGGAATCGACGGTCAAATCGAGCGCGCGGACCGAAAAGCGCGAGGCGTAGCGTGCCAGGATGGCCACCAGCGGCTGCGCGCTCCATATACCGACCGCGGCGCCAGCTCCGCAGAGCAGAAGACTTTCTGCCAGGAGCATGCGGCGCAGCGCGGCTGTGCTTGCGCCGAGCGCCGCACGGGTGGCCAGCTCCCCTTCGCGGCGAACCGTCCGGGTGAGAATGAGGTTGGCCACGTTGGAACACGCTATGACGAAGACCAGCGCTGACGCTGCGAGCAGCACCAGCAGTACGGTCCGGGCGCCCGAGGTGATCTGTTCCCGAAGCAGCTTGGCGCTGATCTGGTAGTCCCCTTTGGCCGGATATGCTTCGGCATGTGCTTTGGTCATGGCCCCGTAGACGGTGCGCAACTCGGCGCGGGCTTGATCGAAGGTGGTACCGGGAGCGAGTCGGCCAAAGAGCTCGGTCATGCGATGGAGGCGGCCGGTGACCATGGTTGCAGAGAGGTGGTGCGGGCTGGTGACGATGTTGGCGATAATTTCGGTTTCTTGCGGATAGGGGACGCAGGGTTCGAGGACGCCGATGACGGTGCCGTACCGATCGCCCATAGGCCCGCTGCCAAGCCGGAGGGTTTTGCCGATGACGGAAGGATCCTTCCCAAGAGTGGCTGTCCAGAAACGATAGGTGAGAACAACGACGCCGGAAGCGTTGGGACCGTCATCTTGAGGTCCGATGAGACGCCCGAGGACAGGGTGGAGGCCCATGACATCGAAGAAGGTGCCGTCGACGACGCCAGCTTGCACTACGCGAGGCTCGCCCAGGCCGATCATGGTGAACTCGATGACGGAGAAATCGCCGAACGAGCTCAGGGTCTTAACGCTGGCGCGCAAATCCTGGATTTCAGGCACGGAGAACGTGGAGTTGTCGTCGCCGGCGGCAGGGGCGCTCTGTCGGATGTAAATCAGCCGGTCCTCGTCGCGGTTGACGAGAGGCTTAAGGAGCACGCCGCGCACCAGCGTGAAGATAGCAGCGTTGGCGCCGATGCCCAGCGCCAGCGTGAGGATCACGGTGATCGCTAGCCCTTTGGTTCGAGCCAGCGAGCGGATCGCAACTCTCAGATCGTTGAGGAATGGCATAATTTAGCTCTTCCTTCCTGGAGGTCAATCTCCCAAGCGATGGACGCAACCACTAGCTTTGCATCGGTTTTGCCTCATCTTAGCGAACTGATGTGGAAGATAGGAATGCAACTAGCAATCCACCCTACCGATCAATCTAAGCTCTTTCCTGTGAACGTGTTACTCCAATATGCCAGGCTGTTTTATGCCTCGCATTGCGCGATCTTGGGATGCTTTGTCCAGATTCGGACAGTCTCGGTCGTGCAAGCTATCGGGCATGTGCTCCGAAAATTCAGGCCTTCGCCAGGCAATCGGCGAGTTGGTCCAGTGTTGCGGTGAAGGCTTGCGGCATGGATTAGAACCCCGCAACGAGAGTCTTGCGCTCCGACTCGGTCTGGTTGGATGCCCGGCAGTGCGAGGGTCGTGCTACCTTGCTGCTGGTAACAAGGGTGCGCTTACCAACTTGGCTCAGCTAGGGAATTACAAGAGCGAGAACATAAGCAACCTTGCGCGGAGGCACGCGGAATCATCGAGAAGCCGGTGCGGCGGAGGCGGTAGCCGTGTTGCCGATGGCGTCACCGTTGACGACCAGCTCGACGCGGCGGTTACGCTGGCGGCCTTCGGCGGTGTCGTTCGAAGCCACGGGCTGCGTTTTGCCGAAGCCGTGGGCGGTGATGGAAGACGGAGATACGCCTTGTTCGGCGAGAAAATCACGGACGGAATCGGCGCGGCGTTCGGAGAGCTGCTGATTGAAATCATCGCCGCCCACACTGTCCGTGTGGCCCTCGATCTGTAGAGTGAGGCCGGGATGCGCGAGCACGATGCCCGAAATTTTTGCGAGTTTTTCGCGCGCGCCTGGCTTGAGCGTGTAGCTGCCGGTGTCAAAGAGCACGTCCGACATATTGACGATGAGGCCGCGGGCGGAGTCGCGCGTCTGCAAGATGGAATTCAACTGGGCAAGAAGCTGGGCGCGAAGCTGACCTTTTTCCGCTTCGGCTTGTGCGGCGGCCTGGCGCGCTTTTTCGGTTTCGGCCTGCGCGGCGGCGCGGTCGCGGGCAGCCTGTGCGGCGGCAGCTTCAGCGGATTGCTGCTGCGCTAAAGCAGCGGCGCTGGCCCTCTCGGCTTCGGCCTTCTGGCGAGCGGCTTCGGCGGCAGCTTGCTGCGCTTCCTGCTGCATGCGCACGGCTTCGGCCTTCGCGGCTTCCGCTTGCTGGCGAGCTTGCTCGGCTTCCTGGCGGCGTCGCGCTTCACCGGCGGCGTCGGCGCGAGCCTTGGCTTCGCGCTCTTCGGCGGCTCTTTTGTCCGCGGCAATTTTTGCGTTAGCGTCTTCCTCGGCTTTTTGTTTTACGGCCATGACGCGGGCTTCTTCGGCGGTTTCGACGGCCTCTCGGGCGGCTGCCACGACGGATTTCTTGTCGCTCTTGCGCGCGTAGGTTTCTTCGGCGTTTTTGAGCTGCTGCCCGGCCTTGGCGAGAGTGGAGGCGGCGTATTTGTCGGCAAGCGCGATATGCGCGATGCGCACGGCGTTGCGCGCTTCAAAGAGTTCGAGCGGGGTCTTGCGGTCGATGCCAAAGATGGCGTTTTCGATTTTGGTGTTGGAAGAGGAGTAGACGCCGCGGCCGAGTAGTTCGTAGCTGGCGTCAATGTTTTCAACTTTGCCGAGCGTGGCGGGGCCAAAGACGTTTTCGAGCACAACGGTGTTGCCGGGCTGATTGACGGCGAAATAAGGTTCGGCGGTGACAATCATGCCGAAGGTTTGCATGTCGGAGATGGCTTTGACTTCACCAGCGCCATTTTTAAGCACTACTTCGCCGAGGTTTACGGCGCGGCCTCCAGGGGAGACGGCCCAGAGGACGTAGGTCAGGTATTCGAGGCCGAACTTGGTGGCTTCGTCGAGGCCGAGGAATCTTGCATCAATCTCTGTGCGGCTCCCCTTGTTCTGGACTCTGGCCTCGCCGCTGGCCTGCTGCATCAATTCGGTGCCTTGAAAATCAATCCGGGTGGAGCCGCCGGCGCGGCGGTAATTCACCGCTTTGGTGGTGCGCAAAACATTTTTGACAGGGCTAGCGTACTGCGGCGCCTGACCGAGCGCGGGAGCAGCCAAGATGCCGAGAATCCCGGTTAGCGCGAGATATAGCGATGCAATTTTCACTTCAGTCTCCCTGAT
>Ga0209648_10001877_pt1 | contig 17170 bp, 19 predicted proteins | sample GraSoi2013_115cm_FD_185830 | JGI IMG/M metagenome (GOLD analysis project Ga0209648, IMG submission 185830) | Grasslands soil microbial communities from the Angelo Coastal Reserve, California, USA - Sample 9_17_2013_115cm (SPAdes) (version 2) | ecosystem: Environmental > Terrestrial > Soil >...
AGAGCAGCCAGATGGAAGAGAGCGGGTCAAGCAGGAACCCGGCGTCGGCGTTGAAGGAGGCGAGCGTCCCGTCGCGCTTAACGAAGTTCAGATGGCCGTCGCCGCTGCCCAGCCACGTATAAACAATGACTTCTTTGGGCTGGTGGTAGTGCTCTGGCGTCGCGGACCAGTGCGTGTATTGCCAGACCGCGCCGCAGCCAAACAGAAACGCGAGGACGACCACGCCAACGCAGACGGCGTCGACCGTGGCCTTCTGCAGTCGCCGGCCGAAAAAAAACATCATCACGGCCCCGAAGGCCGGAAGGAGCGGGATTAGCCAGATGTGGTCGAGAAATAGCATTCAGCGCTCAGCAGTCAGCATTCAGCCCAGAACGATTCATTTTCGAGAGCCACGTATGTCCATCACTAACGAAACAATTCCCAACGCGAACGAAAGCAGCCCGACCAACAGCAACACGTAGAACAAGATTCCCGGTTCAGCCCAAAAGCTAGTCAATTCCCCTCGCGCTTTGTATCCTCTAACAACTGAAGCGACGTAAAGCCGCCAAATCAGTATCGACGCTGGCGCAAGAGACGAAATCGCAAATAACAGCCGCGTTCGGCTCCTCAACATCGAACCACTTCCTCTCAAATCTTCAACGGACCCTCGATCTTGCTGAATGCTGAGTGCCCTCTCACCATTTCAACAAATCAATCTCATCGACATTGATCGTCTCCTTATTCCGGAAGAAGGCGATCAAAATACCAAGGCCCACGGCGGCTTCGGCAGCGGCGTCTACCGTAACAAAGATCGAGAATACCTGCCCATGCAGGTTTCCCCACATGCGCGAGAACGCCACCAGGTTCAGGTTCACCGCATTCAAGATCAACTCGATCGACATCAGCACAATCACCACGTTGCGGCGCGTAAGCACACCGATCACACCGAGCACGAACAGTGCCGCGGCGACGACGAGATAGTGAAGCGTGGTAATGGGAACCATAAAAACGTCGTTAGTCGTTCGTCGCTGGTCGTTCGCACTTCGCCGATCTATTCAGCACCGCGAACGACCGGCGACTAACGACCAGCGACCAACGACTAGATTTTCTTCTTCGTCATAATCACCGCCCCCAGAATCGCCACCAGCAACAGCAGCGAGGCGATCTCGAAAGCGAACGTATATTCACCCATCCTGCCGGCTTCTCCGTAGAGCATCCCGGCGATCTGCTGCGTGTTCGACGATTCGGACAGCGATATCATGCGATCCGGAAACAGCGCCTTGCCTTTCACGAACGCTGTCACGAACAACGCCATCAACGCGCAGGCCGCCGCCAATCCTGCCGGCCACATGCGATTGAACTGCCGGTCCTTGGACGAGCGTTCGATGTTCACCAGCATGATCACGAACAGGAACAGCACCATGATTCCGCCCGCATAGACGATGATCTGCACGCCGGCTACGAACGAGGCATACAACATTAAGTACAGACCCGCCACCGAGAGCAGGGTCACGATCAGCGCGAGGGCAGAATGCACAGCGTTCCGCCGCGTGATGACGAGCACGCCGCTAATGATGGCCAAACCCGCCAGCAGATAAAAGAAGAACGGCGTCGCGACCGGGGCCATGCTTGCATTGATAGCGCTGTTCAAAGCGGGGTTCATGAAGCGACCACCCCCACGATCGCGGTAAGAATCAGCACACCGAGCGAAATCGGCAGCAGCACTTTCCATCCGACCCGCATCAACTGGTCGAAGCGGTAACGTGGCCACGTAGCGCGATACCAGATGAACAGATACATGAAGACGGCGACTTTGAGCACAAACCAATATACGTAGTCGATGCCTTCGCGGAACCTCGCCGCCAGGCTCGTATCCGCGGAACGGCCTGCTACCGCAATCACGAGCAGCAGCAGCGCGATGAAGGCGAGCAGCGCCGCGAAACCGGCGAGCCCGACGCGCTGAATCCTGAAAAATGAATGCGACGGCATACGCACCACGCCCACCACGGCGATCGCCGCTAGTCCGAAGAACGTGAGCGCGGGAAATAGCGAGAAGATAAAATCCCACACCGGCGCGTGCAGTAGGTTCGGGAACGGACGCATCCATCCGCCAAGCCAGAGCGCGACGGCGATCGAAGAGACGGCGATCATGGCCGCATATTCCGCGAGCATAAACAGCGACCAGCGCAGCCCACTGTATTCGGTGTGATATCCGGCGGTCAGTTCCGATTCCGCTTCGGCCATGTCAAAAGGCGCGCGGTTAGTCTCGGCGACCATGGCGATGGCGAAAATCACGAACGCGATCAGGCCGAGCGGGAAGAATTTAAAGATGAACCAGACGCCCTGCCGCTGTTGTGCCTGGACAATCCCGATCATGCTTAGCGTGCCGGTGCCTTGCTCGTTCAGGCTGGTCATCAGGATTGCCGAGACGACGGCCAGTCCCATGGCGACTTCATAGGACACCATCTGTGCACTCGACCGCAGCGCACCGATCAGCGGATAGTGCGAGTTCGAGGCCCACCCCGCCACCACGACGCCGAGCACGCCGAGCGATGAGACGCCGAGCATAAAAAGGATGCCGATGTTCATGTCGCTCACCGCCTGCGACGGGCCGAACGGAATCACGGTGTAAACGGCGAACGCCGCGAGCAGGCCAATCAGCGGCGCGACCCAGAAAACGAACTGGTCGGCTTCGGTGGGGATGATGTCTTCTTTGAGCATCAGCTTGAGCGCGTCGGCTATGGGTTGCAGCAACCCGTGCGGGCCCACGCGCATGGGGCCAAGGCGAATCTGGAAGTGCGCTAGGGCCTTGCGCTCGAGCCAGTTCATGGCCATCACCGCCACTGACACTCCCGTGAAAATGATGAACACATAAATCAGCGCCCAGAACTGATTCCCCGCTTCGCCCGGCGTCACCGTGCTGCCGAGATACGACATGATGAAATTGGGCATCAGCGGTCCACCTCGCCGAGCACGATATCAATCGTGCCGATGACGGCGATCACGTCGGCGACGAGCAAGCCGCGCACCATCCGGTCGAGCGCCTGTAAATTGACGAACGATGGCGGGCGCACGCGCAGGCGGTAGGGCTGCGTCGAGCCGTCGCTGACGATGAAGTATCCGAGTTCGCCTTTCGGCGCTTCGATCGAGTGATAGATTTCGCCCACCGGCGGCTTGATCACCTTGGGCACTTTCGCCATGATCGGGCCTTCGGGGATTCCGTTGACGGCCTGCTCGATGATGCGCAGCGACTGGCGCATTTCCGCCATGCGAACCAGGTACCGGTCGTAGGTGTCGCCGTTCGTGCCGATAGGAATTTCGAAATCGAATTCCGAGTACGCCGCGTAGGGCTGGGCTTTCCGCAGATCCCACTGCACGCCGCTGGCCCGCAGCACCGGCCCGGTCACACCGAGCGCAATGCAATCGGCGCCCGAGATCACGCCGACATTCTTTGTGCGCTCAAGCCAGATGCGGTTGGTGGTGAGCAGCGCTTCGTATTCGTCAATTTTGGGCGCAACGAAGCTCAGAAAATTCTTTACGTCTTTTTCGAAGCCGGCGTAAGTCTCATACTGGCAGCCGCCGATGCGAAAAGCATGCGTGGTGAGGCGAGCGCCGCAGTACCTTTCGAAAATCTTGAGGATCTCCTCGCGATCCCGGAACGTGTAGAACAGCGGGGTCATCGCTCCGATATCAAGCGCGTGCGTGCCCAGCCAAAGCTGGTGGCTGGCAATGCGATTCAGTTCCGTCAGGACCACACGAATATATTTAGCGCGCGCGGGCGCCTCCACATTCATTAACTTCTCGACCGCTTCGCAGTAGCCGAGCCCATTTGAGACGGCCGCGACATAATCCATGCGATCGACATACGGATTGAACATCGTGTAGGTGCGGTTCTCGCCGATCTTCTCCACGCCGCGGTGCAGGTATCCGATGACGCACTCGGTGCCGAGAACTTTTTCGCCGTCGAGCTTGAGGATGACGCGCAACACGCCGTGCGTCGCGGGATGTTGCGGTCCCATATTGATGATGAGCTCGTTCGAATCGAGATAAGGCGTGGCGGGAGCGTCGAGATCGAGATTGGAGCGGTCGTTCATAGAAGAACTCATTGTCCGCTCTCGATTCCAAGGTTGATCTGAACCCATTCTTGGTCTTGCTGCAGGATGCCGTAATCTTTGCGCAGCGGGTGGCCTTTCCAGCCATCGGGCAGCAGAATGCGCTTCAGGTCGGGATGTCCGTCGAACTGGATGCCGAACATGTCATAGACCTCGCGCTCCAGCCAGTTGGCGGTCGGCCAAATCGAGACGCTGGACGGGATCGAAGCGCCGTCGGCAATTTGTGTTTTCACGCGCACACGCTCATTGCGCGCAAAAGAATACAGGTTCCAAATCATGTCAAACTGTTTTTCCCGGTTCGGATAATGCACGGCGGTGATATCGACGCAGTAGTCAAATTGTTCTTCGTCGCGCAGCAAGCGCAGGATGTTGGGAATTAGCGAGCGCTCAACCGTAAGGTAGTTCTGCCCCAGATAAGTCTGCGCGTCGAGGCCCGAGCCGTACTGGCTCCGGTATTTTTCAACCAGCGGCGAGGTCCACGGCACCGGGACAGGACCAGCAGGCTTGGCTGGAGCAGTCGGCTTAGCAGGCGCGGACGCCGCTGCTGCGGCACGCTCTTCGACCGCCGGCTTCTTCTCGCCTTCCGGCGGCGGTGGAGCAGGCGATTTGACTTCGTCGGCCATGCTAAGGTCTGTCGTTACAAAAGCCGCGCCAGTATTAGTAAACTTTCACTTCTAACAGTTGGTTGCCTCTCCGTCAATGACCGTCGTTACAACCGCCATTTTGCTGGCGAAGAGCCGGGCGTGACGCCCGTCACTCCACGTGCTGGGCTACCGCCGTGCCGCCTGAAAGCTTTCGACCAGGTCGCGGATGCGCAACGCGTCGGCTTTGCGATGGCCGTGACTGGTGATCGGATCGGTGCCTCCCGTCGATTCAATCAGAATGTCCGACCAAAGAACTCCCGTCGAAATTTTCACCGAAGCTACCTGGGAAATCGAAATGCTTTCCTCGTTGCTGCCAAACAGACGCCGCTTCACGCGGCTCACACGCAGCGGGCTGACCACGATGCGCGTCGGGAACCACAGGTTCCCCCTGGTCCAGCGGCTCGCGGTGAAGGTCTCATCGGAAGCAGCGGTCCCCGAGTCAGCCGAAGTTGGATTTGGATTGGCCGGAGTTACACCCATTCGAGCGCACCCTTCTTCCAGATCCATACGTAGCCGACGATCAGAATGCCGAGGAAGACCAGCATCTCGATCAGCCCGAAGACGCCGAGCGCCTTAAACTTCACGGCCCAGGGAAATAGGAAAATGGTTTCCACTTCGAAGACCACGAACAGTATAGCGATAAGGTAAAAGCGGACAGTGTAGCGTCCGCGCGCGCTGTCGTAAGGATCGATGCCGCATTCGTAGGGCATCAGCTTGACGCGGTTGGGACTTTGCGTGCGGATGACTTTGGCCACCAGTAGAGTGACGGGAATCAGGGTGCCGACGACCGCCAGGAAGAGGAAAATGGGAACGTAATTTTGCGGCATGAGCCCTCGAAAAATCGCGATAAGAGTGAAATCGAATACTAACGCCGATGTGGCTTGGCTTCAAGGAGGCACGTGCCAGGAGTCACGTCTCTGGTCTCAAACTGCGAGATCACAGGCCCTGATCGGGGAGGATGAAGGTGTGGCGGGCTAGGTCGGAGTCTAGCGTCTCTTGGCGGTAGAGGGTTCCGAGCACGCCACCCTTCCAGATGAGCAGGTCGGGGTTGCGCTCGGCGAATTCTTCCCAGGTCTGGCTGCGGCCGGCGCGGGCGATGCGCTCGCGTATCAGCAGCAAGTAGGCCCAAGTGATGGTCTCGTGATAGAGCTGCGCTTTTCCCTGCGCCGCGGCAAATCGCTTCAATGCATCCGAGAATCGTTGCAGCGCTTCGAGGACCGAGTATCGGCGCAAATACTCAAACGCCAGCCGGACGTGGTCGGCGTGATGGAAAGTGTCGGCTGGAGTAGCGCCGTCCTCGAATTGTTTGATCAGCTCATCGCCCGTCATTTTCCCTTCCCTGACGTTCTCTTCCCTGTTGCGGCCTTCTTGCCCGCGGATTTGCCCTTGATTTCGGTAAGGCGGTGGCTGGCCTTGGAATCGAGATCGAGGGCGTATAACTTTTTCAGGTCGTGAATGCGCTGGAGCGATGCGGAACTGAAGGGAGTCTTGCCGTCGAAGGCGTGAAGCAAGATGCCTTCGAGCAGATCACCCAGGGACATGTCGTGATATTCGGCGAGCGCTTTGAGAACTTTGAGGAGCCGTTTTTCCATGCGGACGCCGGTCTGGACGCGCTCGATCAGGAGTTGCGATTCGTCGTTCATGGTACAAATGTACCATGGTACATACATAACAGACAACCCTGGCAACGGTTTATTTGCCGTTGTCGGGTTCCAGGATCAGAACGCTCTTCCCGTGGACGCTGCTCTTCTTGATTTTCAGCTCGCCGTGTGGGCTGTCCATGGTTTCGCCGTGGGCGATCTGGTGATGGGAAGTGAGAGCGGACTGCGCCACCTGGAACAGGTAGTTGACCATGAGCGGGGCCGCATCGGGCTGCTGGGCCAGGCAAATTTCCGGTGCGGCGAACTGAGCCATGCCATTGGTTTGGAGTGCGCCGGCTTGCGCGTCCCAACCAACGGCGACCCACAACTTGAGCGGGTAAAGGCCGGTGCCAAACATTTCGCGAGCGGTGCTGACGAAGCTTTCGGAAGAGTTCAATGCCGGACCGTTGAGCCAGCAGACGGCCAGCGAGTCGGTGACCGGCAGCAGAGAGGCAATGGCCTTGGTGAGATCGCAGGCCAGAGTCAGAACGTCGCGATTCTCGGCGGACTCGACGACAGACAAGTGCGCCTTGTGATGGGCGAGCGCAGCGCTGGCCATCGGCCAATGCAGGGCGGTGTGGACGACAGGCTCCGTAACCTCTTGGGGGACGGGCGTGTGATGAAGTTCAAGTGCGAAGTCGGACTTGCCCACGCGGAACAGAGCGCGGTGCGGTTCCTTGCCCATCTTCTGGAGTAACAAATGCGGCCAGCTGCGGTGAAATTCGGCGAGAAAGTCAGGCAGGTGGAGCGGCCGGTTGGTGGCAAGATAGATGACGGCTCCGACTTTTTTCGCTTCGAGCTGGCTTTCGGCGGACATGGTCCCTGAATCAGAGTATCGCCTGTAGCGGAGGCAGGCTGCGGTCGGGATATGCCTTTTGTAAGACACGAAGGGTCGGTCCACTCAGCCCGTGAGAAAATGTCATAGGCTTTGTCGAGGTCGTCCTGGAGGTCTTGCCGCATGTGCCGGAATATCAAAACCCTGTTCAACTTTGATCCGCCCGTCACCGACGAGGAGGTTCGAGCCGCTTCGCTTCAGTTCGTCAGAAAGATCACCGGTTTTAACAAACCGTCGAAGGCGAACGAAGCCGCGTTCCTGGCCGCGATCGATGAGGTCGCCGCGATCTCGACTCGTCTTCTCCATTCGCTCGACACGAACGCACCGCCGAAGAATCGAGAGGAAGAGGCCGCCAAGGCGAAAGTGCGCGCCGCCGAGAGATTCGGCGCCTGAGGGCTGCGGGCCGACGTTCAAGCTCCCGCAGCCTTCCCAACCGATGAACTTAATGTGGTATCGCCCCCCACAAACGGCCGATTGACTCCCGCCGCGCTGGGCTATGCTTTGCGACGGCTAGGCTCTGCCACGGCTGCTCCGGGAGGCCGCTTATGCGAGCTCGCATTCTATTCGGGATCGTGTTCTCCGTTCTTCTTGGTGTCCGCGCCGCCTTTCCGCAGGCGGTGGCGGAGTCCGCCATGGTGCACGCACACTCCGCCGCAACCACCGCCAAAGCCGGGTCTGCTCTCGGCGATGCATTGAACAGGGCCACCAACAACATTGCCGGGCAAATCCAGACCGTCCCCAAGTCGACGGCCGTTAACAGCAAGATTCAGCACATCCGGCCGCAGAAAACTCAACCTGCCGGCGCCGCGACTGCACCTGGTTCCGCCTCTGGAGGATCAATGATAGTGTCCATCCAGGGAGTCCGGAAGAACTGCGGCGCCGCGTCCACCGGTGCTTCAAATCAAGGCCCTGATACCACAGCAGGCAACGCATCCAAGTCGGCGAATTGCCGGACGCCCTAGGCTCATCCAACAACCCGCTTGAGCGTTACTTGTGAGACCGCTATTTTTTGGCGGCTCGCCGCCTATTGACTCTCCTCTGAAGCACGCCTAGCATTTCGGCCAAACGATTCTGCCAAGGGTCTCGACCGCTGTGTTGAAGGAGAACTTATGACTCGCGAAGCCAGAATGATGTCTGGGATCATCCTCATCACCGTGCCTACGATTCAGTACGGTGGATATTTTCTGCTGACCTCGCTGATGACCAAGGGCAGCGGCTACATGGACAACCCGCTACGCCAGAATTTTTTTCGTGCCGGGCATGCGCACGCGGGCGTGATCGTGATTCTGTCGCTGATTTGCCAAATGCTGGCGGATGCCGCCGTGCTTCCCAGTTCATTGCTTTGGGCAGTCCGCATCGGAGTACCACTGGCCGCGATTCTCATTTCGTCGGGCTTCTTTTTCTCGATGCTTCCGCCCACCGCCACCGAAGCCGGTGGAGCAGTCTTCCTGATCTACGCCGGAGCAGTGATTCTAGCCCTCGCTGTGATCACGCTCGGCGTCGGATTGTTGCGATCGCCGCAGCAAAGCTAACCCCAGTTGTGATGAATAAATTCAAAACCCCCAGCCCAAGGTAAGGCTTGGATGGAGCGTTTCTCCTCACAAGGAACGGTTGGTGCGGGCCAGCCGTCCGCGGCGGGAATCCCCACTCATCGCAAGAGTACGCGGTGAGTGGGGCACCCGCACTGGCGCTAGAAGGTATACCGCAATGCGAACTGAAACGCCCGCGCCCCGCCCGACCCAAAGAAGCCGCCGGCGGTGGCGGTGGGTTGGTTGAAGCTGGGGTCTGCTACCGTAGGATCGCCCTTGCTCGGGAAAATCGCGTTGTTAAACCCCGAGTAGTTGTTATTGTTGAACCCACGGACGTTGGTGATGTTGAAAAGATTGATGACTTCCGCGATGAACCGGAGTTGCTGCTCGCGGGGGAGGCTCCAAACCTTGGTGAGGCGGAGATCGAGCGAATTGAAGTCATGGCCGAACTTCAGGTTCGGATCTACGTGCGGTACCGTAACGCCCGGATTGCACGGCACCTGGTTGACGCCGCTGCACACCGGCAGCGAGTTCCAAAAGTCTATGGCAGCGTTGAGCTGGGTGCCGTTCCGTATCTCGCGCCCCAGCGCGTTCCGCCGGATGACCGGCAGCCGTGCGTTTAGAGCGGGAACCGAGGAATCCATAGGCACATGTGTCGCATAGGTCCAGATGGGTGAAATCGTCACCTTCCATGGCAACTCGAACACTCCGGAGAAGCTAAACCGGTGGCGCTCGTCGGTGGGCGTGTACCCCTTTTCCAGTTGTAGGTTGTTGCTACGGAATATCAGGTTAACCTTATCCTCGCCCTCGTTAAACGGAATTTGGTCGTCATTCGAATAGGAAAAGCTCTTAGAGAGAGTGTAGTTCGCATTGAAGCCCCAGTGGAGATGGGGTCCGCCCGTTGCCCGTTTTTGCAGACTCACCAGCAGCGCATCGTACCAGCTCTTAGCGCTAGACTGGATTTCCGTCACTTGATCGGACCGTCCCGTAAGCGGGTCGGTGATCGTACAGGGATCAAAGCCGTTAGGGCAGCTAATGTCAGGCGAGGTGCTGGATGTTTTCCGAAGTTGACGGCCGAGTATCGATCTCAGACCACGATCATGGATGCCGTCGGCGGAAATGACCCAACTCCTGCCAAACTGCTGCTGTACGCCAAGAGTCATCTGCTGGACGTACGGATGTTTGATGTTGTTGGCAATGTGATTGATGCCAATGCCGAACACGGCGGCTCCCCCGCCAAAGGGATTTTCGAGGTTGACGATCTGGCCAGTTGTCGGGTCCGGCAAAAAGTTGCCGCTGGCGTCCAGCGTCGAACCGTTAAAAGCCGCCAGCGGGAGGATCCGGCCATTCAACAGGGCTTCCAGCAGAGGCACTTCCGTCACCACGCGGTCGTAGTAGATGCCGTAGCCGCCCCGAATTACGGTTTGCCCGCGTTTCAACGGATCCCAGACAAAACCGACCCGGGGTCCAAACTGCTTGAAATCCCGGCCGGGATGCCCTCCGAGCACGTTTTCTACGAAGTTACAGGTATTGTCCGCAACCGTGAGCGAGCTGCAGGGGCGCAAGTTGCTGGCTTGCCCCAGCACGTCATCCGACTCCCAGCGCAGGCCCAAGTTTAGCGTTAGATTCGGGCGCGCCTTCCAATCGTCCTGAACGAACGCGCCGAAATAGGAATTGGGATAAAAGGGCACGATGGGTGGACGCGAAGGCGCAGCGCTCTTGAGTGCAACCACGATCGGGATATCTCGGTCGTCGATGACTCCGTCCCCGTTCCGATCCTGGACGGTCTCGAAATCTTCCGTCGTAATAATGCTCCCGCTCCCGTAGAGATCGAAGAGGGCATAGGTACTCAAGTGCTGCCATTCGACGCCGAAGCTCACTGTGTGGTTTCCTGCGACCCAACTCAAGCTGTCGCGGATTTGGTAACGATCAAACTTGGTGCTCTGCGGAATACGGAAATTAGCGCCATCCTGCAGGCTCGGGAAGCGGATTTCGTTCCCCGCTGCCAGTCCCGCGGGATTGGTCACGGGATTATCCGGATTGAACGCGGGGATGGAGTTCAGGAACCAGTCCGCGTGGAAGCTAAGGGTATTCACCAGGCGGGGAGAAATCACCCGCGTCCAGTTGGCCAAGGGTGAGTTGAAGCGGTTAAACGACGTTTGCCGGTTCGCCGCCGAGCCGATTGGTTGCTTAAGGCTGCCGGCGGCAATTTCCCGCGACCGGTTGAAGGCGTAGCGCACAAAGAGAGTGTCCTTGGCCGTGAGCTTGACGTCAGTGCGAGCGTCCAACAGGTAATCGTGCAAGAAGGCCGACGCCGATGTGTCTATAACTGCGCTGCTTGTGAAGTCACGCTCGCCCACCTCCACAGCATGTCCCTGGTTGCGGTACTCCGTGGAAACGAACCAGAAGGCCTTGTCTTTCTTGATGGGCCCGCCAGCGGAGCCGCCGAACTGTTCGCGCGCGAAGTGCGGCGTCGGCTTGTCCCGCACCAATGCCGGCAGTCCCTGCAGCACCTTGTGCCGGAAAAAGATGTTCGCGTCGCCGTGGTAGTCATTCGTGCCCGATTTGGTAATGATGTTGATGATGCTGGAGCTGGAGCGGCCCACTTCGGCGGTAAACTTGTTGGTGGCGATCTGGAACTCCTGCACGCTGTCTTCAGGAAGGTTCATCAGCGTGCCGCCCACCACCTCGTCGTTGTTGTCCCCGCCATCGATGGTAATGTTGCCGCCGCGGCCAAAGGCGCCCGCCGAGGACACTTCCAGGGTGTTGGTCTTGGTCGGGTCAAAGTTGGGGGCCGGCCGATTGCCGGGAACCAGAAAGGCAAGCTCGAGAAAGTTGCGCCCATTCAGCGGAATATTTTCGATGGTCCCGGACTCGACCACACCCTGCACCTCGGACTGGGTCAAATTCACCTGCGCCTCTTCGGTTTGCACCGTCACGGATTCCCCGACCCTAGCGATAGCCAGCTTCACGTCCACTGTGGAGGCGCGTCCCACTTCCAGCCGGACATCCTTTTGTTCCGCCTTGGCAAACGTAGCGCTCTCGACGCGGACCGTGTAATCGGCGGGCAGCAGATTGGTAACAGAGTAGAAGCCCGTCGTATCGGTAGTGGTGTCGCGCACGGCTCCGGTTGCCTGGCTGACGACGCTCACCTTGGCGCCGGCTACGGCTGCGCCTTGCGGGTCAGTCACCGTGCCATTAAGGGTTGAGGTTGGAAGTTGCGCTGAAACGGCGATCGAGAGAACGACCACTAAACCAAGACCCAATAATGAACGCATAGTCTCCTCCGTAACATCAGAGCTGCGATCCGCTGGAATCTAACCTGTGAAGGGAGGGGGGCCCCTCCACGGTTCGAGGCGGTACCTCATTTTGGACCTGCGGATGATGGCCCTTCGCACACCGATCTGTCAAGTGGGTTCTGGAGGGGTGTTATGGAAGGGTCAGAGAGTCGCCTAACTACGACCCATGTTTATAATCAGAGATTCGCCCGCTGTCCGCTGGCAATCTGAATCCCTACTTCGTTAGGACACTCATTGGCACTCGACGAAAATATTTATGAAATCCGGCGCGAGAAGCTGAAGAAGATTGAGGCTCTCGGGCATCCCGCTTATCCGCGGAAGTTTAACTACAGCCACACCGTGCCGCAGATTTTGGCCGAGTACAGCGGGCAGACTACGGAGGAACTGGAGTCTCCGCGGGTGACGGTGCGGGTTGCGGGACGCATCATGGCGATCCGGCTGATGGGCAAGGCCGGGTTCGCGCACTTGCAGCAGGACGGGCAGCGGCTGCAGATCTACGTCAAGAAAGATGCGATTGGCGATGCCGGCTACGAACTGTGGAAGCTGCTTGACCTGGGCGATCACATTGGGGTGCGCGGATATCTGTTTCGCACGCGCACGGGCGAGCTCAGCATTCATGCCGAGGAATTGACGTTTCTGTCGAAAGACCTGCTGCCGTTGCCGGAAAAATTTCACGGGCTTACCGACGTTGAGTTGCGCTACCGCCAACGCTACGTGGATCTGGTAATGAATCCGGAAGTGCGCGAAGTGTTTTTGAAGCGCAGCAAGTTGACGCAGTCGCTGCGGCGGTATTTCGACGCGCAGGGATTCATGGAAGTTGAGACGCCGATGATGCATCCCATCGCGGGCGGGGCGGTAGCTCGTCCCTTTAAGACGCATCACAACACTTTGGATATGGATCTGTTTCTGCGCATCGCTCCGGAACTTTATTTGAAGCGGCTGACGGTGGGCGGATTCGATCGCGTGTATGAGATCAACCGCAACTTCCGCAACGAGGGGCTGGGCTGGAGATGGAATCCCGAGTTCACGATGCTTGAGGCTTACCAGGCTTACACGGATTATCTCGGCATTCTGGATACGACGCAGGGCGCAATCGAGCAGGCGGTGAAAGACGTGACCGGCGGGATGAAGACGAAGTGGGGCGAGCATGAGATTGACTGGTCGCACGCGAACTGGCGACGGATGACGATGCGGGAGGCGATCGTCAAGTTCTGGCCGGAGAAGGCAGGCGCAAAGCCCGAGCGCAACGACTTCTCGGCGCGCGAGCCGGTCGAGGCGCTGGTCGAGCGCGTGCGAGGCGCGGGGATTAGTTTGAAGTACGATCCGGCGGCGCCGGTCGGCAAGACGATCGCTGCCATCTTTGAAGCGATAGCCGAGGAGCGCTTGATGCAGCCTACGATCATCTACGAATTTCCTACCGCGGTCTCGCCGCTGTCGAAGCAGAAGCCTGATGAGCCGGACTGGACCGAGCGCTTTGAAATCTTCGCTGGGAAAATGGAAATTGCCAACGGCTTCAGCGAGCTCAACGATCCCGAAGATCAGCGGGAGCGCTTTGAGGCACAGTTAAAAGAACGCGAGCGCGGCGACGAAGAAGCGCACCAGATGGATTTGGATTATGTCCGAGCGCTGAGTTATGGCATGCCTCCGGCGGGCGGGGTGGGAGTGGGAGTGGACCGGCTGGCGATGCTGCTCACCGACTCGCGCACCATCCGCGATGTGATTCTGTTTCCGTTGCTCCGGCCGGAGAAGCATTCAGCCGCGGAGAACGCGGAGGAGAAGTAGGCTGGGCTTTCTCGCGCACCTAAACAATCACTTGAAGTCTTGCTGTGGCACGGTCATGCTGAGGCTAGTTAGAGCTTGGTATGAGCAGCGCTGCCCGTAGCGCCACTTTGGACGTTGGGTCGGGTAGCGCTTTGCTCTTGCCCTTCGCAGACTGCTCGCGGACAGAGCCTGGCCCTGAGCGAAGCCGAAGGGAGTGTCCACGCCACACGATCGCTAGTCGGCTGCGCTTCCAGACTTCTTCTCTGCGGGCCTGGCTGCGCCTTTTTGCGGACCGAAGTTCTTGGTCAGGTAATTCAGAAAGGCGTCGCGATCGGCGTCGGGGATGACGGCGCCGAGGCCTTCCATTTTTTCCAGCTGTTCGGACCATTGCTGGCGGGTCAGGTGCTGCTCGGTGATGCGGCTGGTGTTATGGCACGAAGTGCAGGCGGCCTTCACTTTGGGCTGCATGGGTCCGCGCGGAAGGGGCTTGCCTGGAGCACTGGGCGCTTGCGCGCTCGTCAGGATCACGGATGCTACCAGAAAGATTGCGGGATACATTCGTTGGAACAAGCTGAATCCCCTCTCAGTTCTCACAAATAGGATGTGTTTCGTCGTTTGAGGTTGCTATTTTTTTGCTTTAGTTTGCGATTGCGATGTTGATTGGCGAGTTGGAAAAAGGATTGCACGCTATCGTTGGTCAAGCATGTGGATGGTTTCGAGGATGGTGTCGCCTACGATTTCCAGGCTCTTGGGGCTTAGCTTGTCCATGGTGTCTTGCGGGGTGTGATGGAAGACGTTGTTGTAGCCGTAATCGAGGTCGATTACGTCGGCGCACGGGACGCCGCGCTTGACGAAGGGAAGGTGATCGTCGTCGATGGGGCCCTGGCTGGCGTAGAAGTGGGACTGATACCCCAGGCGCTCGGCGGCGGCGTGGATGAGATCGAGCAGCCAGGGAGCGCTGTTGGTGTCGCGGACGATGTCGAGGTCGGCGTCGGCGATCATGTCCATTACCATGAGCGCTTTGATCTTCTTGAGCGTGCCGTCTTTCTCCCATTTTTCGGCGAGGTGGCGGGTGCCGTAAAGACTATCTGCGCCGGACCACGTCTTCACGGCTTCTTCGCCGTCGGTCCAGACTAGCCAGACGCTGCAGCCATCGCGCTTTTTGCCGCGCAACTGGTTGGCGTATTCGAGCAGGATGGCGGTGGAGGAGCCGCCGTCGTTCGCGCCTACGTATCCGGTATTGCGCAGCGGGTAGTTGGTGTCGTAGTGGCCGAGGATGACGATGATGCCGTCTCTAGTGCCGGGAAATTTGGCGATGATGTTGCGGACGGGAAACTTCCCTTCCACGGTGTCGGCGGTAAAGGCGTCGTCTTCGACCTGATCGCCTTTGAGGAGGTCGTCTTTGAGGTGATCAAGAATGTAGTGTTCGAGTTTCTTGTGATTCTCACTTCCCATATAGCGGGGGCCAAAGGCCGTGACCTCGCGCGTGTACTGGAAGGCGCGTTTGGAATCGATGTGCGGGAGCGGGGCGGAATCTGGCGCCGAGGGTTGGGGAGGCGCGGACGTTGCAGATCTTGGTTCGGATTTTGAGGATGCGCTCACGGGGGCGGCGGAGGTTGTGGTTCCTTTGGCGCAAGCTACGGTGCTCACCACGGCAATGGTCAGCAGTGCCGAAGAAATTCTTAACCACAGAGGGCACAGGGGTGCACAGGGGACGGCTAGGACAACTTTCATTTTTGTTGAGCGGCTCTTCATGGTTTTCCCTGTGATCCCCTGTGCCCTCTGTGGTTAAGAATTTTTCTCCGCGCGCTTCTTCCGCTGGTTGGGATGCACGAGCCAGGCGATGCCGATGCTCAGGACATACAAGGCAATCATGGGCGCGGCGAAGATGCACATGTTCAGGATGTCGGTGGTGGGCGTGATGATGGCGGCGATGATGAAGATGACGAGGATGGAATAACGGAGATTGCGCCACATCCACCCGGCGCTGACGATGCCCATGAGCGCCAGGAAAAATACCAGGATCGGCATTTCGAAAATTGCGCCCAAGCCGACGATGATGGTCAGAAACAGAGAACTGTATTCGCTGAGTGTGATCATCGGCTGGAAGGCTTTGCCGTAGCCGATCAGGAACACGAGCGCCGCGGGAAGGACGAGTTTGTAGCCGAAGTATCCGCCGGCCAGGAATAGCGCCACGGTCGAGACCATGAAGGGCATTACGTAGCGCTTCTCGTTGCGGTAGAGGCCGGGAGAAATGAAGCACCAGACCTGGTAGAGCACGAAGGGCGAGGCGACGAACAGGCCGGCCATGGCTCCGACTTTCAGGTACAGATTGAAAGGCTCGGTGGGATTAAGGTAAACGAGTTTTGCCGAGAGGCCATTCTGTTGCAACGCGTCCATGATGGGACGCTGCATGATGCCGTAGATATTCTCGGCATATCCCCAACAGGCGAAGAAGCCGACAGCGATGGCGACGATGGAATAGATGATTCGCTTGCGCAGTTCCTCGAGATGATCGAGGAAGCCCATGGTTGGCATTTCATCCTTGTCCTTATCATGGGCGGATTCGTTCAGGGGTGAGGAGGCGGCCGCTTCAGGCATCGGGCGCCACTTTCGGAGCGGGCTCGGGAGACGGGGCAGGCGCAGTCTCTACGGTTGCCTTGCCAGGTTCGGCAGCGGCGACTTCAGCAGCTTCCAGCTTTTCGGCGGGCGGCGGATTGAAGATGCGGCTGGCGAGCGATCCGAGCGGGGCCTGGAGAGGCGGCAGAATCTGCTGGCGGGGGAGGCTGCTGTCGAGAGAATTGATTTCGGACTCGATCTGCGAGCGGAATTCGTTGGAGGCGCGCCGGAACTCGTTCAGGAAGCGCGCGACCTGGCGGCCGATCTCGGGCATTTTCTTGGGGCCGAAAAGGATCAGCGCCAGAAACAAAATGAAGATCATCTCGCCTGAGAAGCCGAAATTCATAGCTCTATCATAATGCGTGACGGGCGATGCGGGCCACTGGCGAGCTGGGGCGGGGAAGAAATTTACAAAGCGGGGGACCTGCGGTGGGCTGCGGCGGCAAAAAGCAGGTCCTTCGCTTCGCTCAGGATGACAAATCTAAGTCGGGTGACAAATCTAGACTGCTATCGTCCTCCGAAGGTGTAGCCGATAGAGAGGCCGTAGCGCGTGACTCGCGGGGAGCTGTAATCGATGTTGTTGTTGACGAGGTAGAGGTGTGCTTCGGGGCGAATGAAGAAACCGGCCGCTGGATAGAACTTGAGGCCGGCGCCGAAGTGGCCCATGAAGTGGTTGCTGTCCTGGTAATTGGTGCAGGCGATGAACGTGCAATTGGTTCCCGTGTAGAAGCGGGTGCTCAGGGCACCAAGGC
>Ga0209648_10001878_pt1 | contig 17165 bp, 11 predicted proteins | sample GraSoi2013_115cm_FD_185830 | JGI IMG/M metagenome (GOLD analysis project Ga0209648, IMG submission 185830) | Grasslands soil microbial communities from the Angelo Coastal Reserve, California, USA - Sample 9_17_2013_115cm (SPAdes) (version 2) | ecosystem: Environmental > Terrestrial > Soil >...
TGTTCTTCGCCCCTTCATGCAGAAAAAGCATTACAATATAGCCGCCACGATAAGGCCAATAAATGGTGTTTGACCACCAGAACCAGTCTCAGGCGCATTCCCCAGAATCCCAGTTCTACCTCGTCCGTTCCCTTCTCACCAAGAGATACCATTGCCATTCTCTGTCGCTATGTAGCGTCATCGACAGGCTGAGAGGTTCTCGTAGGGGTAGACGATGCAGGGGCTGCTGGAACCGAGGTTACCAGGTACAGCGCGGCGAAGAAGTCCAGAAGTTCCCGGTGGACAAAGCCGTAGCCGCGGCCAACCCGGCGGAGGAAAATGCGGGTTCGTGCAACTTCTAGAAACTGAACGGCTTTCCAGGGAAAAACGTGGCGGCGCTGGAGCCAGAAACGTAATACGCAATGCTGGACAAAGGCACCCAGTCCGTAGGACAGCCCGACCAGTGGCCCAATAAGTAGTCCAATGAGATTCCCGAAGGCTATTCCAGCGCCCAGTGTGCTGTCGCCTAGTTCGCTACTTATACTTCCAACTAGCCCGTGGCTCAGCCTATTGATGACCCCACCAAACAACGTGAAGACCAGCGCGAAGACCAGCCCGGAACCAAGCAAGGCGGTCAGCGCGGCATGGACTCCATTCCCTGCAGAACGTCGAATGCCCTTATTTGGGGACAAGGGGAGATGCTCAGGAAGCACTTTCCCAGAAAACCCAAACAGCGAGCCAAACAGCGAGCCAAACAGCAGGCCGAGCAGCAAGCCAAACAGCACACCTTTCAGCCCGAGGAATAGCCCGATAATCAGCCCGACGAGCAATCCGAGAGTAAGACAGACGAACAGCATCAGTAAAGCATCTTTCCATGACCATGTCTGAACTTCTGCCAGCTCAATCTTGGATTGCAGCCCTACGAACAGTGCCCTAGGCAGGTAGCACAGCCCACAGACCAGTCCGCCGACCGGCCCGAGGAACAGCCCGCCCAGCAACCCACCGAACAGCCCAATAACCAGGACAACACTCCATCGATAGGCTGTCTGGTCTCTCTTCGTAAGCCAATCCGGTTGAAGCCGCTCCAGGTAGAAAATCGCCTGATTGTGCTTCAGCATCTGCCAAGCCAGCCAGCCCAGCCATGTAATCGTCTGCGGAAGAGGATACCGCTGTGCATCGCCTTTGCGCTCGATCATCCGCTCGACATAGGTGGTCCAGACCTGCAGCAGCAGTACATTCCGCTGCTTGGATAACCCGCGTGGCGCTTTGCCTTGATAGACCAGCAGTAATACATCTAACAGAAGTGGGGTTGTCGCCAGCTCGGCGAGCGTGGAATTCTTCCTGAGTTCAGTGCGCAAGCCTGCAACCGATGTTCCTATGGAAGCCAGAGCAGCGTCGATCTGCTCAGATGTGAGCGGCTGTACAACCACACTGCTCTGCAAGGCCAATCGCTCGGTCACCGTCGCACGCTCGTACTCTGCTGTGCGCGAACAGATTACCAGGGGCACCAGCAGATGCTCGTGGTGGTAGGCATTGATTTCGGTCACACAGGCTACTCGTGCTGTTTCTTCCATCTCATCGAGGCCATCGAGCAGCAGCAAGATCTGCTCCTCCCGAACTAATTGCTGACTTATCCATCGAGAAACACCATATGTCTGGCTGATTTGCTCAATGAGCCAGTCTTGCATCCTTGGGCGCTTCACCGCCCATGAAAGCAGCGACAGCAGGATCGGCAGAGGATGCGTCTCTTCTCGCTCGGCCCTCTCGACCAAGTGCTGTGCTAATGCCACGAGCAGCGTTGATTTGCCTACCCCTGGCTCCCCGAGGATCAACAGCTCATGGTTCGCTTCTTCATAGACCTGTACGATGGACGTACCAGGGGGCAGCACACGTTCCGGGCGATTCGGACGACGAAACAGCAGGGGGGCTGCGTTCTGGATCGCATCAGGTCTTGAGGCCAGACCAAGCTCCACCTTGACGACATTCTGGAGCGATTGCTCATGGTATTGCTGATAGCGGTGTCGGAGGCAACCCAGCAGCACAGCCCGGGTCTGTTGGGGTCGTGAGGAAGAGGCAAATGGCGATTGCGTCGGCCAACGACTGAGGACGAAGGTCAAGAAGGCTAGGAGCAAAAGGCAGCCGCCCATAGGCACGATGATTGGCCACTGCGCGAGAAGCCATCTCAGCGGAGAGTCAGCGGGGATCATACCTTTGGAACTGGTGAGCCAAGTGTCAATAAGGCCTGCCACCACGCTCAAGATCACTACCGTTCCCAGCGAGGCAATGACTTTCCACAACACCTGGCAGAGGCGAACCCACCAAGGGGGAGCGCTTCCGGGAGTTGCACCGAATGGGGATGTTTGCATCTTTTCTCCTCTTCGCGCTTTCTAGAGACGTATCAGAGCCAATTCTCCTGACTGGGTCCAACGGAGTCGCCCAAACGGTCCCCGCGTCACCCTCTGCCGAACGTGGGATATGACTATTCATACAATTTTGGGCCACTTCAGCCCTTCGTGCTTGTTTTTCTTTAAAAGAGTTTCATTCATTTTCTTACTGTACAAATCGGTTCCGTTATCCCTCAAAGACCAGCTATCTTAATACCTAAATTTGGCCCCAATTAGTGGCAGAAAGCCACCAGAAAGGAGCTTGCCAAAAGCAGGATGATGAGGCATACCTATCGAAAAGTGAAAACGTAGCGATAGGAGCATCATCATCATGAACGAATCTACCATAGTGGCGACGAAAACGTTTACTGGCAGTGCCAGCCTGGCTGCCGTTGGCATCAAGTTGGCCGAACTGAAGCTCTTTGAGCCGATTGCACAACAGGTGCAGATTGCTCAGAAGACCATCAAGGATCGGCCAAGCGACAAACTTTATGACGCCTTTATCAGCATCCTGGCCGGTGCCCATGGATTGGTCGAGATCAATACGCGACTGCGAGCCGATGTGGGCTTGCAACGAGCTTTCGGGCGCAGCCGCTGTGCGGAGCAATCGGTGGTGCAGGACACCTTGAATGCCTCGACAGCAGAGCATGTGAAGCAAATGGAACAAGCCATAGACCGCATCTATCGCCAGCAGAGTCAGGGCTACCCGCATGACTATCAGGCCAGCTTTCAGGTGCTCGATGTCGATATGAGTGGTCTGCCCTGCGGTCCCAAAGCGGCCTTTGCCACCAAAGGCTACTTTGCCAAACAACGCAACCGGCGCGGCCGACAATTGGGCCGCGTGCTGGCCAGCCGCTATGGGGAAATCGTCGTCGATCGTCTCTTTGAGGGCAAGACGCAACTGACCCGCGCCTTGCAGCCCCTGATCCTGGCGGCTGAAGCGACCTTGCAGTTGGATGAGGACAAACGCTCCCGAACCATTGTGCGCGTGGATGCCGGAGGGGGCAGTCTGGCTGATGTCAATTGGCTGCTCGCTCGCGGCTACCTGGTCCACTGCAAAGACTATTCGGGTCAGCACGCTAAACGCCTGGCCAAGAGCGTCACCGACTGGTACGCCGATCCCCATCAGCCCGAGCGTCAGTTCGGCTGGGTGACGGAGGCGGCAGAGGCCTATGTGCGTCCCGTCAAGCGCATCGCGGTGCGCTGTCGGAAACCTGACGGCACGTTCGCTTACGGGGTGCTGATCTCGGCGTTGTCGGCCCAGCAGGCGCTCACGCTGACCGGCCAGGCGCTCTGCTTGCTCGAGGATCCGGCAGTGGTGCTGCTGGCTTACGTCAGCTTCTATGATCAACGGGGAGGTGGCATCGAAACCTCCTTCAAGGGCGATAAGCAGGGACTGGGCCTCGGCAAACGCAGCAAAAAACGCTTTGAAGCCCAACAGATGCTGATGCTGTTGGGGAGTCTGGCACACAATGTGATCCTCTGGGCTCGCCACTGGTTGGCCAGCCCGGCCTTGCACCATTACGGGACGGTGCGCATGGTGCGCGATGTCTTTCATAGCAGTGGCTTTCTGCTGATCGATGCCTGCGGGCAGGTGGTTCAGCTTGTGCTCAATCAGGCCGCACCCTTGGCGTCAGCTTTAGTCGATCCCTTGCGCAAGCTTCTGCTTTGCGCTCAGGTGGCCGTTAATTTGGGCCAAACTTAGGTAATATGTTCCATATGGACCACTCTGGTATGCTCCATATAGACCATTCATCAATGATATAAAATGTAAAAACATTGATTAGAAAACCTATTACAGTGAGTAGCACAGGAATTCCCGAGAGCCAGCTCACAAAGCCCCATCCAACTCCAATTGGGAATGCGGCAAAGAGCACTGAAACTATATCATTAGAGGTCTTCAGTCTCCTTCTGAACACTAAACAGAGTTTTATCAGAGCAATTTCACCAACAGACCCAACTATCCACCCAACTATCCACCATGATTGGAGCAAAATGCCTAATGCAATTGGCACACCCAAAGGATTCAGAGCTAAAAGAGGAAATAACCATCCATAGCCTTTATTGATCCGCAGTCGATTACCTCTTTTGCCAAGTGCAAGATCTTTATTACTCTGTAGTTGATCGCCTTTTTTGTATGCCTGATTAGCCTCTTTTATTCTTCCAAGGTATTTGAGTACATCTCCCTTAGCTATATAATAAGGAGAGTAGCCTGGTCGAAGATTAACTGCTTGCTCGAAGGCTGTGAGAGCTTCCCTATAACGCGACTTAGGAATAAATCTAGCTTTAAGGGCACTAAAGGCACCCAGTTCCTGCTTTTCGCGAACCTTTTTGGGTCTTTGCTGATTGTCTTTAACGAGGTCTGGTATATCTGGTTCAGATTTCTCACGAACTACCAGGGGGGCCCGTTCTGTATTTTTAAGAAGATCGGGGATATCTAGTTTGGGTTCCTCATGAACCTTTTGAAGTCTCTGTTGTTTGAAAGGGTTATCAAAGATTGTAGGGTTATCTAGTTCTCTTCTCTGGACTTTTCTGTATCTGGGTTTGAGGAGTTCTTCGGAGGCCGCAAGATCATTTAGCTCCTGGTTTCCGTGAATTTCTTGGAGGAATCTCTGTTGATTGGAACTAGGGGCCTTTGGTTTCTGCTTTCTACGAATCTCTTTTAGTCCTTGCTGATAGCGTCCGGAGAGTCCTGCCGAGGCCGCAAGGTCATCTAATTCCTGATTCCTACGAATTCCCTGGAAGTTGAGTCTAGGGATTTCAGAACCGCTCAGCTTGGGTTCTTCTCGAACCTTTTTGAGCCTTTGTTCCTCGCGTTCAAGTGTTATGAGTACCTGACCTTCTCGATAGTGGGCATCGGCAAGTTTGGGAGCAACACGGATAAGCAGGGAGCCGCAGTATTTTGGAGGGCTCTTGCGCGGGAAGAATGCAACACTCTCTTCATGCCCTGTTGTTGTATGAAGAACGTTGAGAACAGGACATGCGTGAGTATCCTAATTTCCGAGTGCATAAACCATCCGCCTTTGCCCGGAATCGGGAAAGGAACCCGAAACATAGAGACGACCATCGCCACCAACGAGTTGATCCACCCGAAAGGACGAATCATTGTTCTGCAACTGGCGCAACACCTGACCGGAACGAATATCCACCATAGAAAGCCAGAAATGCCACCGAGGTTGAGAAGACCAGGGCCCACCACTTTGTAACGAGGCCGCATACACCACGCCAGAACTCACTCCCAGAGCCTGAGCAAATGGCCCTTCCAATTGCTTCCTCCAGGCTTGCTTGTGGGTGGACAGGTTGTAGGCGACAAGTTCTGAAGTAACCTGACTGCCCCTTGCGGTTTCTACGAGCGCTACTGCATACGCGGTTCCTCCACCATTCTCGACGATGGGGAAGGGTGGCTCCTCTAACTGATACTCTCCGTCCAGGGTCACCTGAACCTGCCAGAGAAGACCACCGCTGCTCCCCTGGAATGCATCGAGTATTCTCCCCGTGAGGATATAGAGCACTCCATCTCCCAGCAATGGGACTGGAGCGAAGTTGCCGGAGGGATCGTCGGGGTCGGGGGCGTCTGGCATGAGCGCGGTATGCCAAACCAGCTGGCCCGATCTCGCATCAAATGCCGTCAGCTTGTCTCCTAAAGCGCTGACATAGATCAGGTTGTTCCCCGCCACCAGGTGGCTGCTACGCATCAGGACCGGGGCGCTCCACACTCGTTTCCCGGTGGTGGCATCCACTGCGATTAATGTGTGATAAGCTCCAAGAAAGAGCAAGCCGTTCTCATAGGCCATCTCTCCATCAAGAAGATACTCTGCCTCGTTCGTGCGGTCGACGACGGCCGAACACCAACGAAGCTTCCCGGTTTGCCTATTCAAGGCACAGACATGGTACGTGAGCGCGAGATAGACGGTATCCTCGACCACCAGTGGCCCGGCAGAATCATCAAAACTTTCAGGCACCTGAAAGCGAAAGACGCGGCTCCCACGCTGAGAATCCAGGGCGTCCAGGACGCTCACCTCGCCTCCCCTCTCCGTTTGGTCGAAGTTTGCGATGCTTTCTCCCTTCCCAACGATGCTGGTGTTGCTCTCATAACGGACATACACAATCCCTTTCGTGCTCGTGATTCCCCCAAAAACGGTTTCCCCCGGCTGATAGCTCCAGAGAGGATGAATGTGGTCCGCCGTTTGTGGGGCGATCGCCGCCCCCGAACCCTGGTGGGGCCGCTGGTTGAAGATGCTGAAAGAGGTGCCTGTGGTTGCTCCACTACATGCCACTCCCCCAAGAAGGCTGACAACGCTTGCACAGACAAGAAAGAGACAACGACATTTCCGAAGAAATCTCTGCATGTATTTTCTCCTTGGGAAACAGGAAGGCCCAATCTGGGGAGAGTATAACACGGAAGGCAGATGGAGACGAGTGTCATCTGTCCCATTCTGCCGGTTCTGAAAAGACTCTGCTCGGCAGGAACACTCACAGGCGGCACATCAGCGCACCACACAGTCGTTCCTGGGTTCTGGCGGAGGAAGCTGTTGCAGATCAGATGCGCAGGTGGTGAAAAAAAGCGTGACTCCCTGATTATATCATGTCTGTCCCCCTTGCGCACGCTCGAATGCCTGCACGGGTTTCATCAAAGGATTGATGCGATCAGCTAAGTGTAACATAAAACATCCCAGAGGCTTCCACTCCATAATGGAAGAATGAATCCTCCTGGGGCAAGCCATGTGGAAAGGACACATTGAAAGAGCATATTTACAACCCTATATAAATAACGTTAAGTTCGGCTTAGGCAAAGCGGCCTGTAGAGCCACTCGACGTAGATAAGAGCTGGGTTAGGGAAAAGACACATATGGTGGTATGTGTCTTTTCGCACATTTTTTGCCGATGAGTGAGGCCGGGACTAGATGGCCTATAGAGGCTTTTGTGCTGCTAGAGCTGCTGTTGGGAAACACATAAGTGTTTCTCAGCCCTTTAATCGGTTGGTGCATTATTAAGTGCAGAGTGAAGAGGGACTGTAAAATTGCTTGCCTCTTTCACATTTCCCTCGACGACTCCATCCAAATTTCCTATCGCTGGCGCCAGACGATACGAGCCAGAACCTTCATGGTCTCATAATATAGAGGTTATTAGTTTTTTTAACAGTAAGTCTCATATAACATGAGGTAAAGTATGCGATCAGGTAGCTTATAGTAGTAAGGGTAAGGAGCGGAATTACCAATGGTCAAGAGCAGCTGGTCATTTCCCACCAGCCCGAGGAATCCGGCCAAAATTCCATTTGAACTCAAAATTCTGGCACCGCTTGTGATGGCATGGAAGCAACAGGGAAAGATCTGGAGTCCACTAACAACACAAATCGAGTTCGGTAAAGCTCTCCGAGACTATGAGGCGGACGAGGGTGAAGAAGACATGGAGGAAAGTCTCGCATTTCAAAAGCAAGCCGATGAGATCAGCGAGTCGAACCTGGCATGGACGGCACGAGCGAGGTTCGGCACATTCAAATTTTTAGGCTTTGTGAACGTCACTGGGAGTGGGTACGCCGAATTAACCGAGGCAGGCCAGCGTATGGCTAATACAAAGCGTCCCGATATTGTCATGCTCAAGCAACTTATCAAATGGCAATACCCGGATAATCAGCACAAAGGCACTCAATATCCCGAAACCGTCTTTCGTATCTGGCCTTTTGTTGCTGTAGCACAGCTCATCAAGGAGTTAAGAGGATTAACAAAGAATGAACTGGCCCTCTTCTGCTTTGTCATGACGACCATGAGTGATGTCAATAAGGCACGTAAGGCTATCACCAAATTTCGTGTTGACTATGCGAATGCAAAAGGGAAAATTCCTAAACAACGACTGATAGCAACAATGCGACTCGCATTGAAACAGCAGTTTCAGGACCAAGGCATCAGTCTCCCTGTCACATCTTTTCATCACTATGCCGATGCCTTGGCTCGCTATATGCGCTTTACCGGTTTATTCTCCATCAGCGGCAATCGTATTACCCTCACGAAAGGGAGAGAGGCTGAAGTAGAAGAAATCTTGAAACTGAAGCTTGAACTGTCTTTGTACAAAGACAGGGACGAGTTCTATCACTATTATGGCAATCCAGGTGGACCAGTTCTTTCAACCGATCATAATCCCACTATCCTACAGAAACAAATTCAAGAGCTCGCTGCTGAACTTACAACTCTCTATGCAGAATTGGGTGTGCTCCAACAAGGTATGCCACTCGAAAGTCCAGTATCCTTACCCCCACTGCTACCAATTGATATTGAGGAACTGCGAACGCTACTAGATGGCCTCCGAGAGAAGAAGAAGCAGGTCGAGCTTGGGATCATGGATATTCGTGGTCGTGGACCTGAAAAACTACTGGAAGCGTTAAATTTCTACGATGATATCCTCAACCATCAGACATTTGATGCCCCGACATTCCTCGAGTGGAATACCTGGCGAGTGTTTGTTGCTTTGGACGGGGCGAAGAAAATTAAACCTAACCTTGTGATGGACGAAAACCTCGAACCTGTTGGAACAGCTGGCGGCAATGGACCGGATATGGAGGTATCATTCCCCGATTTCCATGTTGTGCCAGAAGTAACGATGCGAACGGGTGCCGATCAGGAACGCTACGAGAGCCTGCCTGTGATACGTCACGTGGAGGATTTTATCCGGAAAGTTACCTACGAGGAAACATATGGGCTTTTTGTAGCTCCCCGCATTCATCGGGATACCATCGTAAAATTCTTCATGGCATGGAAGCAAGGGGGCTTTTACGGAGAGAGTGTAAAGATTGTGCCTCTGACCGTTGCTCAATTTCGGGAGGTGGCGCGTTCTTACTCTACAAGACGAGATTTTCAGCCTGCAGAACTGCTTCGCCTATTTGAACAGATTGGTGAGACACTGCAAGGAGCGAGAAGCCCTCAACAATGGCAAGACGAGATACCAGCCGCTATCGAAAAGTGGAAGCAGCAACTACACGACAGTAGTTCATAACATACAGTTTTCACCGATAGGATATTCATGTTCTTCTGTTGATTTTTCCAGATTCTGCTGATAGAGTTAGAACATCTATCTTAAGGCAGCACAAAGAATGGTAGATGCACTCAGATCGTGAGAAGAGAGAGCACATGAGCAAATTGATTCAAGGGGTTCCAATGTACTGGGGAGCACAGGTCATCAGGGCTGAGAGATTACCATCCTTATTGAAATGGGCAGGCGGGAAAGAACAAGAATTAAGGTATATTTTGCCCATGATTCCACCTTTCCGTCGCTATTACGAGCCTTTTGTAGGAGGGGGGGCGGTATTTTTTTCAATACAAGCAGAAATGAAATTTATTAATGACAAGTCTGCAGAATTAATTGACCTGTACAGGATGGTTGCTGAACAAAACTCCGAGTTCTTTCAAACGCTAAATGGACTTCTCTATCAGTGGCAACGCATGAGCCAGTTCGTGGATAGCCATGCTGCAGAACTCATGGTTATGTACAAAGCATATTCAATGGGGGAGTACTCCTCAGGCAAGATGAAGGAATTACTTTTTGGATTCGTTCTCAGCCATGCAGAAGACTTTCATGATATGTTTGCAGGGTACCTCGAGAAGAATAGCGAGAATTTTCTTCGGGAAATAAAGAGAAACCTTGTCAGTAAGACTACTCGTATGAAGCAGTTGGAGAACAAAAAAGGGAAGTTGCCGGATAGTGATATCGTGGCAAATATGGAGAGCGCATTAAAAAGTGCCTTCTACATGCATCTAAGACACCTCTATAACAGTATCAATGCGTATGGAATCTCGACCGGTACCGCGACTGCTATCTTTTTTCTCGTGAGGGAGAATGCCTATGCTTCTATGTTCCGTTACAACAGCCAAGGCGAGTTCAACGTTCCCTACGGAGGGATCTCTTACAACCGAAAAGATTTGGCAAGAAAGATTGCGTATTTGCAGTCTCCAGAGGTAGAGCAGCACTTTACTAACACCGTCATTGAGAACATGGACTTTGAGGCTTTCCTACAGAAATATACACCAGGCGCTGACGACTTTATCTTTCTTGATCCGCCATATGATAGTGAATTCAGCACCTATACACAGAATACGTTCGATAAGAGCGACCAAGAGCGCCTCGCCCATTATCTGCTGAACGGTTGCATGGCAAAGTTTATGCTCGTTATCAAAAATACTCCCACGATCTTTAACTTATATACTGGGAAAGGGTTAAATATCCAAGCATTCGATAAGAAATACCTCGTCAGTTTTCAGGACAGGAACAACCGACAGTCAGAACATCTGATGATAACAAATTACGAGCAGGAACCGAATTTGACCTTGTGGAGCGAACTTGAGACTGCAGTAAGCTCGTCATCGGAAATGTAGCAACCATTTACCAATCCGCACCCCTCTCGTGCGCAACTATTCAGTCTCCGAGGAATATCGGCATCTTTCAAAGTAGTTGAAAGCACACATGATTGCACACACTCGCAACCGAATATAAGCGCATTTAAATGCGGTGTAGCTGACACGGCCTGTAGAGCCAATGCAGGCTGAAATAGGCGGCGATTGGGAAAGGGACACGTGTCCTTTCCCTTTGGCTCTCATTGGGCTTGAGAAGCCGTCTGGGTGAAAATACCTGTCCTTTCCCCACATTATAATGGTGGTTAAGCTCGGACTAACTTTTAGAACCTAGGCACTGTGCAATGGAGCCTGGGAAGCGTTCTTGCTTGTGTGGTTAGGAGACGATGTGGATACGCGGCTTCCCTGACATCTTCGCGTGATGCGTTGCGAGATAGGCTTCGCGCTCTGCTTGTGGCAGCGCGGCCAGGACCTCGGCACGCCTGCGCTCCAGGTCGGCCAGGGAACCTGGCTCTTTAGAAGCTGGATGTGGGTTCGTGAAGACGCGATCGCTACAGAACACGTTGCGCCGGCGGAACGGCTCAGGGGCCGTTTCCTGGAAAGCCTCGCGCATCGCTTGACCGGCATCGGGCACGATATACCAGGGCTCTGGCATACGATAAGTTGGATCGTGCGCCCAGGCCGGGCACTGCAAGTTGTAGCGCGAGGCCAGGTATTCCGCCGCGCCTGCGCAGAACGCCGCCCAGCCGCGTTGCTCCTCTGTGGGGTTCTCCGGCATGCGAATCGGATTGTCAAGGAGGTGCTGACGGCTCTCGACATTATACAAAAAGAAGGCATTCATGAAATTGCCCACAGCCACGCGAAACCCTTCCTTGCCCGAAGCGAGTTCGTCGTAGGCCATGGCCAATGTTTGTGTCGTAAACTGGAAGGTCGTCATTGCATGCTCTTTATTGTTTCGATACGCATTCCTGTTACGTACAGCATACCACAGAGAGAAATATCTGACCAGCCTTTTCGACATGGACGGAAGACACATCACGTCGAAAAGGCGCAAAAGCATTGCATGGGAGGTCATTCCCCAAATATCTCATCCAATGTGCGAGGCAATAGGTATGTGGCTTGATGAATGGGAGAGGGGAAGTACCGATTCACCACCTGTTGTGCCTGTGCCCGGTTCTGGATGCCGAGCGTCCGGCAGAGCGCTTTAATGTCGGCAAGATCTTTGTCAGGCCTGCCTGCCATGAGCTTGCAGGCCAGGATATAGCCCAGATCGTTTGGGACGTAGAGGTGCAACTTTTGGTAGGCTTTGAGCAAGCGCATAGGAGGAAGCTCATTCTCGCTCAGCTCGAGTAAAAAGGGTGCACAATCATCGTTAAAGAACATTTGGCGCTCGCCCCTGAGTCCGTGGCGCTTCCCGATGCCTTTAATGATCCGGCGAATCTTGTCGGCGATCGGTGCGTGAAAAATCAGCGTGTTCTCCTCGCTGCCCATCATTTCAAAGATAATCACGTCTACGTCTTCGGTGGGCCGAGTGGTGACTCCCTGAAAGAGTAGGCACGCTCCTCCGACCATGAGCACGCTCATGGGCTCCGGACCGGGGAAAGCCTTCGCCAATGCCTCATCGAGTTCTTCCAGTAACGTCTCTAATTCAGACTTGTTCATTCCTTCACTTCCTCTGCTCTCTGTACTTCCAGAAAGTGTCAACGAGCTGTAGTGTTGCTCCTCTTCCACACGCATGAAAAATAAAGAGAGTAATCAACGCCTGCACACGCCCTACCCGCGATGCGACGATAAGCCGCTTGATGCCGCTGTGATGTCCTGGTACACCCTTCTTTCCCTGATCTGTAAAAGCGGTAGTACGGTGCTCATTTCCCGGCATGGCTTCGAGTGTGAGCACGACAAATGCAGCGCGGCCTGTAGAGCCGTTCCAGGATGAAATAGACGTCGATTGTGAAAGCACACATGTGTTTTCCCGATTCGCGTTCTGTCATTGAAATGCACCTTGCTCTGCTCACAAGGTGTACCCGAGCTGATACAATAAAGCTTAGATGATGTTAAATTCTTTATGCTGTTGCTGATTGAGAAGTCGGTCGATTCTTAAAGGATCGATATTTATAGATTGGGCCTTCCCCAACGTAATTTCTTCAGCAATCAGCTGCCCTACCATCGGAGCCTGTTGTACCCCATGTCCCGAAAAACCTGCCACGTTGATCCAGTTATCCGCTGTCGGCAACCGACCAAGAATCGGATTGTGGTCAGGGGTTACTTCATAATATCCCCACCAACAAGCCCGATGATCTAGTCCCACTTCAGCTAGCCAGGGAAAGCGTGTCGAGCCTACTCTTATCGTTGGCTCGAACCAATCCCAATCTACCCCTTCCGTAAATCCAGGAGGTTCGTCCGGGTTTGAACGGCCAAAAAGTATGCGATTACCCTCGCTCCGCAGGTAGAAACCGCTCGCCAGGTCGATAGTGAGAGGATAGGCATGGTGCCAGGCAGTCGGAACAGTGGCATACACTATGCGTCTTACCGGTTGGACAGGTACTGTCAGACCAGCTCGTCTTGCTACTTCACCAGCCCAGGCTCCGGCAGCATTTACGAGGTACTCGGCCTCAAAGATACCCTTAGGAGTTTCCACCTGCCAGGAACTTCCCACCCGGTTGGCTTTCGTGAGAGGGGTTTCCAGGTAAATCCCAGCCCCCCTTTCTTTTGCTAGCCTCAGGTAAGTAAACGTAATACGGTGGGGATCGACGACCCCATCTGCTGGTCCATAAGTTGTACAAGCGATGTTTGCAGGATCAAATCGAACGAACTGTTGCGCATCCTCAACAGAAAGCACGCGCACAGGCACACCTATTCGTTCCTGTAATCTGACGCTGGCCATATGCACTACCAATCGTTCGGGCGGGACAAGGAGCAGGTAGCCAATTGGGCGATAACCGCCATCTTCCCCATATAAGTCTTGGAAATGTTGATACTCCTGGATGCTCTCCCAGGAGAGACGAATATTCACTTCTTCCGTGAATTGTACTCGTACTCCTGCCGTACTTCGCCCAGTCGATCCCATCGCAGGCGAAATTTGTGCCTCCAGAACCGCGACTTTCAGCCCCCGCTCACTTAGTTGAAAGGCACAGGAAGCGCCCATAATGCCGGCCCCGATTATTAAGGCATCAACCTCTACTTTCAGCGACATATTCGTCCCCTTTTCAACAAGCTCATATGCATGCGTTACTCCTGCAGCTCGTCCTGCGGAATGAATGGATTATGGCGAATATGAACGTTAATTGCGCAAAGCATACCCCGCAAAGGGAACGCTAAACGGTCCGACTGCTCCCATGTCTATTTCAACCAGGCTCAGGCGACTGCTTGCCAGGGCCGTCTCGATTGCTGGACGGAACGCTTCTACTCGAGTGACCGGATAGTAATGTATTCCATATGCCTCACACAGTTTCTCAAAGTTGAGACCATGTAAATCTACCCCGATGTGGCGTCCTGCGTACGTGCGATTCTGAATGTTTCTCAGCACGCCGTAGCCGCCATCATTGAACAAGACAATGACGACAGCAATCTCTTCCTGCACAGCGGTTCCCAGCTCACCAATATTCACCTGAAGACCGCCATCGCCCACCATTACGACTACCTGCCGCTCAGGTTGCCCTATTTTTGCGCCCAGCCCCATTTGCAAGCCCTGTCCAATTCCGCCGCCTGCTGCGTGAATATACTGGTGCGGCCCGTACACTGGAAAGAGGCGCGCTCCCCAGGTAGTAACAGAGATCGTGACATCAGCTACCAGCAAGGCATCCCGCTTCATACAGGTCCGCAAATCATCACACAGTTGTCCGTAAGGCCCCAGGGTAGCTCTCAGCGCATCCCGGCATGCATTCCTGGCAGCTGCCACCTCCTCTAAAAAGTCCGGATCTGGTTTCACTCTAGCCTCCAGTTCCGGAATGAGCGCTTGCAATCCCAGCTTCGCATCCGCGACGCAGCCAAGGGTAGCTGGATAATTGCGGCTGATTGCCAGTTGGTCAACATCGATCTGGACAATCGTTTTGGGGAGCGGTAGTCGCCAGACCATCGTTTCTGCCCCGCGAAAGCCTGTCCCAACTGCAAGCAATGCATCGCAAGATGCGATAAAGTCCCGAATAGCCGAATTGTAGGCAAAATTTCCGATACATTGAGGATGATCTTCAGGAATAGCACCTCTTCCAGTCTGGCTCGTAAGCACTCCCGCCCCCCACATCTCGGCAAGATGAGTCAATTCTTCCGCCGCGTTCGCTTGAATGACACCGTTCCCCGACCAGATCAGCGGTCTTTTGGCTGAAAGGAGGATGTCGGCGGCTTCTTTCACGCAAGAGAGGAGAGGTGCGAGACGCGGGTGAAAGTTAAAGCGCAATTCAGGAGCCGAAAGAAGCATCTTTTGTAAATCAATTGGTATTTCAACGCTTACTACCCCGGTCGGCGCTGTCTGAGCCAGCTCTATAGCATGCTGGATGGTCGCGGACAATGAATTTATCGAGCGCACCCGGAAAGCGTCTTTTGAAATCGCTTTGAGCATGCCAAGCTGGTCTTTGCACTCGTGAATAAATCCCTTGCCCTGGTCGAGATATGGAGAATCAATCTGGCCCGTCAGGTGCAAGAGGGGTGCGCCGTGAGTCTGCGCTTCGATCAGCGCACCCGCGGCATTGCCCGCGCCAGCTCCGGTACTGGTGATGACTACCCCCAGTCTGCCAGTGGCCCTCGCGTATCCATCAGCCATGTTGACTGCCCCCGGCTCGCTGCGATTGGTAATTGGCCGGATACCGCCTTGCCGGGCGATTGCGTCATAGATGGGAATGTTATGAATACTGATGATCCCAAAAACATACTCAACTCCCGTGGCTCTCAACGCCTGAACGATGATATCACCGCCCGTGTATGACTCGTCCATTGTTTGCTGTCTCCTTTCGTATCGAGTCGAAGGCTTAAACCACTATCAGAAGCGGCCTTTCGTCAATCGCCTTGCTTTATGGCCCGTCGAAGCTTCGTAGCAGCCTCATCTATTACATACAACTCAGGTGGCCGCACAAGCTGATTCTGATTGCCCAGATAGCGAATGATCACGCCGTATTCGCGCTCTGCAGCTTCAAGTGATACATAGCCATTGATGACATCGTTCAGAACTAGCTCCAGGGAACGCCGGAACGGATCACCATAACCACCACCTCCGGGTAGATTGAGTTGGACGCGATCACCCGGTACGAGTGGAATAAACGCCTTTGGTTGGGGGCGAATGGTGTTGTTCAAGAGAAATTCGCCAAATGCACCAGATTCCCCACCATCAAGCCCGGTAGCGGGAAAGCGAGTGCGGTCACACAGCGCAGAAACGCCCCAGGGTGCCTCGCCTCGGTAACTCACCTCCGTCCATTGCCCTAACCCTCCCCGATAGGTGCCAGGCCCACCCGAGTCAGTGCGTAACTCACGCAGGTGTTGGACCAGTGGGGTTAGGCTTTCCAATATTTCGGCTGGCACTCCCGCCACTCCGCTGGGGAAACCGGTCGTATCCAAGCCGTCTTTGGTCGCTCGGGCCCCGGTACCCCCGCACTGAAACAGGCTGAAGGTAAAGGGCTCCTGGGATACGGGCCATTTCCCCTGCCAGACGGAGATCCAGATCGGATCTGCACCGCAGGCCATGAGCTTTCCCGGCATGGCAGGAGCCAGCGCCCCGAAGATCACCCCTGGCAGGAAATGTCCGATCGAGTGGCGCGATGCAACCGCAGCAGGCTCCAGGCAGTTCAGAATTGAGCCAGGCGGCGCAGTCACATGAACCGGGCGAAATGCCCCCTCGTTATGTGGAACCTCAGGGCTTACTGCCGCCTTGATCGCGAACGAGGCATAGGCGTGGGTATAGTTCAGCACCACGTTGATCCCCCGCGAACTCTGGGGCGATGAGCCGTCAAAATCGATGAACAGGTCTTCGTCCTCAATGGTCACGGCCACTTTGATGCGTATCGGTTCGTCAAAGCCATCGCTCCAGGACTCGTTCTCGTAACGCCCGTTGGGCAGTGCGCGGATCGCCTCGCGCATGGCTCGTTCCGAACGCATAATGATCTCATCGGCAAGTGGATCAATCGAATCCAGGTTGAACTCATCCATAAAGTGAAGCAGTTCGCGCGCTCCCACCGCGTTTGAGGAGGTCTGAGCATAAAGATCACCAATAGTTTCATCGGGAGTACGCACGTTCGCGCGCATGATCTTAAAAAGCTCATGATTGGGCGCGTCACAGATGAACAGCTTTGTGATCGGAATGCGCAAACCTTCCTCGTAGACCTCGCGCGCCTCACCTGAGAAAATGCGCCCGCCGATATCGGGGGCGTGGCAGGTGCTGGCGAAGTACCCGATCACGCGCTCGCCTTTGAAGACCGGCGTGAGTATCGTCATATCGTTGATCTGGCCGGCGGTTTGCCAGGGATCGTTGGTGATCAGC
>Ga0209648_10001880_pt1 | contig 17156 bp, 20 predicted proteins | sample GraSoi2013_115cm_FD_185830 | JGI IMG/M metagenome (GOLD analysis project Ga0209648, IMG submission 185830) | Grasslands soil microbial communities from the Angelo Coastal Reserve, California, USA - Sample 9_17_2013_115cm (SPAdes) (version 2) | ecosystem: Environmental > Terrestrial > Soil >...
GGGGGGTTACCTCGACGCCAGTGACAGTCATCGTCGATGAGGACTTGCGAGTGGTCCGGCAGGACTTCATCGGCGAGGGAGCTTCGAACCACGGTCACGACACAGGAATCAATGGTCATGGAGGTAGGTAAGGACATGGATGGTCGTCACGAAACGGTCGAATCGGAACAGGCCCTGAACCGGCCAGGGAGTGCGCTCGACCGGTTGACAGAGGCTGTTGCCACGCGCATTTCCCGACGCACCGCGCTCAGGGTCGGCTTGGGCGGCACTGTGGGCAGTCTCCTGGGTGCGGCCGGCATCGGCGTCCTGGATCCACTGACCGCTTTCGCCGTGGACTGTGGCACTCCAGGATGCAGCTGCTGTAACTCGTTGTGCGGCAATTGCGACACACCCTGGACAACATGCTGTAGCCCGAGTGGTTTCTGTGCCACCTGGCATTGCACCTGCGGGAACTGCAGTTGCAGCTTGTACAGGGTCCAGGTGCTCGTGTGCAACAACGGATACAACAGTGCGAGCTGCCCGTGCTGCTGCTTCGGGTGCTTCTGCTGAGAGCGTCGCCTATGGTCTGGCGCGTCTCTACTAGTCGAATCAATTAATCGAAGGATGGTGCGATCAATGAACAGTTCCGCGTCAGCGGTTCGTCGTGAAGTCTTTCAGGCGCCTGCTGACCAGATGAGCCTATGGGCCGACAGCCCCGTGCTGACGCCGCACTCGAGCGGGTATCTAGGGCGGGTTACGCTGGAAGTCTGGTCGGACGGCGCAGTCAACAGCGTGGGCAACCCGTCGCGTTTCGGCAACGTGCTTGGCATCCTCCAGCATGCCGATGTCAAGGCGGACGTTACGGCGGTTCCGGTCACCTCCAATCCGATTCTTAGCTCCAATGGTGAGGCAGAGTTCCTCGGTCGGGTGATCGTCGAGTTCTGGAAGGACGGCGCAGAAGCCGCCGTCGTGGGCAGTGACCGGACGCTTCTGGTCGAGCACGCAATCAAAGGATTGGGCGGACATTTGGTCGGCAGTTGAAGGGAACGAACTCCGTGTGTCGTTGTCACTGGCGCCGGACATCAGCATGACCGGTTGGTTGCTAGTCTCCTACATAGGGCTCTGGATTGGCTATGCCGCCCTGGCTGTGCTAAGCCTCGTCGCGCTCGCCAACCTAGGAACAGTGCGCCGCTCGTTCGTAGCGCTGAGTCATGAACTCAAACCGACCATCAGCAATTTGAAAGTCGGGCAGTCTCTCCCCATAGCCAGGCTTCAGACGCTTGCGGGAGACGGGTTGAGCACTTCGGAGTTCCGTGGTCAGTCACGCGCGTTTGCGATCGTTAGTCCGACGTGTGGACCGTGTCGTACTTATATGCAAACCTTGGCCTCGGATCCTGGCGATGGAAGCTCGGTTGGATTGTCGGTTCGCCCCGTGCTCGTCAGCCTGGGTGACGTCGACGGCACGAAAGTCGCCGTTGGCGAGGCGCACCTGCCAGACGACGTGATCGTTCTTGTCGATGTCTGGCAGGACGTGAGGGAAAAGTGGGGGATCTCAGGCACCCCAACCACGGTCCTCGTTGACGAACAGCTTCGTTTGACGAGCCAAAGCGCCGGCATCGGTTGTCCTGCCGAGCCATCGATTCCGATGGTCGAGCCGGCCGCCGCCGCAAGTCGTGCGTCCGGCCTGGCCCCGGACCCGGCATCAGTAAGCAGAACGTGATCGAAACGTGTTGAAGGGGACCTCCGAGGTTCCGAAGTCGGTTGTGGCCGCTGGATCGGCATCCGGCGGCCACATTGCTAGACTGCGAAGGTCGGTGCGAGGCAGAACCGGTCGGGAGGCGTGACCATTCCCATCGCGATCAACGTCGCGCATGTGGAGAAGCGCTACGGCAGAGTCCTGGCCCTGGACAGATGCTCGGTACAAATCCCGGCGCGACGCATTGTTGCGCTGGTGGGTCCCAACGGCGCCGGCAAGACCACCCTCCTCCAGGTGCTGTTCGGTTTGGAGAAGCCCGACGCCGGTTACGTAGAAGTTCTTGGCGTATCGCCGATGGAGAGGCCAAGGGAGCTCTTGCCTCGGGTTGGGTTCCTTGCCCAGGATCGCCCGCTGTACCGTGGATTCACAGTCGCCGACACGCTAAAGTTCGGTCGCAGTCTCAATCCGTCGTGGGATGACGATCTGGCCCATCAATGGGTCAATCGACTCGAGATCCCGCTCAGTCGACGCCTCGGTCAGCTTTCCGGCGGTCAGCAAGCCCAGATCGCGCTGCTTATGGTGGTGGCAAAACGCCCCCATCTTCTACTCCTGGACGAACCAGTCGCTGGCCTAGACCCGCTGGCGCGGCAGGAGTTCATCGGCGCACTGCTCGAGATGGTCCACGCCCATGAATTGACGGCCGTCCTCTCGTCGCACGTCGTCTCCGAGCTCCAGCAGACGTGCGACCACCTGGTTATATTGTCCCGCGGCCGGGTCACCCTAGATGGGGGGATCGCTGACCTTCTCGGAGTCCACCGGATGGTTGATCTCGAACAGCTGGTCCTCGAGTACATGAGTCGAGATCGGACTGCCCTCCGCGCGACTCCAAACTGAGGCTCTAGGGAACCATGAGCTGGGTTACGTGGCGGCAGCATCGTCAGGAGGCTGTCATCGGGCTGGGCCTGCTACTCCTCATCGGTGGCTATCTCGTGCTCACGGGACTCTCGATGTACCACACGGCCGAGCAGTGGCAATTGTTCTCGTGCCGTTTCGATGGGGGCAACGTGACGAGCAGCTGCACCCTTGGGATGAGCGACTTCGAATCAACTTTCCTGAACCTGAGCATTATCACGGGCGGGGCGATTACCATCTTGCCCGCGATCGTAGGCGTATTTGTCGGCGCTCCCCTGATCGCACGAGAAATCGAACACCACACGCACGTCCTAGCCTGGACGCAGAGTATCACCCGATTCGAATGGTTCAGGACCAAGGTCTGCTACGTCTGCGTGGCCACAGTCATCGCATCGTCACTCCTCGCGGGCATCTCCACGTGGTGGTACCGCCCGATGGACCTTGCCTTCATTCCGGAGGGTCCGTGGCACTTTTTCAGCGTGACCGGTTTCGTCCCGATCGCTTACGCGGTATTCAGCTTGGGCCTTGGTTTGGCGGTAGGTGTCGTCCTCAGGCGCACTGTAGCGGCCATGGCCGCCACTCTCGTTCTCTTCATCGGATTCCGGGCTGCCATTCAGCTGATTAGACCCTGGTTCTTGTCTCCGTCGACCAAAGAACTCGACTTCGTCAACCCAGCTTTTCCGCACGACGCCTTGTTGGTCAGTGTCGGATGGGTCGACCCTTCAGGGCGCGCCGTTTCGTATAACGACGTGAGTGTCATGCTGCAACAGGGTTTCCCAGGCGTCGTGATCGGTAACGGGCCGAGTCCGCTTACGGAAACAGAAGCCGCAGCCATCAACGATTACCTGCACGCCCATGGGCTTCACTACCTTGTTAGTTTTCAACCGGCCGATCGGTTCTGGACCTTTCAGGGCATCGAAGCTGGGATTTTCCTGGCTGCGACGCTTGTCCTGATCGCCTTTACGATTTGGTGGCTCGTCCGGCGTGTCCACGCAAGGTAGCCGCCGATGCGTGTAGTGCGAGGTAATTGGAAGGAACCGGTTGTCGAACTTTGCCTATATCCCGTCCACGACTCAAGCAGCGGCTTGAGCGTGTCCTTCGGTTACCAATCCCGTGCGCTCGTGGTTTTTTCCTGCCTCTACGACTACCTGCGCTTCATTCTGGGTCTGCTCGCGTTCCGGCTCGGGAGGCGATGGCCAGCGTGACGTCGAGCGGCTCCTTCGCCACGAGCTGAGCGTTCTCCAGCGCACGGTCAGGAAGCAAATGACAGCCAAGAAGACAGCCAATCCGGCGCACGACGGTGGACCCAGGCGGACAAACAAGGATTGCCGATCCCTTCGACTGAACTGGTCCGGACGTCTATGGATGCAGGCGGACGCCAGACCCGCGGTCTTCAAAACCGTTTGCGGGGCGCTGCTGAGGCGTCCTGGGTGGGTTCGATTCCCATCCATCCCCGCCACGCTTTCTGGAAGGCCTCTTCCAAGGTAAGTTGAATACGGAAACCGGTCTTCGGGGCCGGTTTTTCGTCGTTTAGGGCACCTGTAAAACCAGGGTCCAAGAGGAGGCAGACCAGTGGCAGTTGCGCGAATAACTACCCCAAAACCGTTGGGTATTTCAAAGACCGTACGCGACTTCGGAAGCCTGACCCGGGCGCCGGAGGGAGTCCGTGGTCGGCCGAGAACCGTGTTGCCGGCGTTAATTCCCCGACCGCTCGCGGCGTCTCGACTCGAGCCTGCGGTGGAGTACGGCGGTGATGTCGCCCTAGAGGCTCTGGTCCGCGAGTGGCTGCTCGAGCACAAGGTCATGGGCCGAAGTCCCCGGACCATCGAGTGGTACGCGCAGAAGATGCGCTCCTATCTCGCCGCCAGCGATGCAACCATGCTCTCCGAGCTCACCGCCTTCGAGCTCAAGCGCTTCCTCGGCGAGCTCCGTGATCGCGGGCTGGCGCCGAACACGATTCATGGCTTCTTCGAGACGCTCAAGGCACTCGCCGGCTGGACCCAGCGCGAGCACTACCCGGTCGACGCCGCCCTGCTCCGGATGCGCGCACCCAAGGTGCCGGAGAAGGAGGTGGAGACCTACAGCACCGAGCAGCTGAACGCCCTTTTCGGCGCCACACCGCAAGGCTGGGCAACCTTGGCAATCCAGATCCTGCTCGGCACCGGCATGCGCCTGGCCGAACTCTGCGCTCTCACGATCGATGACGTCGAGGACGACGGGGAGGTCACCTTCCTCAAGATCCGTAGCGGCAAGGGCGCCAAGTTCCGCCGCGTCCCGATCACAGCCGGCTCCGCAAAGAGCTGGTGCGCTACCTGAACCGTTGGCGCCCCGAGACACACGACCGAAACCTGCTTGTCCTTTCCGATGCTCGGCCGGTGAGTGCGCTCACGCTATCGGAGCTCTTCAGGCGGATCCGCCACCGAGTCGGCTTCGGTGTTCGAGCGCACAAGTTCCCGCACACCTACGCGACCGAGTACCTGCGCCAGGGTGGGGAGATCGAGCGCCTGCGGCGAATCCTCGGTCACACCACCTATGTGATGGTCATGCGCTACGTCCATTTGGACAAGGGCGACTTGGCCAGGGACGTGGATCTGCGATCACCGTTCTGAGTCGCACATCCGATGGTTCCAACCTTGGAAACGGATTTGTTGGATTCCTATGGCGGTTAAGTAAGCGGGCTTCCCGGGTCGGAACCATTACCTTTGCTCTTGGCGCTGATGATTCGTGGCGAGTGGCTCTGCTGTAACAGCGATCCACGGAATCACCGCGCTCACGGGAATAGAGATGTAAGACGTGCCGTGCGAGCGCGAGCACTTGAGGTCGGCCTTATCGAAATCGCTCCAGCTGACCGCAACACATCGTCAGACTTCAATCACCCACCGAGCGGAAGCTCTCGGCATCAACGACGGCCAGCCGTAGATCCATGGAGACTTTAGGTTGCCTGCGCTATACGTCCACGACGATTGGGCCGATCCCTACTGCTCGGGGTCGGTGCTGGTCGCAGAAGTCCTCGATGGCCATGAATGGGCATGGACTTGGACACCGGTCCTTAGGACGACGATGCCGCTCAGTCGCGCTGGCAGGGTATGGACAAGTGAAATACGACTCATCAGACGAAAGGCGACTTTCACCCAGGCGGCAAAGGTCATCGCACCTGGACTCGTCGATAAGACCCAGGGCGTCTTGGCCACACCATTCCTTCTCAACACCCCTGAGATGCGTCAACTCGGTGTGCGTTATGTCTTCTTTCGCAAGGACTGCAACGAACAATGTGGTCCCCTCCAGATAATCCAAGTCTGTTACGGAACACCACACCTAGACCACGAAATTGGGGAGCAACTCGGCGGCTACCGGGTCCTGGTCGACGCGGGGCCGAAGTCACCTCGGCGGTTGTACTTGGGTCACGCACCTGGTCACCCAACACGCCCTTACTTCTATCCGCCTCACATGCATCGAGTAGAGCAGCTAGAGGATCGCATCCGTCTGGCCGACGTTGTCGGGGCGGCAAGGCGCCAAGAGCAATTGTTCTGCGAGGTGGCTTGTGTATGTATCCGTCACCACGGTGGTAACCATGACAAGGTGACTGAAGGGGTCAGCTACGGCTGGAATGACTTTGGGAATGTCCGGATTCCCCGTCCGAACGGGCCCATCGGGGTTGACCTCGAGGCAAGGCAGGGCGTGTCAGCTCGCTTCAGGAAAATAGTTCGAAGAGAGTTTCAGAACTACGCCGACAACCTCATTGATTGGTAGGCAAGTGCCGGTTCAGTTGGGAGCACGGTCCTAGTCGGTTCGGACGCAAGCCGAAGCTGACGATGAAGCAGCTAGACCTGTGGCGCAAGCTGACCAAGGGCGAACTGTTCAGTGCCCGCGATCAGCGCTGCAGCTGACCCAGGTGGCGTCGACCAACGACCCCTGTCTCCCCCGCGTCCAAGCAGCGTCTGGCTCAGCACGGGTTCGGGATTCGAGGATTTAGGCGGCGCGTTGGTCGGGGATCGCCCGTCCGGCGACGGAGCCGGGCGGAGGTAGTACGAGCGACTGAGCCTTGCCGCGACGGGCGCCGCTTACACTGCCGAGCATGCGATTCGACGTCTTGCCGATTCGGGGCCGACCGGATCCAGGTGCACGATCGCATGGCTTCTTAGTCAGCGACAACTGGGATGACTACCACTTCAAGACGCAGTACTACCTCGTTGTCGTTGATGGCGCGGGGGAGCGGCACGACATTGGGAGCGTCAAGATCGGCAAATTCGGCATGGCCGAGAAGAGCCGGACCGAGGTGCCCGACCAGTTCGATGTACTCGATGAGGATTATTTCTCGCTGGGCCAGGACGACAGCTATTACGAACGCCTCAATGATCTGGGCAGCGAAGTGCGTGACACGGTCCTCGCGGCCTTGCGGGACGTCGCGGCGGACATCGATCTGTTTGCCCGCGCTCTCGGCGAGAAGGTCATGGGCGTCTCGCTCCTCAGAAGCGTCACGCCCGTGTCGGTACGCGGACAGTTTGCTCGCCTAGCACGGGGTGGTGCGCGCCTCTCGAGCTTTGAGTTCTCGTACCAGGCGCCGGCATTTAAGCGCGGGCCACGTGGCCCGTCCCTTGACTTCGCTGTCGAGCCGGAGTCTGAGCCGCCAACGAATATCCACGTCCTCATCGGGCGCAATGGTGTCGGGAAGACTCATCTCCTTCAGATGATGAGCCGTGCCTTGATGGAGCCCGACTCTGCTCAGGAGGATGTGGGCCGATTCACGGCCTCCGGCCCTGACCCGTCGAGTAGCGCTAGCACGCCCTTCGCGAATCTTGTGTCGGTCTCGTTCAGCGCATTCGATGAGTTCGAGCCTCTCCCGGTCCGGCAGAACAAAGCAAGTGGCCTTCAATACTCGTACATCGGGCTCAAGCGAGCTGAAGCGTCGGCCGCCGGACAGTCCGTCCTCCCATGGAGTCGAGCAGGCCTTGCAACAGAGTTCGTGAACAGCGTGAAGATCTGCCGACAGGGTGCCCGAACCGGTCGCTGGCTGCGGGCGCTGAAAATGCTGGTAGCAGACCCAATCTTTGCCGATGTCGAGGCCGACATTGAAGAGCTCGCTCAAGGGACAGGACCGGACGGTGAGGACGACACCCCCAAGTCGCGCGCCAGCGGGGTGTTCGGGCGGCTCAGTTCCGGCCACAAGATCGTCCTGCTGACTGTGACGAGGCTTGTCGAGACCGTGGAAGAGCGCTCGCTCGTGCTGCTCGATGAACCCGAGGCCCACCTTCATCCACCGTTGCTGTCCGCCTTCATCCGAGCGCTCTCGGATCTGCTCATCAATCGCAACGGTGTTGCGATCATCGCGACACACTCCCCCGTGGTCTTACAGGAGGTGCCGAAAAGTTGCGTGTGGAAAGTGAGGCGAACGGGTCAGGTCGTGGTCGCCGAGCGACCCGAGATCGAAACGTTCGGCGAGAACGTGGGGGTCCTGACCAGAGACGTATTCGGCTTGGAGGTCACGCAGTCCGGCTTCCACAAGCTTGTCAGTGACGCCGTCGACGAGGCGCACCGTTACGACGCCGTGGTCGAGCACTTCGACGGGCATTTGGGAGGGGAGGCCCTGGCCATTGCCCGGGCATTGGTCGCCGAACGCACTCGCAATCGTGGGCTCTGATGTGGAAGGTCGACAAGCCGCAGAGAACGGCGCGTTGGACCTACACGCATTGCATCGCGACTATCGGAGACGCGGCGTTGAAGGCTCGCCTCGAACTGATTGAAGATGATGTTGCGGATGCGTCGGACGAGTTCCAGGCGGCCGCAATCACAACAACGCTGCACACGATTCAACCTGCGGACCACGTCGGGAGCGTGACAAGGAAGGAGCTGGCGGACCTCTATACGAATCGATTCGCAAAGGCGAAGTCACGAGGTCGAGTCATATACGACGAGCTGATGACTGCTCCCGCCAACGCTCGATGTCCTCTATGCGGCCACCGACAAGTCTCGACGTTGGATCATCACCTGCCGAAGTCGCAGTATCCAGCCCTCGCTGTTGCACCCCTCAATTTGATCCCAGCGTGCTTGGACTGCAACAAAGCAAAGTTAGAGAGGGTTCCTCATTCAAGCGCCGAAGAGACACTTCACCCTTATTTCGACGACGTGGAGGACGATGAATGGCTCCAGGCTGCCGTCATCCAGGGCGATCCGGCCGCCCTCGTGTTCTATCCCGTGCCGCCGGCAGCCTGGGGTGGTGTGATGGCGGCCCGCGTCATTGATCACTTCGGCGTATTCGGATTGGCGAGGCTCTACGGGGCTCAGGCCGCTGATGAATTGCAGAACATCCGGTTCTATCTCCGGAAGCTGCTGTTGGACGCAGGTCCGGCGGGTGTACGTGCGCACCTCAACGTTGTGGCCCAGAGTTGTGAACAAGCGAGTATCAATTCCTGGCGGACCGCCATGTATAAGGCGGTTGCGGCGAGCGACTGGTTCGTAGCCGGCGGATTCGCATGACGGCTCGGGGAACGTGGCGTCCGAAGTCAACGGCAGACGCCTCCCGAGGGCGCTGATCCCCGCTAGCCAGTACCTAGGTGTGAGGTGTTCACTGAATTGTCAGCGCCGTGACTTGGCTAGATCCGACATCGTGAGCACCCGACGCTGAGCATCGGCTTCGAGGCGATAAGTCCGCGATCGACTCTTCGACCCGAAATGTGCCGACAAAGTTATGTCGTACGTGCCATCGAGCTCGACCGGCATCCTGTAGTCAGGGCGGTCGACGGTGCGGATGCAGAAATCGACGGCCATCGGCCAGGTCTTGCCGCCACTCCAGTAGATCTGCGTGTTTGACGAACTGGTGTTGGTCACCACGCCACCACTACCACTGAACCCAGGGACCCTCGGACTCATCGAGATGACGTCGAACCATACGGTCTCGTCGTGCTGAAGCGTCGTTACGCCGGCATATTTACCGTCGGGCGGGTCGTTTCCCATGCGGTGCAATCGGCCATTTGGGACGATGAGGCGGACCTCCGGTGTGATCGACGCAGCACGCACGGTCAGGTCAACGGGACCCTTCCGGTTTGTGATCGGCACTCGCCACCAGGTCTGCGGCTCACCGCCAATTGTGTACTCCCAGCCTTTAGGCGAACCGAATTCCACGACCTCAGCCATAACCTCATCCCTCAACTCTTACCCAGGCAACAGGTTCCATTTGTACGGCAATCGCCATGGCAGGGTACTCCGCCCCCGCGTATCGCACAACGATCCGTTTTCCAGTACTGGAAACGTATGCCTTCAACTTAGAAACGCGGACCGCCCTTGCTTCGTCGCTCCAAGCAAATGGATCGTCGCTTGCCAGTAGTGCGATGCGGTCCTTCTCTTCAATGACGTCTGTGACGACATGAAACCTTGCCCCAGTCTCAGGGAGATATGCCTGGACTGGGAGGTCAGCTATGCCAGCAAGTGTGTCCACAAACCGCGGCAGTAGATCTGTGCCAATCGCTCGCTCATAGTCCGCAATGAGCTCGACTTTGACGCAATCGGGGCCGCTCAGAACTCGGCTCGGCGGCCTCCCGATTTGCTTTAGCACCGCCGTCGGCTCGACAGGGTTCAAATTGACGAGGATGATTTCCGCTGCCTGCGCCAAATGCTGGCTAATCAACGTCGTCGTGGCTAGATCATTGGCTGACAAGCGATAACCGACAATGAACAATCGCGTCGCCCGTTCCATCGCACGTCGGGCCTCGTCCCACTGCTGAACGATGAACGGTGGCTCGTAGTAAGAGCCCTTCGCCGCAACGGGTGGCACAATGACCCGCTCGTAGCCAATTTGGTCTTGGCGAATCGCACTGTGACCCCACCCTGGAAGCAATTCCTCAAGGACGAATTGGCCAGAACTTTCACCACGGGCTCGCCACAGACTCGTTGATCCATGGAGCTTCAGTAGGTTGAAGGTTACATTCGGCCAGCGGTCGTCGACTGGCCGGATGAGCGTGGCTCCATGTTCAACGAGCGTGTCGTAGTTGAACGTAATGACCGTCGCTCCGACCCCGTTCCACAGGCGGATAAGGCTTTCGAGCCAGGGCGGGGGTGATTTTGGGTCCGCGTCGAGCACACTTATCTCAGCGGTTTCGACTTCATCGCCGATGAGGTTTGCGATTTCGGAGAAGATGCCGGCGTTGTAGTGGGCCTCGGCGGGCGAGACAAACGGTGCCGGAATCGCAAGGGTTGAGAGCCATACTTCCAGGTCACCCAACGGGATTTCACCTCGTCGAAGCGACTGCTGAGTCGATTCGGGCAACAGTTGGAACGAAGGGCGCGTGACTAGATGCGCCGCGATCTCGGCACCAAGCTGGGGCAGCGTTGGCATGACAGTACTGACAGCCTTCGAGAATCCCGATCCAAGAATGAAGACATGAGGTAGTGGTGATCTGGGCCGAGCATTGTAATTGGGGGGATTGGGGGCGACTATTTTCACGGTCGACCCCTTCGCCACACTGCTTCCCAGTGCTCGGGACACTGCTTCATATCCAGTCGGCTGGGACCTACCCGGTAGCTGTCGCCGCAGCACGGACAGCAGGCGCGGCCGTCATGAACCTGCATCTCCACTTTGCAGAGCGGGCACTCGGCCTCAACAACCGAAGCGATGCCTCGCTCCGCCTGGCTGGACAGCAGACTGCTCACGACGGGCTCGGGAGCCTGAAGAGAAGACGGATTTGATTGCCCTTTCATATGCCCACCTTGTCTTCGGGCTTGGTCATTCGTCTCCGCTGGGCCTAGGCCGACCGCTGACTCGAAAGTCTCTTCATGGCCTCCCGGACCCTTCCCCCTGAGCAAGACCAGCCGGCGGCGCGGATCGCCGCCAGGATGTTGGCCTGTCGAATCTCGGGATCAATTCTGCGAGAGAGCCTGACGAGCGACTTCAACTGGGCCTCGGACAACTTGATCATCTGGTCCTCCTTGAACGGGGTCAACGGTATCTCGTAACCGGGCAAAGAGGGCCGTCCCCGGCCCGCCCCTGACGAGCTGCGCGACCGGTAGGCCTGGCGAACGAGTAGCCGCCCGCCGGCAGGTACTCAGCCAGCTCATCGATCTACATCAACAGCCTGTCCTCGCTGGGTCGGTTTAACTCAGTCACTGTTTTGAGGTTAAGGGACTCGGCGCTCGGCGTGGCCCGATGCCGAACCTGAGCAAGTCACCGCAGCCTGCCCTGTATTCCCGAGGAGACTCAGGCTGAATGATTAGGCACCGGCGAGCAGCCGCGCAAGCTCCGGACGCTCCAGCCTTGAGTTGGCGAGGAGTACGCCTGCGATCCTTTCGATCACTTGCCAGGTCGCTGGGTCACTGATATCGGCATCGACCTCTCGGCTGATCTGCTCAATGATCGACTCAGGGTCTCGGAGATCGATGTACCCGGCCAACGACATGGCCTTGACGAGATCGTCTGCGGCGAGGTCTGGCATCGCCACCCCAGTCAGCCGCCTCGCGACCATCTCGCCGGCCACATGGAGTGCGATCAAGTCGCGGGCCGCCTGCTCGTCAGCGGCGACGAGGCCCATGGGCCGCAGTCGTCTCCCGGCGTCCGCAATGAACGGCACGAGCCGAGGCGACTCAGCGTACGGCCAGTCGGTACGCCCCAAGGTCTCGCCGTCATCTGAGGGCACGACTGTCGAATGCAGGGGTACGAGGCCCAGACGGTAGAAGCCGACGACGCAATGGCCGGCTTCGTGAAACGCTCTTCGCCTGAGAACTGATTCTGCGTCTATAAGCGGTCCATGCCTCCTCCCGGGCCCGTTGCCGGAACGCCATCCGCGAACAAATCACAGTTCTGATCAATCCGGTCCCGACCGTGCTTAGCTAGGTCACAGGCGCCTGTCCCGTTAATAGCGTCGAGCGTTTCAGCGGTGCCGATCATATGGCTCAGACAACAGCTAGTCCGCCCCCCGTGCGTCCTTGTCGACCTTGGCCGTCGCCCGTAGAATCGAAGGGTTCGCTGAAGACGATCAGCGAGCCGCCCAAACGGTTAATGGACCGTTGGGTTAAGGGCCCTTTCGGGCCGGTTCTGAATTCAACACGACCACAAGGGTCTTCAAAAGCGTCTGCGGGCTTTGCGAATCCAAGGGTCGTGCGGACAGCCTTGCGCGAGTCTTCTATTGATGGAGCTCCGTCGGAATAATGGGAGCTCCGTCGGAATGCTTGTGATAAGACGAGCGCTATCACGAGTGAAGGCTTACCTTGACGACAATCGCGATTCCAATGGGGAGGATCGGCCAACCCGAACCTAGGCCTCGCGCGCGTCTTCTTATATGTGTGAACGAGCCCGCTTATATGTGTGAACGAGCCCGCCCTGATGCCGATAACTACCCCTTAGCGCGAGGAAACTGCCCGGGACTCGTTCGAAAACCCGATCGCAGCCAACGCTGGCATCCAGAGACCTATGGAGGCCCATGCATGCGGGCTCGTTTTTGAATCGCATGCCCAAGACGAAGAAGCGATCGCCCCAACTCTGCGCCAGTTCACGATCCCATTCGACGAGTGGGCGTGCGCGAGGAGGGCGGGCTTGAGCGTGTTCTTGCCTAACCAAGGAACTCACTACAACTGGCCATCCGTACCAAGTTCCTAGCCGAGCGAGATCTTCATGGGCTCTGATGTCTTGAGAGAGACGGCGGTCGAGCGTATCGACCCTTGTGGATATAACGTGGTCAAAACTAACGCCCCGAAACTAACCATGGACTGCGCAACATTGGAGTCCAGAAAGGTCCTGGGCAAAGCCACCCCACGAATTTGTCAGCGGATTGGCGTAGTCGCTAGGTGATCGCCGGATCCAGGTAATGTCGCCGGGCTATCGGCGCGGCCGGCTCAGCTGAGGAGAGGACGGCAAGAGTTCGAATACCTTAGTCGGGTGCCCTCAGTTCCTAGCCGGACCGCCGCGAATGCTGTTCTCTCCGCTCAGTGGGGCTCAACTGAGCCGGTGCCAGGCATCGCAGGCCGGACGCGATCTCACGCGGAGCGCCGGATCCAAGAAGCTGCTGAGCCAAGATCATCAAGTCTCGGCTTTGGCAGAGTTCACGGCCTCTAACCTGCGAATGCAAATATCTAGATTCGATTGCTCAATGTCGTTCGCTACGAATCGCATTCGGGACTTGATGGCTGAGACCAGACTCGTTCCAGTTCCGACAAACGGATCGACGAGCAAACCGCCACGCCGGCCAGAGATGGCACAGACCCGATCAGTGATTTCAATGGGCAGTTGATTAGTCGCCCTCAGCTTGGTGGTTCCGTGACGAACAGGGCTGAGATCATCCCAGACATCAGTCAAGTTGACACCGTGAGCAACTAGGTGCCGATATCCGCCATAGTCCTTTAGCACCTTCTTGCAGTGTGGGCAACGGCGAAGCTCGAGACGAGGGCGCTTGAACACTAGTGGCTCGCCCTTGGTGAAGTACAGCAGAGCATAGTGGGCGGGGTAAAGTCGATTTCCTCTCGCGAACCCATTCTTCATGGAAATTGCGATCCAATGGCGCAACTCAAGGTGCTCTTCGATTGCCGCTCCCCATTGCATCGCCCACGCGGGGAGGTGGTAGAGATACAAAGCGCCACCCCTCCGAAGGATGCGGCGGCACTGAAACAGAACTGTCCTCATGTAATGGTCGTATGTGTCACGGTCGAACGTCTCGACTCCGGCCCCTGGACCATAGATTTTGCCCAGGTTGAAGGGAGGATCGAGAAAAACAATATCTGCAACGCTGTCGCGTAGACCCTTTAGGAATGCCAACGCGTCGGCCCGCACTAAGTCACCGCTGTCTTGCGGCTGCCGCGTCAGCTTGCTAGACGGTTTGAATGGCGCCGGTTTCATCAATGTGTTGGGTTGTGCCAGGTGTTGCGCGCAGGCTCTCGCGATAGACGGTGGTTCCTTGCATCCCTCCACGTACGTCCCAAGTGAAATCGAGAATCCAGCTGACCATCGGAGCATGGGCACTGGTACCGCCATAGCGCAAGCATCGCGCGCTTTTCACTCGCCAGCCTTGCGATGCAACTAAATGGGCGATCGTCTTTGGAACAACGAGCATCAACATCAACTGGTGGTCAACGCTGCTCCGCGGCTCCCAGTCAATGGCAGTGTCCCCATTCACCAAGTCGAACAACTCTGGTCCAAGGTGCGCCCGTGCAGATTCTTTGAAGGCTTCCTCGAGGTCGAAGTTGTCAAGCAGGAACCGCTGGATTGACAATGCAACCTGAGCAGTCCAATAGATCTGACCGTGCAACGTCAGACACAAAACCCAATCGTCTGGTCGATCAGCGTGAATTTGGGCCATCTTACTGATGACCGTCAGGATGGGAAAGCGCGGTACGTCCTGCACTTCGCTGACGAGAAGGGGCTCATCCAAATCAAGGTTGATGACTTTCGCGCGGGTCATGTGCCGATCCTCTGCTCTGGTTTCGGGCCAGGCCATTGGGTTTTCGGACCGGACCATGTCGCGTACGGACTTTTCCACGATGCGCAGGCCGGGGAAACGCCTTTGGAGAGCCAAGACAGCTTCTGGACTCGATTCGACTGCGATCACTTTCGAGAGGTCCGCCTCCTCAATTGCCTCACCATTCTCTGCCCGGCGGATCACACCCTGCTCGATGAGCATCTCGATCTCGCGGCCTAGTGCCCCGCACAATGTGAGATAGAGCGGGCCCACGGAAGGGTCGTGCTCGGGGGCGAATTCGACGACACGTTCGATCCAAAGGCTTCGCATTGCACTCTTTGGCGGCCGATCTTCAGCCATCGCCAAATCAACCGGGCGTTCTGGGTCGCTCACTTGCGCTGCATCCGCTCTGAAAGCGCCTGTATGAACCGCTCCGCGTCCCTTCGATCAAGAACATCGCGAGCCACGTCCAAGACAATCTCATACAGTTCGGATACTGAGTATCGACGCAGGAGTCGGCGCACGCCCTTCGTGTCGGTCTCGGCTGCCTTCCAATCTGAGATCACTCTCCTGCGAGTCGCCGACCCGATGGCGGTGGAGTCTGCTAGAGCTTTGGACAGTTCTACAATCTGGCTCCTCGTTCGTTTTGTGTTGCGTTCTCTAGCAGGTTCCGCGTAGAGCTCTTTACGCACGCGCGTGAAGAAGGCGTCCAAGTATTTATGGATTGCATCCCGGAGCTCAACGTAGGATGGGTGGACTGCACGCAGCGTCCGCCTATCTATGTTTAGGGCATCCTCCAGCTGATCATTAGCCCAGAGTTCTGCAGAAACCCACCCCTGGAAGATCGCGTTCTTGTCGGGCGGGTATCCCCAGAACGTTGGGTCGTACTCCCCAACCGCCGCTTGGCGGATTCGCACGAGCAAACCATTAAGGTTCTGTGGCTTAAGTACTTTCCGCTGAGCGTAGAAGTATCCACTAGCAGACACCTGCTTTCCGACAAATTCGAACTTGTCAACGAGGTACCGCTCAGCAGCGCGGAATGCGATCGGTTTCCGAACGTCGGAGCCGTCAAATTTCAACGCGAAACCAAGCGAATCCGCGGCCTCCTCGAACGGCCGCACAATCGGCATGCCACCGTCAGGCATCCAATCCGGCAGGTACCTAACGGGAACGTTCAGAGCCACGTTCAGTAGTGTCTCGGAGTACTCGTCAAGCTCTTGCCAGGAGTCCAGACGTTCGGTGGTTAGGATGTTGTAGACGGACCGAGGAGAACGTCCGTACAGCGACGCCTGCGCCTTTTCACCATGTTGCCGCCGTGCACTGGCGAGAATTGGCTTGGCGCCATCCTTTATATCCTTCAAGAAGATTCGGGTGTAGTGATCGGTGGGCCGAGCGGCCAAAATCTCCCCTGTGTAGTCTCCTTTCGTAACCGAGTCTCCGTTAGCCATCCGCTCGCGTGCATCACGCCTCATGTCGGCGAAATGGATACTGACGTGCATCAACTCGCTGCTGCTCCGCTTTGTCGAGAAGATCTCCATCGTGTCGCAGAGCTCATTGGCGGCAATGAACCCGATGCCGATTTTCCCTATCTTTGGCCGACCTGACGCGGTGGCCCCGTCGCTGTCCCGCTTAAACGACTGGCTGACGCGGTCAAAGTGACGCTGAAACTCCTTCTGATCCATGCCGTCGCCGTCGTCCTCGATGATGATTCGGTCAGCGTCCGGTTTTACGAACAGACTGGCCAGTCGTGCGTCAGCGTCATAAGAGTTATTCACTAGCTCCTTAAGGCATGCAGCCGGCGTTCGGTAAAGGCCGGAACTCAGATAGTCGACGATCCGAGAGGCCACCTTGATCTGGCCGTCGAAAGTACGTAGGGCCGTAGGCACTGGGTCATCCTAAATGCTGGCGCCCCACCGTTTGGTTTTGGCCCTAAAGAGCCTCCTCAGTCCGGTCACGCGATAGTGGCGAGCTCAGGGAATCCCAACGTTCGATACGCTGACGGCTGGTTACACCGTGGCTATTTGGCTCGAACACGATAACGCCGACCATTTTGGATCAGATCTGGATCTCTTAGCACAGCGCATGGACCGCGCCACCGCGGAGGTAGGTGGTTCGAGTCCACCGCGGCCCACCATCGTCTGCACCGGCGGAGCGCTCGCTCTAGGCTTCCGGCATGGCGCGCACCCTGGACCCCC
>Ga0209648_10001881_pt1 | contig 17152 bp, 14 predicted proteins | sample GraSoi2013_115cm_FD_185830 | JGI IMG/M metagenome (GOLD analysis project Ga0209648, IMG submission 185830) | Grasslands soil microbial communities from the Angelo Coastal Reserve, California, USA - Sample 9_17_2013_115cm (SPAdes) (version 2) | ecosystem: Environmental > Terrestrial > Soil >...
GCGAAACCGCCGGTCTTGTGCGATATCTGCCGCAGACAGGTGTGAGTGGAAGTCGAGGATAGGTTCGGATTCGGCATAGTTGTGATAGAGACGCTGCGCGGCCTTGGAATGTAGCAGAAATTCTTGGCTAATGAAGGTCACAAGGCACTCCAAATTTATCTGTTCTGCCCGAACATGTTGCCACAAAAAGTGCCAGGGCAAGCAACATCTTCGTCTGCTGTTATTATTCATTGACCCAAAAGCTGTTGACTTGGCGGGCATTCATTCATGGGACATCCTGGACTGGATTTAACTTCGAAGAATGCAGTCGTCATCGGCGGGACCTCGGGCATTGGCCTCACGCTTGCCCTAGGACTGGCGGAGGCCGGTGCAAATGTCGCCGCCACCGGACGCCGCGCGGATCTGGTGAAAGCCGCGTCAGAGAAAATTCGAGCCTTGGGTCGCAAGTCGCTGGACATTGCGACAGACGTGACTGACCGGGTAAGTCTCGAGAAATTGCTTGCCGCCGCCGAGGCCGAGTTCGGCCAAGTGGACATTTTGGTCAACTCGGCTGGAATTACGCGGCGCACTCCCACGCTCAAAGTCAGCGACAGCGAGTGGGACAGCATCCTCGAAACCAATCTGAGCGGCACGCTGCGCGCTTGCCAGATCTTCGGACGCCCAATGGTCGAGCGCAAGCAAGGCCGAATCATCAATATCGCTTCGGTGGCATCGGGCCGGGGGTTCTTTGAAGTGGCGGCTTATGCCGCCAGTAAAGCCGGGGTTGCATCACTTACAAAAACTCTGGCGGTTGAATGGGCAAAACACGGCGTGTGTGTAAACGCGATTGCCCCCGGCGTCTTCCGAACTGATCTCAATAAGGCCCTTCTTGATGGCACTCCGCGCGGCCAGGAATTCCTGGTTCGCACTCCCATGCGGCGATTCGGCAAAGTCGAAGAATTGGTGGGGGCTGCAGTTTTTCTCGCATCCGATGCAGCCAGCTTCGTTACCGGACACATTCTGGTGGTGGATGGCGGTTTTCTTGCCAGCGGCGTGAATCAGTAATTTCGATGGACTTTTCCTCCCTTTCGAAACCCGACCGCACTGCACAATTTGTCGCGAATGTGCGAGTGGGACGCGCAGTGCGCGCCGTCGGGAATTTCCGCTGGGTAATTTGCGCGGTGCTGTTGTTCGGCACCACCAAGAACTACATGGACCGCCAGGTGATTGGCATCCTGAAGAATTCTCTGCAACATCAGTTCGGCTGGAGCGAGATTGATTACGGCAATCTCGTATTCACTTTTCAAGCTGCTTACGCGCTCGGCATGCTGGTAGTTGGCGGCTTGATCGATTGGTTGGGAACACGCATCGGATACGCGCTGGCGATGGCGGGGTGGAGTCTGGCCTCGATGGCACATGGCATGATGAGTTCGCTGGGAGGGTTTCTGGGCGCGCGGTTTGCCCTGGGGTTCGGCGAGGCTGGAGTTTTCCCCGCCAGTTTGAAAGCAGTGGCAGAGTGGTTCCCGAAGAAAGAACGTGCGCTGGCAACTGGTATCTTCAATGCGGGAACCAATGCTGGCGCCATCATCACACCCCTCGTGGTGCCTTGGATAACGGTCCACTGGGGCTGGCGCTGGGCGTTCTTCCTGATCGGAGCCCTCGGTTTTGTTTGGCTGGCGGTATGGCTTTGGATCTATCAGAGGCCAGAGCAACACCGGCGCTGTTCTCCAAGCGAGTTGAAATATATTCAAAGTGACCGTGCTGAGCGTGAACAGAAGATTGGCTGGGTCAAACTTCTTCCGCACCGGCAAACCTGGGCGTTTGCGGCTGGCAAATTCATTATCGATCCGATCTGGTGGTTTTATTTGTTTTGGATACCGGACTTCCTGCAACGGGAACACGGATTGGCGCTGCTGAAGATCGGGCCGCCTATAGTCGTGATCTACCTGATGGCGGATGCGGGCAGCGTGGCTGGCGGATGGTTTTCATCGTCTCTCATTCATCACGGCAAGAGCGTGAATGCAGCGCGCAAGTGGGCGATGCTGGTTTGTGCGGTCAGCGTCGTGCCAATCATTTTCGCACCGGAAATCGCATCCTTGTGGGGAGCAGTGTTGCTCATCGGACTTGCGGCAGCGGCCCACCAAGGGTTTTCCAGTAATCTATTTACTCTTCCTTCGGACATGTTTCCGGCGAGAGCCGTGGCTTCGGTGGTCGGAATCGGCGGGATGGCGGGAGCAGTTGGTGGAATGCTGATCGCCAAAATAGTGGCATACTTTCTGCAATGGACTGGCAGCTATCGGATTCCTTTTCTGATTGCCGGCTGTGCTTACTTGCTTGCATTGGGAGTGGTTCACCTCCTCGCTCCCAGACTTGACGCGGTGCAACTTACACCTGCGGAAACGTAGGATAGTTTTCGATGAGTCTGAATCTCAAGCCGAAACAGCAGTGCCGCTGGGACCTGGTCAGCCTGGGCGAGGTCATGCTGCGATTCGACCCAGGAGACCGCCGCATCTGGACGACTCGCAGCTTCGAAGTCTCCGAAGGTGGCGGCGAATACAACGTGGCACGCGGGTTGAAGCGGTGTTTCGGGCTGAACACTGCGGTTGTGACCGCAATCGTCGACAATCCAGTCGGAAGTTTACTCCAAGATTTGATCTATCAAGGCGGTGTTGACCAGTCTCTTGTCAGATGGGTCGCCGATGACGGCGTGGGCCGAACCGTCCGCAATGGCTTGAACTTTGTTGAGCGCGGCTTTGGAATTCGTCCTGCACTCGGGGGTTCAGACCGCGGACATACGGCAGTGTCGCAATTGAAGGCGGGGGACATCGACTGGGATGCGATCTTCGGTAAGCATGGCGTGAGATGGTTTCATACCGGCGGAATTTTTTGCGCGCTGTCGGACAACACGCCTGAGGTCGCCATCCAAGCAATGAAGGCTGCTCACAAACATGGTACGGTCGTTTCCTATGATTTGAATTATCGAGAGTCGCTGTGGAAATCGATTGGCGGGAAAACCCGCGCCCAGGAAGTGAACCGCGGAATTGCGCCACTGGTGGACGTCATGCTCGGCAATGAGGAAGATTTCTCGGCCGCGCTGGGTTATTCAGTTGAGGGGATCGACGAACACGTCGCGAATATCGAGGTCCACGCGTTCCAAAAGATGATCGAAAGGGCGGTAAAGGAATTTCCGTTCAAGCTGGTTGCCACCACTCTCCGCAAGGCAGAGACGGCTACTCTGAATGACTGGGGAGCAATCTGCTACCACGATGGCAAGTTCTATGAAGTGAAACGCCGTGAAAAGCTGGAAATATTTGACCGGGTCGGCGGCGGAGACTCGTTCGCCTCAGGCTTGATCTACGGACTTTTGACGGAACAAGGTCCGCAGTGGGCGGTGGAATGCGGTGCGGCGCACGGTGCGCTAGCGATGACCACGCCCGGCGACACCTCCATGGTAACTCTCAAGGAAGTCATACAGGCCATGCGAGGAGTGGGTGCGCGCATCGCTCGGTAGGCGAAGAAAATGACTAAGGCGCAGGCGTTAAGTCGAATCGTGGAGATCGGAGTTGTGCCGGTGGTGCGTGCATCTTCGGCTGAACACGCAATCCTGGCCGCTGAGGCGATTTGCCGCGGAGGAATACCGATTGTCGAGATGACGATGACCGTTCCGGGTGCCCTTGACGCGATCTCGCAACTGGTGAAGAGTGCGGGTTCTGGGGTGCTGATTGGAGCGGGAACTGTGCTCGATGCTGAAACCGCGCAACGCTGTGTTGACGCAGGCGCCGAATTCATCGTGAGCCCAGGGTTAGATCTCGAGACCGTAACGCTTGTGAAGCGACTGGGAAAATTAATGATTGCCGGCGCGCTGACGCCTACTGAAGTGATTTGTGCCTGGAGATCCGGCAGCGATTTCGTGAAGATTTTTCCCTGTGGTGCCGTGGGGGGTGCGAAATATATCAAGGCACTCAAGGCTCCCTTGCCGCAGGTGCCCTTGATTCCGACCGGAGGAGTTAACCTGAACACCGCAGCTGATTTTATTCATGCGGGTGCAGCTGCGCTTGGGATCGGAAGCGAACTGGTGTCTGCGGATGCCCTCAAGTCGGGCAATCTGAACGAGATTGTGGAAGCTTCGCGAAAGTATGCTGCCATTGTCCGAGAAGCCAGACGGACGACTACTGTTCAGTGAATGCCGCTATCGCCCAGTAACTACGGTGCCGTGGAGGTCCTAGGCCTCAGGAGAGCGTGCTTTTCGTCTCTCTGGAAAAAGCGCTCCTTCTTTCCCGCGTGGGACTGAGGCCGGCGCCAGAGCGGTTGACTTTCGAAGTACGAGAGCCGTATCAAGAGCGTACTCGGTTCCGGTAGGAGATGTCGTTTCGCGCTCAACTTCCGTTAACAGGGCCTTGAAGGCCAGTTTTGCGAGCTCGGTTTGCGACATCTGCACCGTCGTCAGTGGGGGAGTCATGAATTGCGCCAGCCTCACATCGTCAAATCCCACCACTGAAAGTTCCTGTGGTATTGCGATGCCGCAATCGTAGGCCTCGCGCATAACGCCGATGGCAGTCATGTCGTTTGAGCACATGATCGCAGTCGGACGGGAAGCCAAGCCGGCCAGATGCGCCAACGCTTTCATTCCCCCTTCCACGGTGTGGTCTCCCTCAATCACCAACTCGGGCTCCACGCGCATGCCGATCTCTCGCACAGATTCTTCAAATGCGTCCTTGCGGGCCATGGCAGATTTAAGATTCAGCGGGCCGGTGATAAAGGCGATGTGTTCGTGCCGTAAGGCCGCGAGGTGTTGCACTGCTTGCCGGATGCCGTGCTGATAGTTGATCTTGATATTGCTGACGTGAGCGACCGAAGGCCCCACGTCTACAAATACCAAGGGCACTTTGCGGAATCGCAAGTCCTCCAGCAGCGAATCTTCCATGCCGAAGGTGAGAACAGCGACGCCCTCTACCCGGCGCTCGATCATGCGCCGGACGGAACTCTCCATGCGCTTAGGATCGTGCACGGTCGAAGTGAGCAGGATCTCGTAGTTGTGCTGCACCGCGATGTGTTCGAAGGACTGCACAATCTCCGGGAAAAAAGGATTGGTGATTTCGGAGACGATCAATCCAAAGATGCGGGTCTTGCCGGAGACCAAGCCGCGGGCTTGAGTGTTCGGGTAGTAGCCTAGTTCCTGCACAACCTTCCAAACCCGCTTGGCAAGCTGTGGATCCACTGTGGGAATACGATTGATGGCGCGTGAAACGGTCGCTGTAGAGACCTTGGCCCGTTTAGCAATTTCTCGAATGTCCATAAAGCGCAATACTCAGAAGAGCGTCCCCCAGCGTGGGTAAACGTTTGCTGAATATTGTACCCCAAGGACGTCAGTAGACGTTTGCGGAAAAAGCGTGTCCGGCTCAGACCAGGATCTATTGAAACTTAAACCAATTCACGTTCCCTATGCTGGTGGTTCCCCGGAACACTAGATAGAGATCATGGACGCCGCTCGTCCCGGAAATAGGTGCGGAAACTGTTGTCCAAGTCTGCCATCCTCCGGTGATGGGAATCGTCGCCGTACCCACGAGCGTGCCGGTGACACTGTCGAGGTGAAATTCCAGCGTTCCTCCGGTTCCGGCGCTGGCAGTCCTGAAATTGACGCTGCTGACTCCGGTGCCAAAATTAACGTTCTTAAAATGCGCCCAGTCGCCGTTGTCGGCGAAGCCGACGTCATAGCCGCCGCCTGCATCCGAAGTGGTCTCCGTCTCCAACCCAAACTCATCGTTGTAACTGGAAGCCTGAATTTGCGAAGTCGCAGCAACGACATAGCCGCCGTTTTGAGTGCCGCTCCACGTGAAAGTAGCCCCCGATAGACCTGGCAGGGAGTAAGTGAACGACTGACTTCCCCATGTGGCCTGGAATGACTGCGGACCTCGGCCCTCGTTGTATACCACCAGCACTTTGGAGCTGTCCGGATTCTTGAAAGCTACGCTCACGAAACCCGGAGCATTACTGGTGTACACGTGAGTGGCTCCAGGCAGCACGAACTTGCTGAATTGCCCGAGGGTGTAATAATCGATGTCGAAACTAACCGCGCCCGACGACTCGCTCACCGTCACCAATGGATTGCACGTGCCGCACCCGCCGGTGTGCGGACCGCGGTTTTGGTCCAAGGCCAAGCTCCATTTCACGTACGACTTTCCCCAGTTCCGCATTACTTGCGTGATTTCTTCAAAATCCGCTTTCACTTGATCCGAAACGAATGTGCCACCGGAGTGTTCGGTCTCGTAGTTGCCCAAGTTAGGAAAGGAATCGTGTAGGGAACTCATCGCTCCCGGGTTACCTCCATACCCGTGCCAGGCGATGCCTGCAATCTGGCTGGAGCCCGCGATTTGCGAATTGGACAGAACGGTCCGTGGATAATCGGGTCTGTCCCAGTTGTGGTCGTAGATGAGGATCTTGGTACTGAGACCGGCAGTAGAAAACGCAGTCAGCTCGTTTTGAATTGCCGTAGTCTCATCTGTGGGCGAGGTCCCGCATGTGGTATCGCTCACCGTGGCGGGCATGCACATTCCTGGATAGTTCGACGGCAGGAACAGCGGTTCGTTCTGCATCGAAATGTAGTCAATCGAAATCCCCTGCGCCGCATAAGCCTGAATGTACTTGACGAAATAGTTTGAGAACGGAGTGTAATCGGAGGAAAGCAGAAACCCTCCAATCATGGAGCCGCTGGTTTTCATCCAGCCCGGAGGGCTCCAGGGATTTGCCATGATCTTCAGTTGTGGATTGATCTGTTGGGCCAGCTTCACCAGTGGAACAATGTCCACCAAATCATGTGAGATGGAAAAATTGGTCAGATTAGGATCGGTCTGGCCTGCCGGCAGATCGTCGTAGGAATAAATGAACCGGGCCAGGTCTGACGCTCCCATTGGGTTGCGAACGAAGCTCACTCCAATGCCATTGGTATGGTCGAACAGGCTCGTCATCACCGAATTCAGCTGGGAAGGAGGAACTTTTTCATTCAAGAGGAAAGCCGCGGAATCCGTGAACGAGGCGCCAAAGCCTTCTATGGACTGATAACTTTCAGTTTCGTCCACGAAGACAGTCGGTGAGCTCCCGCTTCCTGCAGAGAAGGAAATTGGCGACTGCTGTTTCAATTTCGTTTTTTGATTGTCGGTGGTCAACCACACGTTTACGGTTTGTGCGAAGCCTTGATCCGGCATGGCAGCGGATGCCAGGAGAAGCGCACTAACGGAAAAGATAAAAACTTTCTTGAACTCCAGCATGAGTTACCCTCCTGAATCGTTAATTTTCGAAGGCATCGGATGCAGACCCACTCCTGCTTCGCACCGATCCACTTCATTTCATGATTCATGCCTTTTTGCGGGCATCGGCTCCCAACACTTCATCAGCGAGTTTAAGCCATCTCGCTATCGAGGACTCTTCATCTTGGGCATTTGGGAAGCTGAGTATTTCTGTGGGAGGAGGTTTGGAGGACGAATCAGGTTTACCTCGGCTCGTGTCGTTCCGGTGCTCCTGACGCTTGGGCATTTTGAGCAGTTTCGGCACGCGGAACAACTCCCGAGCACCGGGTAAGATGCTGGCCATATTAAAAGGTTTTACTGTTCGATTCGATACAGTGAATCATGTATGGGAAGACTCACTGTCGCAGAGCCGCATTCTGAAGGTCGCACTTCATCAAAGAGGCCCAACAATTAGCTGGGGGCGGCTGAAATGGAAGGTGGTGCTTACAATAAAGATGCAACTAGTTCCCGCTCGTCCAAAACGCGAAGCAGTTCGTCCAAGAGAACCTTCATTCGCTCAGAATCCTCCTCTTGCGAAACCGCTTTACACAATTCGCGTATTTCAGAACTGCCAGACTCCATGATTTTCTGCCTCCTGCTTTAACCGCCTTCCATTTTGCAAAGATTGTGCCAAACGTTCTAACTTTCGAAAACACCACTGTTAGCAGGTAGTTGCGGTTTTCAGCCGTGCAATCAGCGGAAAGAAAGTCGTCAGGATAAGGTAAGTGTTTCTTCGGCACCTTAGTTCAACTACGGTCCGCAATGTATCAAACCGGGTCGTGCGCCGATCTGCAGCGGAACCATGATCAAGCTCTCGCGAGACGACAGCGGGAAGAACTTCAGCTTTTGTTGCAATGGCGAAACAGAACAATACGGCCACGTTTCCTAGTCAGGACTGCCCCTTTGTTCCTAGCCTCTGAGTACACGACTTACCGTGTAGATCGGACTTTCACCTGATGTGGGACCGGCGTTGGGTAACACTAGTGCAGTGTCCAACAAATAACTAGACATAGTGGCAGATCCCCTTTATCCTGGGGGCATGGGCAAGCCATGTCAGCTTTCCGCCGTAGAACAGCAAAAGATTGAGCAGTGGATCGCAGCCCACGGCACGCCACAGCAGGTGGCATTGCGCTGCCGTATCGTCTCGGCCGCCGCTGCGGATGTCTATTCTTACAAGGCGCGAACTGAGTGTCAAACTTCACGGGGGTAACTCTGCCTGGGTCCATGCCGCCACTCACGGACCAAAGAGGGTTGGATGGAATCGCGCGATTGGAGTGAGAATGGCGGTCAAGCGCACGGTGAGATCGAAACGCGAAGTGCCCGATGAAGTCGCCCAATTGCGAACCCTGGCTCACGATTTGAGTAACTCGCTCGAAGCCATCCTGCAAGCCAGCTACTTGCTTCGCCAAGGAAAACTTGAAGGTGACGGCAAGCGCTGGGCCGAGCTAATAGACACCTCCTCGCAGGAAGCGGCGCGCATTAACCGCGAGATGAGGAAGGCACTGCGGGCGTTGAGTGGGGAGTGATCAGAGTCAAATTCATTACCACAGAGGGCACAGAGAACACAGAGGAATCAAAGCATCACAGAGGAATGCGGTTTTCGGGAATGCGCAATCGTTCCCTCATTCATCTAGAATCGTCTAGCCAACATTACTAAGGAGAAAAGAAGATGGAACGTAAGGCGAGTGCGGTGTGGAAGGGTGGTCTTAAGGACGGTAAGGGCGAGTTCTCGGTGCCCAGCGGGGTCTTTTCTCATCTACCTTATTCGTTCAAGACCCGTTTTGAGGATGCACCTGGAACCAATCCGGAGGAGTTGATCGCAGCGGCGCATGCTGCTTGTTTTTCGATGGCGCTCTCGGCGCAGCTCGGGACCGCCAGTCTCACGCCGGAGAGCATCAATACAACTGCCAATCTAAAGATGGAAAAGCTTGACTCAGGCTGGGCCATTACTGCAATCCACCTGGACGTCAGCGCGCGCGTCCCGAAAGCGGATGATGCAGCTTTTCAGAAGGCGGCCGCCGACGCGAAAGCGGGATGCCCGGTTTCGAAGGTCTTGAATGCGAACATCACCATGAGCGCCAAGCTGGAGCGCTAAGAATCAGTAGAAGTCCGAACAGCTCAAATAAAACCCGCACTGCGGGCATTTCAGTTTGCAGCGATGGTCCACGAGCTGGGTGGAACAGTTTGGGCAGAAGCGGGAAGCGTCAGCCGGGGGCAGGGCCTGAGTGGGCTCGGCGGTGACCGGCTGTTGCTGGTTCGGCAAGTCCATCTTCGGCACAGCCATATTCAGCAGTTCTATCTTATGGTAGACCCGTCTTCGGTAGACCCATCGGCTCGATCTCCCTTAAAACTAGAATCCCGGCATAAACGAATAGCCGATGGAGACTGCGAAGCGGGAGACATTCACGTTGTTGAATTCAACATTATGGTGGATGACATAATAGTGCGCTTCAGGCCGGATGAAGGCGTGGCCCCAGAAGTAGTAACGCAGGTCAGCGCTGAAGTGTCCGGCGAAATGGTTGCTGCTCTGGTAATTTGTGCATCCGGTGAAACCGTTGCAGTTGAAAAACGGGGTATAAAACCGCAGGGATTCGGCCCCGATTCCAGCCATGACATCTCCACCGAACTTCTTCCCAAAGTTTGAGCCATACACGGCGTTGAAATCATAAAAGATGGGCCGGTAAGGGGCGACAAAAAACCCGGAAGATGTGGAGGAGCCGTAGAGGGCCCGGCTTGCCCGCCAAGAGACCTCGCCACCGAAGCCGAGATGATGCTTCAGAAGGAAGATTCCGCTGAAGCTTGGGTAAAGCCCCCCGCTCAGCGACGGGAAAGGGACACCGTTTGAGTCAGTGGAAGCTGATGGGGCTGTCACCGAGCCAAAACCGAATGCGCCGTGGAACTCCTGGGCCTGCGCGCTGCCTACGAGCGCAAGCGCAAAGACGAAACCAAGTAACACGCATAGCTTTCTCAAGCGAATCTCCTGTGCGAGGTTTGTAACTGCTTCTCTCGGTGCCTTCAACCCGGAAACTGCATTATAGTTCTGCCGTTATTTGTGCAGGGACATTAATGCAAGACCGGGTTTACCTGCTAACTACCTCAAGTTCGATGCCTGATCGCAAAGATTCGTTTCGCGCCCGAGTTATTGACGGGGCACGCCGCGGGTCAAAATTTGATGAGCAATGCGGTCGCAGAGGGGTTTGCAACTCTGATTCCGCGCAGCTTCGATTAGCCCTTCACGCTGATCTTCGAGAACGACAGCACGGCGGTCCCCGGCCGGGGGGTACCCATCCACGTCGCCGGACGGAAGGTAGTGAAAATCAGCATGTTTTTCACCGGATGAGGAAGGTCCTTGAACTTGTGGGGATCCGAGAGGATGCGGTAGTCGAGGACCCGGCCATTCGCGTCCACATAGGCTTCGATCACTAAAGAATCTTCACCAATCGCTCCCAGGGTGAATCCGAAACTGCTCTGTTGCAATTCTGGGGCGGTGGAGAGCATGAGGGGCACGTCCGCAGTATTGGCCTGGACCGGCAATGGTGAAGTGAGCAGTCCGGCCAAGAGACCAAAAACTAAAATTGTCGCAACCAGTCCGGTGGTAGCAGGCAGCATGAAAACACGCAAGGCATTCTCAAAGCGGATTCGGAAACTGCCGAAATAGGGCTGGTGAATACGAGCAGCTTCGCGCGAGATGGCCAGTCGCAGCTTGAGTGAAAGATCTTCAGGGGCTTTGGCGCGGCCCATCTTTGCCAACAATGATTGCGTGCCTCGCAGCGACGCATACTCCCGGCCACATGAAACGCAATCTTGCAGATGACGATCCAGAGAAAACATCTGCTTTCCGGTCATTGCTCCATCCAGGTAAGCAGAAAACAACGACCTTGCCTGAACACAGGTCATGTCGCTACCTCGATTCGTCTGCCACGAGAAACCTGTGCGTTGCCCTCCTCGGTGGATGCCACGCCAGGAACGCTCAACCCCAGTTCCGGCCCAACTACCTTGGCGTAATCGCCTAATCGCTTTCGGAGGGCATCCCGCCCGCGTGTAATTCGGGACTTTACCGTACCCAGAGAGACTTGAATAATCTCACTGATCTCCTCATACGACAATTCTTCAATGTCGCGCAGAACTACTGCCGTCCGGTAAGGTTCGGGAACATTCCTGATCTCCTGCTCGACTCGGGCCTGAATTTCATGATCGGCGACAGTCTCAAAAGCCGACTTGTGGTGATCCACCAGCGCGGAATTGACCGCCTGGAACTCGGGGGCGTTCTCGCATTGTTCCGCCGAAGTCTCTTTGGCCTTGTGACGGAACCACCAGCGCCGCCTATTGGAGGCTTCATGGATGGCGATTCGGTAAATCCAGGTTTTCAGACTGGATCCGCCGTGGAAATGTTTCATCCCACGGAAGACCTTTAGAAAAACCTCTTGTGTAGTATCGGCGGCATCAGCAGGGTCGGTGAGGATCCGATAGACGACGCTGTAAACCGGCTGGTGAAACTCACCCACCAGCCACGCGTAGGCTTCCTCTGAACCCGCTTTCAACTCCTGAATAATGGCGGATTCCTGGGTGCGAATTCCGATCGCGCTTGCGAAATCTCCCAAACTGGCTGCTCCCGCCACGCCTGCCATGGCGATATCCTCCATTATAAGTCCGTCAGCAAAGCAGTTCACCTGCTGGTTTAGACTCCGGGGAAGGAATCAAAGTTCCCGATAACGTAAGTGCAACAGCTGCAATCGCTTAACATGGTAAACGAGACTATTGTTGTTGCGGGGCAGCCTGCGGCGCCTGGGTATTGGCCGGGTTGGGTTTCGGGGCCGGCTTCTTGCGAGGTGCAGGTTTCTTGGGTGGAGGCGCAGTGTCGTCGACAACGGTCTTCTTTGGAGGAGCCGCGGCCCGGGCGTTCTGCAGCGCCGTGCGGAGCTGTCCTAATTCATTCTCTTTCGCGCTCGCAAGTTTGTCCATGCGATCAGCAAATGCGCGCCGTGTATCTTCCAGAGCACCCAAGTCTCCATTCAGCGGCTGAAATTCCTCTTTATTTCCGAAAGCGCCGACCGATTCGACCACAGAGGTCATCACGTCGTATAGTGCGTCCAGATTGCGATAGACCTTGAAAGTCAGCGCGGCGTTTTCGGGCGAGTTCTTCAAATCGGCGATCATGCCGGGTAGCGCGGTCTGCAGATTTCGCTGAAGAGACTCGACGTTGCCCTCAGTCTGCCGTTTTGTGCCAGAATCGGTTTTCCACTTTTCGATCCGTAGACGCGACAAATCTTCCTGCGTAGCTTGCGAGGCCTGTTGCAGGTTCGAAAGCATCTGATTGAGTTCAGCTATGGAGGAATAGGAAACCGGCGGCGTGGGCGCCTGAGCAAAGCCTGCAGCAGCGAGAACCACTAGCCAGCAAGAAACTGCGACGATTGTCTTATAGTTCATTTTGAGTTCTTAATTTCGAGTCCTTCCGACACAGGATACTCATTTTGACAGGTTTCGCAAACCGGAGTCTATGGCGTTGGTTTGACTAACCGGTACATGTGGGTGAGAATTAGGCAGCAGAGAATCCCTCAAACAGTGGGCCTGTGGCGCAGCTGGGAGCGCGCTTCCATGGCATGGAAGAGGTCGCCGGTTCGATCCCGGCCAGGTCCACCAAAACTCCCAACAACTTCGCTTACCTCACTGTACATTACCAACGCAAATTACTTCGGGCCGGATTGCGCTTCCGGCGGTGGAGTGGCTCCGGCCGAGAACCGAGCTGGTAGGGGGCGATATCCGTTCCGCGTCCGTAGGTGGTATTTGTTTTGATGCTCGCCAACCAGTTTGACCGTGATCGCGCGCCAGCCACGGTTCGGATTGGGCTGGGGATAGTAGCTCAGCGAGTAGAGATGTGCGAGGTCATCGCGGATTGAGGCGAAGGCGCGCCTTTCGTCTCTCCAGTTTTTGGCAAAATAAGCTTTGCCGCCTGTGGCCGCGGTCATGCGTTCGAATACTGTCGTCGAGACCGGCTCCAACTGCGCCTCCTGGGTACTGATCATGTAAATCGCCGTGCCCGTCGATTGTGCCAGCTCGGCGACGTCCTCGGGAGGGACCACACTGGAATTGTCAGGGCCATTGGAGAAGACAACTATAACTTTTCTTCCCGAGTACTGGGCGGCATCCTTCACCGTCAACAACAAGCAGTTGTAAAGGGCAGCATCGTCGCCAGCGACAGTTGAACGCACTCCGTGCAAGACCTGGGACCGGTCCGCAGTTAGGGCGGCTGACCGGGAAAGGTCACGGCTATAAGAATAGAAGGCCACTTTGTCCACGTTTTCGAGCGAGCGGACGAAGTCGGCGATAGCATCCTGGGCGAACACAAATCCCTTGTACATGTAGTTGCTGGTATCAAAGAGAACGAACACATTTGATCCGGCGACCAGCGAGCTCAGGGTGCTGAGCGGACCTGTCGCAGCTCCGTCCTGAGGCAATGCGCGTGTTGCTTCGGTAGGCGCATCCAACAGACCGCCGCTGTTGGAGTCCACTTCCGCGACCCGGCGCGTGGGTTCATTGCCTTCTCCGAAGGTCGCGATCTTTTGCGATATGCCGTCCTCGGTGACAGCGAAGTCCTGAGGACGAAGGCTGGTAACGTAATTGCCCTTGTTGTCAGTCACCGCGATATTCAACTGCACCATGTTCACAATAACGTGAATGTCCGGTTCGCTTTCCTGGGTCGCGCAGTTCCTCGATGCCAAGATAAGAACCGTGAAAAGACCAAACAAAAGAAAACATTTGTGTGCCATAGCGCTTCCTGTTGTACCTGTTCCGTGAATCGTGTCCTGAATGGAGCAGCCTTTGTTGTTCCATCCCTTTGTTGTTCAATCCACCAATTACTGCTTTGTTGCGATGTTGGTTGCAGGAAAGATGCCAATTTTGCCCTGCCGGAATTCTTCTCCGGCTTCATTCATGGCACGAAGCAATGCTGGCCAATCCTCGAAATCGGTTGCGAAGATTTTCTCTACCATACGACGCGTCAGCTGGGGGACCAGACGATTCAGCACCACCGGCGGATATCCCCTTTCGTCTGCCAGGCGCGCCCAATAAAGATTGTTGGAATCCCACGATTCCGCCAGCAGGCGGCTGGAATAGCCCGCGAAGGCGGGAAATGGTTTCAAATTCAGCAACTCACGAGTGTAACTGTGTGCCAAGGTTCGGTGAGGTACCCCAAAGTCCCTGGACAATCGTTCCCAACTCAGTTCTTCGGGATACTGCTTGCATAGATGATCGAGTTGCTGTCCCGATGGGCCCCACGCCGACGTCTCCTCGGGGAAGCGCTGTCGAAATTCAGCGGTCAGGTAAAAGGTGTCTGCCGGCATCATTTCAGGAATGATTTCTTCGGCACGTCCATCACGCAGAGCCTGCTCCAGCCATAGCGCTCGCCGCGGGACCATACGATCTGAAAGAATGGTCATGACTTTGCTGCGCAGCTCGTCGTTCGATCCTGCGGCCGTAAAGAGTTCTTCACCCGCTCGTTGATAGAGAGTTACAGCGTGGAGCTCGTTCCGGCTCACACCCCACCAGCGTGGCAAAGTTGCGTCGGTTATGAGGCCTGGCACCGACTCCCTCCAGATAAGGGCTTGAACGTTCTCCGGTGCGATGAAATCCTGCTCCGCTTCTGCCAGGACGTAGGCCAGATCAGCTAGTGACCCAACCAGATGGGCGCCGCCTCCGGCGGGCGAGCCCTCACCGAAGAGTTGAGGAGTACGCCAGAGACCCTCCACACCCATGACAGTGTCTCCCGAAAAATCATGGGAGCGAACAAAGAGAGGATTGTGGTGGAGCACCTGCGCCCCCGGCGGTTCGTAATAGGCGTAGTTCAACCCCACCAAGGTGTCTCTCAGGAAGGAAGCGAGTTGGCCGCGGGCATCTTCCAGCTGGGCGCGAGAAGCCCGCGGCTTCAGGACCTTCGCCAAGTCGGTCTGCATTTGCAGCTCGGTGTGACGGTTGTTGTAGATGCCGGCGGCCCATTCTGTTCTTTCGGATGCCGTGAAAATTGGACGGGGCATCTCAAACTCCCGAAGCTCTCCAGCCAAGGGAAGCAGGGAACTAGCAACCTGTTCTCCTCTGGCCATGTCAGCCAACCCCTGGTCCAACGCCAGAAGCGTGTCGAGGGAGACCAAGCGCTGGCCATCCATCACCGAGCGAATTCCTTTCGCAATCTCCTCGTGAACGCGCTGGCTCTCGCGACCCGGCTCGTGTGGACCAGCGAGCAACTCGATGATTTCGTCCTGGGAAGCGTTCGGTTTGCCAGTTGCTGCGCGCAATATCTCTCCCAAGGAACTGCGCCCGGCATCGAAAAGTTGAGCGGATGAGTTGAATTTGCCGAAGGGTTTGATAACTGCCTGCCACGATTCGTTGAGCTTTGCACTGGGGATTTGCCCTTGGCGGGCCAGGATTTGCCACAGCCCAATATTGGCCTGGAACGTTCCCATGGCGTTGCCACGAAGCGTGTGGTTAGAGATCTTGTCGACGGCATCAGCGGCATTAAGGAAGTGAGTGATCGAGGCATCATTCAATTCCGGAAATTCGGGAAAGGTCAAGTACTGATCGCTGAACTGGTCGTACCTGCTGGCCATCAGGCGGAGGGTGTCAGCGCTCAATCGCTGTTCGGGAGAGCGCCGGCTGTCCAATTCGCTGAACAAGAGATACATCTGCAGCGGACCAGAATCCGTATCTACCCGGGAGAAAGTAAACATCGCTTCAAGTAGCTGCTCTGGACGGTCCAGGTGATCCGAACGCTTGCCCCAACCATGGATCGCCTTGGCGTTCGTCTTCTGGCTAAGAATCTCCTTCCATAGCTGTAAATTTCCCGGGACAAGCGGCTGGCCGTCAGAGTCCCATTGGAGCCGGGTGAGAAGAAGCAGGAGCCCGGGAGCTAGTCGAAATGCCGGTCTTGCTGCATCCGCTGACAGATCTGCCCCTCGGAACGCTTCGTAAAAAGATTTCAAGCGGTGGGCCTCGACAAAATGCTGCTGCTGACTCTGATTGATCCGGGACAGCGAATCAAAATATGCCGCCAGCCATCCCCGATCTTTACTCAGCAGCTTCGGCACGAATTCCGCCGGCGAGTCAGGACTCGCCCCGACCAAGTCCTTCCAAGCGGACTCTGCGCTCACTCCGCCGGGAACGCGGACACGTCCAGATCGAATACAAATTTGGCTTCCGTAAAAATCGAGAACCGCAGCCAGGGGAAGGAGTTTTTTGAGTCCGACCGAATGTAGCAGGACGACCCTCGTCTCCGCGTCATTTCGAGACATTGCCCAGTAGAGACGCGCTAGGGCTGGGTCACGCAAGAGCGTATCAACAAGATCGTAAGCGAATCTTTTTCTGGCCTTACTTACCTTCGTCCAATCGCTTTCCGTGAACAGCACCGGAACTCGCGTGACCGGGAATGGATAGTTGAAATCTCTACCTTGCTGGAGCGATTCTTCCAGTTCAAGCAAGGGGAAACCCGAGTCTGTGGTGAGAAAGGCTCGTTCTGCATCCGCGGTGACTAATGAGGCATTCCTCTGTCCGCAATCCTGGCGCAGTCGATAGCCCAGGATGCGCAGCAAGGGTAGGGCCTGTTCGCAATTGGAGACGCGAATAACCCCTCCTGAACCGGCCAGTGCCGCCAATTCCTTGGCCTGGTTCACATACCTTCCAAGTAGAATCAGAAACTCCGTTTGCCGGCCTCCGCCCTGCCAACCGTTGTAACCCTGCACGTAGACGTTACGGGCCAGGAGCGGAAGCACTTCTTCGGGTGCGGCTTTCTGGCTGATGCCAGCCATCCGCAGAAACGAGCGCAGATGACCGGCAATGGCGACGTCGGCCGAGTTGAAAGTATCCTGCAAGTCCGAGGGCGAAGTTTCTCGGTGGTCTGCGGA